>Ga0335085_10005387_pt1 | contig 20561 bp, 14 predicted proteins | sample Lox_Sample_45_FD_206712 | JGI IMG/M metagenome (GOLD analysis project Ga0335085, IMG submission 206712) | Soil microbial communities from Loxahatchee National Wildlife Refuge, Florida, United States - Lox_Sample_4.5 | ecosystem: Environmental > Terrestrial > Soil > Wetlands | place: USA...
CGCTGGTGATCTTCGGCGCGACGCTGCTGATCCGGCTGATGGAGCGCTTTCCCGCCATCATCACGGTCGGCGCCGCGCTGATCGGCTGGGTGGCCGGCGAGATGCTGGTCGGCGATCCCGCGCTCGCTGGCGCGCTCGGCCGGCTCGGCGTGAGCTTCGCGCGGGGCTCGCCGATGGCGGGCTCGCTGCGGCTCGAATGGATCGCGGGCGCCGCGGGCGTCGCGCTGGTGCTGGCCGCGGGGAAGCTGCTGGCGCGAAATCGCGCGAACTCTTGACGGCGGTCAAGGTCTAGACTTCGGCGTTGTCAGGAGAATGACGCGGCGACAGCACCGCAGTCGGAGCGAAGAATGGTGCGCCGCCGCGAGGCAGAACACCCAACGAGGAGGAGAGAATGAAAACCAGCATCGTTCGCGCGTTTGCGGTCGGGGTGGCGGCACTGGTCCCGTTCGCCGGCGCCCAGGCGTGGGAGCCCACCAAGACGGTCGAGTTCATCATCCCGGCAGGCACCGGGGGCGGCGCCGACCAGATGGCGCGCTTCATCCAGGGGATGATCGCGAAGCACAACCTGATGAAGCAGTCGATGGTGGTCATCAACAAGTCGGGCGGCGCCGGCGCCGAGGGCTTCCTCGACGTGAAGAACGCCAAGGGCGACCCGGACAAGATCATCATCACGCTGTCGAATTTGTTCACCACGCCGCTCGCCACCGGGGTCCCGTTCAACTGGCGCGACCTGACGCCGGTGAAGATGATGGCGCTCGACGAGTTCGTGCTCTGGGTGAACGCCGATCGTCCGTACAAGACCGCCGGGGACTTCATCGCCGCGGCGAAGGCGGCGGGACCGGGCAAGATCAAGCAGGCGGGCACCGGCTCCAAGCAGGAGGACCAGATCATCAGCGCGGCGATCGAGCAGGCGACCGGGGCAAAGTTCACCTACGTGCCGTTCAAGGGCGGCGGCGCGGTCGCCGTGCAGCTGGTGGGCAACCACGTCGATTTCACCGTGAACAACCCGATCGAGGCGGTCGCGCACTGGCGCTCGGGCAAGCTGAAGCCGCTGTGCGTGTTCGACTCCAAGCGCATGCCCTACAAGCAGAAGGTGACGACGACGATGTCGTGGTACGACATCCCGACGTGCGCCTCCCAGGGCCTGCCGGTCGAGTACATCATGCTGCGCGGCATCTTCATGCCCGGCGGCGTGACGCAGGACCAGGTCGACTACTACGTCGCGCTGCTGAAGAAGGTCCAGGCGCTGCCGGAGTGGAAGGATTTCATGGAGAAGGGCGCGTTCAACACGACTTCGCTGGAGGGCCAGCCCTACGCCGACTGGGTCGCGAAGGAGGAGGCGCGTCACGTCGCGCTGATGAAGGCGGCCGGCTTCATGGCCGGGAGCAAGTAACCCGCGGGTAGACCGAGCGCCGCCCGAGCCGGGCGGCGGCGGGCGGGGGCGCGCCGGCGAGGCCGTCGCGCCCCTTCGTTTGATGGGGGAAGGTGAATGTCCGAAATTTCCGGCCAGCGTCCCGCGCTGCGCCACAGGACGGCCGAGCTGGCGGTCGCGACGGGCCTTTTCGCGCTCGGCGGCGTCGTCATCTTCGACAGCGTGCGCCTGGGCGCGCGCTGGATCGCCGACGGCCCGCAGCCGGGCTACTTTCCCTTCTACCTGGGCGTGCTGATCTGCGCCGCCTCGTCGATCAACTTCGCGGCCGCCTTCTTCGCCAAGCGCGGCGGGGATACCTTCGTGGAGGTCGGCCAGTTGCAGATGGTGCTCAAGGTCCTCGTGCCGTCCGCGGTCTTCGTCGCGCTCGTCGGCTGGCTGGGGATCTACCTGTCCGGATTCCTGTTCGTCGCCTTCTTCATGCGCTGGCTCGGCAAGTACGCTTGGTGGAAGGTCGTGGCGGTCGCGGCGGGCAACAGCATCGCGTTCTTCTTCATCTTCGAGATCTGGTTCCTCGTGCCGCTGCCCAAGGGCTTTCTCGAGCGGCTCCTCGGACTCGACTGACCGATGATCGGCGACTTCCAGTCCCTGCTGCACGGTTTCGTTGTCGTGTTGACGCTGAAGAACATGGCCTTCATGCTGGTCGGCATCGTGCTCGGCGTGATCATCGGCGTGCTGCCAGGCCTCGGTGGCGCGAACGGCGTCGCGATCCTGCTGCCGCTCACGTTCTCGATGGCGCAGTCGCCGGGCGGCACGACGACGGCGATCATCCTGCTGTCGTGCATCTACTGGGGCGCGCTGTTCGGCGGCGCGATCACCTCGATCCTGTTCAACATTCCCGGCGAGCCCTGGTCGGTCGCGACCACCTTCGACGGTTACCCGCTGGCGCAGCGGGGCCGGCCGGGCCACGCGCTCACCGCCGCGTTTACCTCGTCGTTCGTGGGCGCCCTCGTCGCGGTCCTGGTAATCACGTTCCTCGCGCCGATCATCGCCGACTTCGCGCTCGAGTTCGGCCCGCCCGAGTTCTTCGCCGTCTACCTGCTGACGTTCTGCGCCTTCGTCGGCATGAGCAAGGAGCCGCCGTTCAAGACCATCGCGTCGATGATGACCGGGTTCGCGCTGGCCGCGGTCGGCACCGACCCGGTGACCGGCACGCTGCGGCTGACGTTCGGATCGACGCTGCTGCTCAACGGCTTCGACTTCCTGGTGGCGGTGATCGGCCTGTTCGGCCTCGGCGAGATCCTGCTCACGCTCGAGGAGGGACTGGCGTTCAAGGGCGCCTCGGCGCGGCTGAACATGCGCGCCGTGATCGAGACGTGGAAGGAGCTGCCGCGCTACTGGGCGACCTCGCTGCGCTCGGCGGCCGTGGGCTGCTTCATGGGCATCGTGCCGGGCGGCGCGACGCCGGCGTCGTTCATGTCCTACGGCGTCGCGCGGCGCTTTTCCAAGGAGGGCGACAAGTTCGGTACGGGCGTGATCGAGGGCGTGGTCGCGCCGGAAACCGCCGCGCATGCCGCCGGGACGTCAGCCCTGCTGCCCATGATCACGCTCGGCGTGCCGGGCTCGCCTACCGCGGCGGTGCTGCTTGGCGGCCTGCTGATCTGGGGCCTGCAGCCGGGGCCGCTGCTGTTCGTCGAGCAAAAGGACTTCGTCTGGGGCCTGATCGCGTCGATGTACTTGGGCAATATCGCCGGGTTGATCGTGGTGCTGACCTGCGTGCCGCTGTTCGCCGCGATCCTGCGCGTCCCGTTCTCGGTCATCGCGCCCATCATCATCGTGATCTGCGCGATCGGCGCCTACACGGTGAACAACTCGGTGTTCGATGTCTGGATGATGGTGGTGTTCGGCGTGGCTGGCTACCTGTTCAAGAAGTTGCAGTATCCGCTCGCCCCGCTCGTGCTCGCCATCGTGCTCGGGGACAACGCCGAGTCGTCGTTCCGCCAGGCGATGCTGATCTCGCAGGGCGACATGCGGGTCTTTTTCGCCAACCCGCTCGTCGGCACGATGACGACGCTGGCGCTGGCGCTGCTCGTGTGGCCGCTGCTGTCCGCGCTGATCGCGCGGCTGCGCCGCCGCTAGGACTCGCCGAGCTTCTGCCGCAGGCGCGAGAGCGTCTCGGGCGTCAGGTTCAGGTAGGCCGCGAGCTCCTTCTTCGGGATCCGCCCCGCGAGCTCGGGATGCTTGCGCTGGAAGCGCGCGAGGCGCCCCGGCGCGTCGAGCAGGTGCAGCGTGATCGTGTGCGCCATCACCTCGCTCATCAGCTTCATCACGTCGTGCTCGAAGCGGGCCTTGAGGTCCGGGTGCCGCTCGAGGTAGTCGACCCACTGCGGCATCGTCAGCTCGGCCGCGCGCACCTTGGTCACCGCGACGATCGAGTAGGGCACGGGCGTGCGCAGGCGCCACGCGGCGTACGAGGTGTCCATCTCGGCCTCGGCCGCGAAGCGCAGGATCATCTCGCGCCCCTCGGGGTTGGAGACGACGCGCTTGACCATGCCCTCGAGGATGAAGAACTGCTCCATCTCCTCGTCGCCCTGGCGGACCAGCGGCTCGCCCTTGCGGTAGTCGGCGATCGCGAGCAGGGGCTCGAGCTCGGCCCACTGCGCGGCGGACAGGCCCTCGAGCAGCAGGTTCTGGCGCAGCTGCAGCCGGATGCTGTTGCGCTGGGGATGGCTCGGGAACGCCGTCATCGGAGCCCGGATTCTAGTCCCTTGACCTGAGTCAAGGCCCCCCGCGGGGGGCGATTCTTACCATAGCGTTCTCCCCGAGGAGGCCATCATGGGCACCGCCGAACCCCAAGTCGCCGCCGCCACGCAGCCGCAGACGATCGACGGCTTCCAGCTGGTGATCGACGCCCTCAAGCTGAACGGGATCGACACGATCTACGGCCTGCCGGGCATTCCGATCACGGACCTCACGCGCCGCGCGCAGGCCGAGGGCCTGCGCGTGCTGGCGTTCCGCCACGAGCAGAGCGCGGGCTACGCCGCCTCGATCGCCGGGTTCCTCACGCAGAAGCCCGGCATCTGCCTCACGGTGTCGGCGCCGGGCTTCCTGAACGGCCTCAACGCGCTCGCGCACGCCACCGTCAACTGCTTCCCGATGATCCTCGTCAGCGGCTCGAGCGAGCGCGAGATCGTCGACCTGCAGCAGGGCGACTACGAGGAGATGGACCAGCTCGCGATCGCGAAGCCCGTCGCCAAGGCCGCGTTCCGGGTGCTGCACGCGGAGGACATCGGCATCGGCATCGCGCGCGCGATCCGCGCCGCGGTCTCGGGCCGCCCGGGCGGCGTGTACCTCGACCTGCCGGCGAAGCTCTTCGCGCAGAGCGTGGAGGCCGAGGCCGGCCGCCGCTCGCTGATCGAGGTCGTCGACCCGGCGCCGCGGCAGATCCCCGCGCCCGAGGCGGTCAAGCGCGCGCTCGGGCTGCTGAAGGGCGCGAAGAAGCCGCTGATCATCCTCGGCAAGGGCGCGGCCTACGCGCAGGCCGACGCCGACATCCGGGCGCTGGTCGAGAAGACCGGCATCCCGTACCTGCCGATGTCGATGGCCAAGGGGCTGCTGCCGGACTCGCACGAGCAGTGCGCCTCGGCCGCGCGCTCGTTCGTGCTGCCCGGCGCCGACGTCGTGATGCTGATCGGCGCGCGCCTGAACTGGCTGCTCTCGCACGGCAAGGGCAAGACCTGGGGCGCGACGCGCGCCAAGGACTGGGGCGGCCAGAAGTTCGTCCAGGTCGACATCTCGCCGCAGGAGGCCGACAGCAACGTGCGCATCGACGCGCCCGTCGTGGGCGACATCGGCTCGTGCGTCTCGGCGCTGCTCGCGGGCCTCGGCGCCGACTGGCCGAAGCCGCCGGCCGACTGGCTGAAGGCCGTGGCCGAGAAGAAGACCGCGAACGTGGCCAAGATGGCCGAGACGCTGGCGATGAACCCCTCGCCGATGAACTTCCACAGCGCGCTCGCCGTCGTGCGCGACGTGGTCAAGGCGAATCCCGACGCGATGCTCGTCAACGAGGGCGCCAACGCGCTCGACTTCACGCGCTCGATCGTCGACATGCACAAGCCGCGCAAGCGCATCGACGTCGGCACCTGGGGCATCATGGGCGTCGGCATGGGCTATTGCGTCGCGGCCGCGGCGGTGACGAAGCAGCCCGTGATCGCGATCGAGGGCGACAGCGCGTTCGGCTTCTCCGGCATGGAGGTGGAGACGATCTGCCGCTACCAGCTTCCGGTCTGCGTCGTGGTCATGAACAACAACGGCGTCTACAAGGGCACCGACGTCAACCCGCGCGGCGGCGACGTCGCGCCGACCGTGTTCGTGAAGGACGCGCGCTACGAGAAGCTGATGGAGGCGTTCGGCGGCGTGGGCGTCTACGCGCGCACGCCCGGGGAGCTGCGCAAGGGCCTGGACGACGCCCTGCGCTCGCGCCGGCCGACGCTGATCAACGCCGTGATCGACGAGACCGCCGGCACCGAGAGCGGCCGCATCACGAGTCTCAACCCGACCGCAGGGAAGAAAAAGTAATGCAAGCGCTGAAGGGAGTTCGGATCCTGGACATGACCCATGTCCAGGCGGGTCCCACGTGCAGCCAGCTGCTGGCGTGGATGGGCGCGGACGTGATCAAGTTCGAGAACCCGAGCGGCGACGCGACGCGCGGGCAGCTGCGCGATGTGCCGAACGCGGACTCGCTCTACTTCACGATGCTGAACTGCAACAAGCGCTCGATCACGGTCAACATGAAGAGCGCCGAGGGCAAGCAGGTGTTCGTCGACCTGCTGCAGAAGTGCGACATCGTCATGGAGAACTTCGGCCCCGGCGTGCTCGACCGCTTCGGCTTTTCCTGGGAGAAGATCCACCAGCTGAACCCGAAGATCGTGATGGGCTCGATCAAGGGCTTCGGCTCGACCGGGCCGTACTCGGACTTCAAGGCCTACGAGAACGTCGCGCAGGCAATGGGCGGCGCGATGAGCACCACCGGCATCCCCGACGGCCCGCCGTTCGTCACCGGCGCGCAGATCGGCGACTCGGGCACGGGACTGCACCTCGCGATCGGCCTGCTCGCGGCGCTGCGCCAGGCCGAGCGCACCGGCGAGGGCCAGTACGTCGAGGTGGCGATGATGGACGGCGTCATGAACCTGTGCCGCGTGAAGTTCCGCGACCACCAGCGCCTGACGCGCGGCGCGCTCGCCGAGTACTCGGTGCCGACCTACCAGGGCATGGGCGAAGTGCCGCGCGCGGGCAACGACTCGGGCGGCGGCCAGCTCGGCAACGCGGTCCATTGCAGGCCGCACGGCGCCAACGACTGGCTCTACGTCGTGGTGCAGGAGGCGGTGTGGAAGGACCTCGCGAACCGCATCGGGCCGGAGGTCGGCGTGCCCGGCCTCGCCGAGGACCCGCGCGTGGCGACGATCGGCGAGCGGCGCAAGAACCAGCAGCTGGTGTGGACGCTGCTGAACAAGTTCGCCGAGAGGTACTCGAAGCGCGAGCTGATGGCGATCCTGAACCCGCTCGACGTGCCGTGCGGGCCGATCATGAGCACCGAGGACCTCGCCGACGACGAGCACGTGCGCGGGCGCGACATGTGGGTCGAGCTCGACCACCCGCAGCGCGGCAAGTGGTTCAACGTCGGCATGCCGATCAAGCTCTCGGCCTCGCCCGCCGCGATCAAGCGCTCGCCCACGCTCGGCGAGCACACCGACGAGATCCTGAAGCAGGTGCTCGGCTACGACGACGCGAAGGTGAGCGCGCTGAAGAGCGCGGGCGCGTTCTCGCTGCCGCCGAAGAAGGCCGCCTGATGCGCATCGCGATCGTCGGCCAGCAGGACTTCGGCAAGGCCGTGCTGGAAGCGTTCCTCGCGCGCGGGGACACGGTCGGCGCGGTGTTCTGCGCGCCGGAGAAGGAAGGCGCGCGCCCCGATGCGCTGCGCGTCGCCGCGCAGGAGAAGGGCCTTCCGGTGCACCAGCTGAAATCGCTGAAGGCGCCGGAGGCCGTCGCGGCGATGAAGGCCGCGGGCGCGGACCTCGGCATCATGGCGTTCGTGCTGCAGTTCGCGCCGCAGGACTTCGTCAACACGCCCAGGCACGGCACGCTCCAGTACCACCCGTCGCTGCTGCCGAAGTACCGCGGGCCGTCCTCGATCAACTGGCCGATCAGCCGCGGCGAGAAGCAGACCGGGCTCACGATCTTCCGGCCGACCGACGGCCTGGACGAAGGCGCCGTCGTGCTGCAGAAGAAGACGCCCATCGGCGAGAACGACACGCTGGGCAATGTCTACTTCGAGCGCCTGTTCCCGATGGGCGTGCAGGCGATGCTCGAGGCCGCCGACCTCGTCGTCGCCGGCAAGCACACGGAGACCGTCCAGGACGAGTCGAAGGCGACCTACGAGGGCTGGTTCCGCGAGGCCGAGGCGAGGATCCACTGGGCGAGCCACGTCGACGCCATCCACGACCTGATCCGCGGCAGCGATCCGGCGCCCGGCGCGTGGACGACGCTCGGGGGCGCGAAGCTGCAGCTGTTCGATTCGCGCAAGGAGCCGGTGCGCACGTTCAGCGCCGTGCGGGGCAAGATCGGGGAGGTTCTCGGCGTCGAGGACGGGCGGCTCGTCGTGACCGCGCAGGGCGGGCGAATCCACGCCGGCAAGGTCAAGCTCGGCGACGGCAAGAAGGTGGCGGCGGCGGAGGCCGGCATCGCCAAGGGGCAGATTCTCGGCACCTGATCCGTAAATATTTGACGCAGCTTAGTTTCGACTGCAAAAATGCGGTCCAGACGGCTGTTTCAAGAGGGGTTGTCGGGGGCTGGGCCGCCTCGGTCGACAACAGCGGATCGGGGAGGGCCCAAGCATGAGATCGGCGTTCTGGAAGACCGATTGGTTCCTCGGCCTGGTGGTCGTGGTCGGCGTCGCCATCTTCAACCTCTCGAGCGGCCTGATCCCCAGCCTGGAGCGCAAGGCCTACGACATGGGGGTGCAGGCGACCTCGCGCCCCCCGTCCGACAAGGTCGCGATCATCGCGATCGACAAGACCAGCATCGACAACATCGGCCGCTGGCCCTGGCCGCGCGACGTGCACGCGAAGATGATCGACCTGCTCTCGCGCGCGAAGGCGAAGGTGATCGGCTACACGGTCTTCTTCTCCGAGCCCGAGAACCAGAAGATCAACCAGACCATCGCGCGGCTGCTCGAGCTCGCGCAGTCCGCGCCGCCGCCGGAGGCGGCGCCGGCGGCCGGCGCGGCGCCGGCTGCGCCCGCCGCCGAGCCGGGGCCGCTGGTGCAGACGCTGCGCCAGGCCGCCGACGAGTTCGACACCGACGGCAAGCTCGCCAAGAGCATCGCCGAAGCCGGCAACGTCGTGCTGCCGGTGCTGTTCTACGGCGACATCCCGCGCGGGCGCCCGGACAAGCCGCTGCCCGACTTCCTGCGCAAGAACGCGATCCAGCTGCAGGGCGTGAAGGACGACCTGCCCGAGCAGACGAGCTCGATCGACGTCTCGATCGTCGAGCCGATCGGCCGCGCGGCCGCTGCCATCGGGCACCTGAACCTGTTCCCCGACGTCGACGGCGCGATCCGGACCGAGGCGCTGGCGATCACCTACTTCGACGAGTACTACCCTTCGCTCGCGACGATGCTGGTGGCCAGGAGCCTCAACCTCGGGCCCGCCGACATCAAGATCAACGCCGGCGAGGCGATCCGCATCGGCAACCTGAAGGCGCGCACCGACCCGCGCGCGCGCATGTACACGTACTTCTACCGCGACCGCGACGGCCACCCGGCGTTCGCCGAGGACTCGTTCTACGACGTCTACACGGGCAAGATTCCCGCGGAGAAGTACCGCGACAAGATCGTGCTGATCGGGCCCACCGCGGCGGGGCTCGGCAGCCTGTTCGTCACGCCGGTGAGCCCCAGCATGCCCGCGGTCACGCTCGCCGCGCACACGGTGAGTTCGCTGCTGCAGGAGCACTTCTTCGTGGTGCCGACCTGGGCGCACTGGGTCGAGCTGCTGCTCAGCGTGCTCGTCGCGCTGTACCTGATCCTGATCCTGCCGCGCTTCAACGCGCGCGCGGCGCTCGTCGTCTCGGGCGCGCTGGTCATCGCGTTCGTGGGCGCGCATTTCGCGCTGATGGTCTCGGCCGGCATGTGGCTGCAGCTGATGCTGCCGGCGACGCTGCTCGTGATCGGGCACGCGGCGCTGGTCTCCAAGCGCTTCATCGTCACCGAGGCGGCCAAGGCCAAGTCCGACGAGTCCTCGGCCGAGTCCAACCGCATGCTCGGCATCGCCTACCAGGCGCAGGGCCAGCTCGACCTCGCCTGGGACAAGTTCCGCCAGGTGCCGATGTCCGACGCGGTGATGGAGAACCTGTACAACCTCGCGCTCGACTTCGAGAGGAAGCGCCAGTTCAACAAGGCGGAGTCGGTGTTCCGCCACATGCACGAGTACAACCCGAAGTTCCGCGACCTCGAGAACCGGATGTCGCGCGCCAAGCAGCTCTCGGAAACCGTGATCCTCGGCGGCGGCTCGAGCCACCCGGGCGGCTCGCTCAACCTCGCGGCGGGCGAGAAGCCCAAGTTCGGCCGCTTCGAGGTGCAAAAGGAACTGGGCAAGGGCGCGATGGGCGTGGTCTACCTCGGCAAGGACCCGAAGATCGGCCGCGAGGTCGCGATCAAGACGATGGCGCTGTCGCAGGAATTCGAGGCCGAGGAGCTCGCCGAGGTCAAGGAGCGGTTCTTCCGCGAGGCCGAGACCGCGGGGCGGCTGTCGCACCCGAACATCGTCACGATCTACGACACGGGCGAGGAGCACGACTTCTGCTACATCGCGATGGAGCTGCTGAAGGGCGGCGACCTCGCGCCCTACGTCAAGCCGGGCAACCTGCTGCCGGCGGCGAGGGCGGTGTCGATCGTCGCGCGCGCGGCCGACGCGCTCGGCTACGCGCACAAGCAGGGCGTCGTGCACCGGGACATCAAGCCCGCGAACATGATGTACCACGCCGACACCGACACGCTGAAGCTGACCGACTTCGGCATCGCGCGGCTGACCGACTCGTCGAAGACCAAGACCGGCATGGTGCTCGGCACGCCGTCGTACATGTCGCCCGAGCAGCTCGCGGGCAAGAAGATCGAGGGCCGCTCGGACCTGTTCTCGCTCGGCGTGAGCCTGTACCAGCTGCTGTGCGGCAAGCTGCCGTTCGAGGGCGAGTCGATGGCCCAGCTGATGTACAAGATCGCGAACGAGCCGCCGACCGACATCCTCAGCGTCAATCCGAACGTGCCGCCGGCGCTGGTCGCGTTCCTCGACCGCGCGCTGTCGAAGAACCCGGACGAGCGCTACCAGACCGGCGACGAGTTCGCCGCGGCGCTGCGCGCCGCGGCCGGCGGCGCGACGCCGGCCGCGCCTGCGGCGCCGGCGGCGGGCGCGACCGGCGTCGACATCGAGCTCTGAGGCATGGACCTCGCGCAGGCGCTCGAGATCGCGTCGTGCACGGACCCCGGCATGGTCCGCTCGCACAACGAGGACTCGGTCGCCTCCGACCCGGCCAACGGGCTGGTCGTGCTCGCCGACGGCATGGGCGGCTACAACGCGGGCGAGGTGGCGAGCGGGATGGCCACGACCGTGATCACCACCGAGATGCAGCAGCTGCTCGCCAAGGTGAAGCCCTACGAGCTCGACCCGGAAACCAACAAGGTGCTCGCGCTGCCGCTGCTGCGCGAGCAGGTGCTGAAGGCCAACGCCTCGATCTACCACGCCGCCCAGAGCCAGCCGCAGTACGCGGGCATGGGCACGACGCTCGTGGTGTGCCTGTTCTACGACAACAAGGCGCTCGTCGCGCACCTGGGCGACTCGCGCCTGTACCGCATGCGCGACGGCGCGCTGAAGCAGATCACCCGCGACCATTCGTTGCTGCAGGAGCAGATCGACTCCGGGCTGATCACGCCCGAGCAGGCGAAGCACGCCCAGCACAAGAACCTGGTGACCAAGGCGCTCGGCATCGACCCGACGGTCGAGCCCGAGATCCGCGAGTACGAAACCCGCCCGGGCGACATCTACCTGCTGTGCTCGGACGGGCTGTGCGACATGGTCGAGGACAGCGACATCAGCATGACGCTGGAAGCGCTCGGCGCGAACCTCAAGCTCGCCGCGCAGCAGCTGGTGCAGATGGCCAATGACAACGGCGGGAAAGACAACGTTTCGGTTATACTCGTGCGCGTCCTGCGGGAGTACCCCGCCGCCCGAGGCGTGGTGGGGAAGTTTCTAGGATGGTTAAAATAGGCTCCAGGGGTCGGCTATGGCGAAACTGATACTCAGCATGGACGGGCTGGTGCTCAAGGAGATCCCCTTGACCAAGGAGCGCACCACCATCGGCCGCAAGCCGCACAACGACATCCAGATCGACAACCTCGCGGTGAGCGGCGAGCACGCCGTGATCGTCACCATCCTGAACGACTGCTTCCTCGAGGACCTTGGCAGCACCAACGGGACGCTGGTCAACGGCAACCCGGTGAAGAAGCATTTCCTGCAGAACAACGACGTCGTCGAGCTCGGCAAGTACCGCCTGAAGTTCGTCGGCGAGGCGCCGGTGCCCGCGGCGAGCGTCGAGAAGGCGGACTTCGAGAAGACGATGGTGCTGCGCCCGTCGGCCATGAAGGCCGCGGCCGAGCAGGCGCGCGCGATGGGCGCCGGCGGCGCCGAGGCCGCGCGCGCGGCGGCCGCGCAGCAGGTCTTGGCGAGCGCCGCGGCGGCCGGCACCGCCGAAAGGGAAGCGCCGAAGCCCGCGCCCGCGCCGGCGCCGCACGCGACGGCGCCGCACGCGACGACGCCGACGCCGGTCCCGCCCGCGGCGCCCGCGCCCGCCGCGGCCGCACCGGCCGCTAAGACCGGCCATCCGCTGGGCGCGATCCAGATCCTCTCTGGCGCGAACGCGGGCAAGGAGCTCGAGCTCGGCAAGCCGCTCACCACGCTCGGCAAGCCGGGCGTGCAGGTGGCGGTGCTGACGCGCCGCCCGCAGGGCTACTTCATCACGCACGTGGAGGGCGCCACGCCGCCGTCGGTCAATGGCCAGGCGATCGGCACCGCGCCGCACGCGCTCAAGGACCACGACGTGGTCGAGCTCGCCGGCGTCAAGATGGAGTTCTTCCTGAAGGGATGAGCCGCGGCGCGGCCCCGCGCCCGGAACGCGGCCCCGCCGGCCCGACGGAGCCCGCATGAAACAGCACATCGTCCGCATCGCCCTCGGGCTCGCGATCACGCTGTTCTTCATCGGCCACGCGGCACGCTACTACGAGGTGCCGTTCATCACGCAGCTCGACAACATCATCTACGACGCGCGCCTGCAGGTGACGATGCCGGGCGGCGTCGACGACCGCATCGTCATCCTCGACATCGACGAGAAGAGCCTGCAGGAGATCGGCCACTGGCCGTGGTCGCGCGCGGTGCTGGCGCGGCTGATCGACAAGCTGTTCGACAAGTACCAGATCGGCATCCTCGGCTTCGACGTGGTGTTCGCGGAAGCCGACGATTCATCGGGCATCCGGGTCCTCGACCGCCTGTCCCAGGATGCGCTGAAGGACATTCCGCAGTTCCAGCAGCAATACCGCGAGCTGCGCCCGGGACTGGACAACGACGCGCTGTTCGCGCGCGCCATGAAGGGGCGGCCGGTGGTGCTCGGCTACTACCTGAACAGCGACAAGGACGCGAAGCGCACCGGCGCGATCCCGCCGCCGGTGCTGCCCAAGGGCACGTTCGAGGGCCGCAACATCCCGTTCACGACCTGGGTCGGCTACGGCGGCAACCTGCCGCAGCTGCTGAGCAGCGCGGCGAGCGCGGGCCACTTCAACCCGCTCACCGACCCCGACGGCGTCGTGCGCCGCGTGCCGATGCTCGCCGAGCTCGACGGCGCGTACTACGAGGCGCTCTCGCTCGCCATGGTGCGCACGATCCTCGGCTTTCCCAAGGTCGCGCCCGGCTACGCGCCCGACCGGTTCCTGCAGCGCGGATATACCGGCCTCGAGTGGCTGCAGGTCGGGCCGCTGCAGATCCCGGTCGACGAGACCGCGAGCGCGCTGATCCCGTACCGCGGGCACAAGCGCAGCTTCGCCTACGTATCGCTCGCGGACGTGATCGCGGACCGCACGCCGGTGGAGACGCTGAAGGGCAAGATCGCGCTGGTCGGCACGACCGCGCCGGGACTGCTCGACCTGCGCTCGACGCCGGTCGACAACGTCTATCCCGGGGTCGAGGTGCACGCGAACCTGATCGCCGGCATGCTCGACCGGAACATCAAGCTCAAGCCCCCTTACATGCTGGGCGCCGAGGTGCTGCTGCTGTTCATCGGCGGCGTCGCGCTGTCGCTGCTGATCCCGATGCTGGCGCCGCTCTGGGCGACGCTCGCCGCCGTGCTCGGCATGGGGCTGGTGACCGGCCTCGACGTGCTGGTGTGGACCAAGGCCGACATGGTGCTGCCGCTCGCGGCCTCGGTCCTGATGACGGTGTCGCTGTACACCGTGAACATGGCCTACGGCTACTTCGTCGAGGCGCGCTCGAAGCGCCAGTTCACCGAGCTGTTCGGCCAGTACGTGCCGCCCGAGCTGGTGGACGAGATGGCGCGCGACCCGCAGAAGTACAACATGGAGCCGCGCGCCGCGGAGCTGACGATCCTGTTCTCCGACGTGCGCGGGTTCACCAGCATCTCGGAGGCGCTGAAGCCCGAGGAGCTGCGCGAGTACATCAACCAGTACCTGACCGACATGAGCGGCATCATCCGCGGCAAGCACCGCGGGACGCTCGACAAGTACATCGGCGACGCGATCATGGCGTTCTGGGGGGCGCCGGTCGAGGACGCGCAGCACGCGCGCAACGGCGTGCTCGCCGCGCTCGAGATGCAGAAGGAGCGCGCGGTGCTGAACGAGAAGTTCGCGGCGCGCGGCTGGCCGACGCTGAAGATCGGCGTCGGCCTCAATTCCGGCAGCGTGCGCGTGGGCGACATGGGATCTCAGGTGCGCCGCGCCTACACGGCGATGGGCGACGCGGTCAACGTCGCCTCGCGGCTCGAGGGCCGCACGAAGTACTACGGCGTCGGGATCCTCGTCGGCGAGTCGACCCGGAACGCGGTCAAGGACGTCGTGTTCAAGGAGATCGACCGCATCAAGGTCAAGGGCAAGGACGAGGCGGTCACGATCTACGAGCCGCTCGGCATCGAGGGCGAGGTCGAGCGCGCGCGCCTGGACGAGATCAAGCTGTGGCACCAGGTGCTGCGCCAGTACCGCGCGCAGCAGTGGGACCAGGTCGAGGTCGGCTTGCTCAACCTCCAGCGCATGAACCCCGAGTGCGAGCTGTACGCGCTGTACGGCGAGCAGGTGGCGCGGTTCCGCCGCGAGCCGCCGCCGCCGGGCTGGGACGGCGTGACGGTGTTCGACGAGAAGTAGGGGCCGCGATGAGACTGCGCGTGCTGGGATGCTCGGGCGGGATCGGCGGACGCCACATGCGCACGACGTCGTTCCTCGTCGACGGCGACGTGCTGCTCGACGCCGGCACCGGCGTCGGCGACCTGTCGCTCGCCGAGCTCTCGCTCGTCGACCACATCTTCATCACGCACTCGCACCTGGACCACGTGGCCTCGATCGCGTTCATCGCCGACACCGTCGGCGGCATGCGCGCGCAGCCGATCCAGGTGCACGCGACGCCCGAGACCATCGCGATCCTGAGGAACCACATCTTCAACTGGGAGATCTGGCCCGACTTCACCCAGATCCCGTCGCCCGAGGCGCCGTTCATGCGCTACGCGGAGATCGAGCTCGGGCGCACCGTGAGCCTCGCCGGCCGCGCGTTCACGCCGCTGCCGGCGATCCACACCGTGCCGGCCGTGGGGTACCTGCTCGACAGCGGCAGCGGCAGCCTCGTGTTCACCGGCGACACGGGCCCCAACGACGCGCTGTGGGAGATCGTCAACGGACTGGAGAACCTCCGGTACCTGATCATCGAGACCGCGTTCGCGAACAAGGAGCGGCACCTGGCCGAGCTCTCGAAGCACCTGTGCCCCTCGATGCTGGCCGAGGAGCTCGTCAAATTCGACCTCGACGCCGAGATCTACGTGACCCATCTGAAGCCCGGGGAGACCGAGCTCACGATGCAGGAAATCGAGGAATCGCAGTGCCGGATCCAGCCCCGCATGCTGCAGAACAACCAGGTTTTCGAATTTTGACCCGGAGTCCGCCGCGCACGTGAGAAATCGCCTAAGAATCAGGGCCGTGGCGGTTGAATGTTTGAGCCCCGGGGGATAGCATAGTCCGCGAGTCCGAATGAGGGGTCCACGATGAGCGCAGTCCTCAGCCACCCGGCCGTGCCGCAGGCCGACGTCAGCGTTCGTCTGGCGTTCCAGAAGCAGCTGCAGGCGGTGACGAACAAGATCCACGCCACCGCGAACATCGACGAGATCATGCTCGAGGTGAGCGCGGACATCTGCGCGCTGTTCAACGCCGACCGCCTCACGGTCTACTCGATCAACGAGGACAAGCAGGCGATCGTCTCCAAGGTCAAGACCGGCCTGAACTCGTTCAAGGACCTGAAGCTTCCGATCGCCGAGCACTCGATCGCGGGCTACGTGGCGCTGGCGAAGAAGACGATCAACATCCGCGACTGCTACGACGACGCCGAGCTGAAGTCGATCAACCCCAACCTGCGCTTCCTGCAGGAGGTGGACAAGCGCACCGGCTACCGCACCAAGCAGCAGCTGGTCGCGCCGATCATGGACGCGCAGAACCACGAGCTGATCGGCGTCATCCAGATCATCAACAACAAGGCCGGCGTGCCGTTCGGTGCGCTGGCCGAGGACGGCGTCGGCGAGCTTTCGCAGACGCTGGCGATCGCGTTCCGCCAGCGCCAGAAGCCGGCGCTGGTCAAGACCAAGTACGACTACCTGATCGCCGACGCCGTGCTCTCGGCAGGGGAGTTCGAGCTCGCCTCGCGCCAGGCGCGCAAGAAGTCGGTCGACGTCGAGCAGGTCCTGGTCGAGGAGTTCCAGGTCAAGATCCCGGCCATCGGCGCCGCGCTGTCCAAGTTCTTCGGCGTGCCCTACGAGCCGTTCAAGTCGGACCGCGTCAAGCCGATGGATCTGCTGAAGAACCTCAAGCGCGAGTACGTCGATCAGAACCAGTGGCTGCCGATCGACGACACCAAGGAAGGCCTGATCGTGCTGTGCCTCGACCCGGAGCGCATCCGCAGCTCGCGCATCGCGTCCAACGTGTTCCCGAAGGCGAAGATCGTCTACCGCGTCACCACGCAGAAGGAATTCAAGGAGACGATCAACCAGATTTACGGCGCGGAAGCCGTCGACACCGGCGACATCGGCGACATCCTCTCGGGGATGGACGAAGAGACCGAGGCGGTCGACCCGGGCGCGGCGGACGAGGCGTCTGCCGCCGCGGACAACGAGCTGGTCAAGCTGGTCAACAAGGTCATCATCGACGCCTACAACCAGGGCGCCTCCGACATCCACATCGAGCCCTACCCGGGCAAGGCGAAGACCGAGATCCGCTTCCGCAAGGACGGCAACCTGGGCCCCTACATCGAGGTGCCGGCCAGCTACCGGGCGGCGATCGCGGCGCGCATCAAGATCATGTGTGACCTGGACATTTCCGAGAAGCGCCGCCCGCAGGACGGCAAGATCAAGTTCAAGAAGTTCGGGCCGCTCGACATCGAGCTGCGCGTGGCGACCATCCCGACCCAGGGCGGGGTGGAGGACATCGTCATGCGGATATTGGCGGCGGGCGAGCCGATGCCGCTCGACAAGATGGGCTTCACCAAGCAGAACGAGGAGAAGCTGAAGGACACGGTGAGCAAGCCCTACGGGCTGTTCTTCGTCTGCGGGCCCACCGGCTCGGGCAAGACCACGACGCTGCATTCGGTGCTGAAGTTCCTGAACACGCCCGACACGAAGATCTGGACCGCGGAGGACCCGGTCGAGATAACGCAGAAGGGCCTGCGCCAGGTGCAGGTCAACAAGAAGGCGGGTCTCGACTTCGCGGCGGTGATGAAATCGTTCCTGCGCGCCGATCCCGACATCATCATGGTGGGCGAGATGCGCGACAAGGAAACGACCTCGACCGGGATCGAGGCCTCGCTCACCGGCCACCTGGTGTTCGCGACGCTGCACACCAACTCGGCGCCGGAATCCATCATCCGGCTGCTCGACATGGGCATGGACCCATTCAACTTCTCCGACGCGCTGCTCGGCATCCTCGCGCAGCGCCTCGCGCGCCGGCTGTGCAGCTGCAAGCAGACCTACAGCCCGGAGCCGGCCGAGCTGACCGCGTTCCTGCGCGAGTATTGCGACGAGCTGCAGAACACGGCGAAGTTCAAGGCCGACCCGAAGGGCTCGATGGAGGCCGTGTACAAGGATTGGGTGCGAAACTACGGCAACGACAAGGGGCAGCTCACGTTCTACAAGCCGGTCGGCTGCGACAAGTGCGGCGGCAGCGGCTTCAAGGGCCGCTGCGGCCTGCACGAGCTGCTGCTCGCGTCGGACCGGCTGAAGAAGGCGATCCAGGAGCACGCGCGCGTGGCCGAGATGCTGGCGATCTGCCTCGAGGAGGGCATGCGCACGCTGAAGCAGGACGGCATGGAGAAATGCCTGATGGGCGTCACCCATATCAAGGAAGTCCGCTCGGTCTGCATCAAGTAGGGCGGCGGGCGGCGCGGCGCATGAACCAGGTCCTCGATTCGACGCAGGCGCTCGGCTTCTCGGCCGAGGGCCGCACGGGCGCCGACGACCTGGTCCAGCGCCTCGAGCAGCTGCACGCGATCGGCGCTTCGCTCTCGGCCGAGCGCGACATCCACCGGCTGCTGGAGTCGATCCTGACCGCGGCCAAGGCGATCACGCGGGCCGACGGGGGGACGCTCTACCGCCTGACCGAGGACGGCACCGCGCTGCGCTTCGAGATCGTGCGCACCTCGAGCCTGAAGTACTACCTCGGCGGCACCACCGGCAACCCGATCGCGTTCTACCCGATCCACCTGATCGGCAAGGACGGCAAGCCCAACCACAGCATGGTGGCCGCCTACACCGCGCTGACGGGCAAGACCGTGAACATCGCCGACGCCTACACGGCCGACGGCTTCGACTTCACCGGCACCCGCAACTTCGACAAGAAGACCGGCTACCGCTCGAAGTCCTTCCTCACGGTGCCGATGCTGAATCACGAGCGCGAGATCATCGGCGTGCTGCAGCTGATCAACGCGCAGGACCCGAAGACCGGCGAGATCGTGCCGTTCTCGCCCGCCGACCAGCGCCTCGCGGAGTCGCTCGCCTCGCAGGCGGCGATCGCGCTCACGAACCGGATGCTGATCAACCAGCTCGAGCAGCTGTTCGAGTCGTTCATCGCGCTGATCAACACCGCGATCGACGAGAAGTCGCCCTACACCGGCGGGCACTGCCAGCGCGTGCCCGCGCTGACGATGATGCTCGCGGAGGCGGTCAGCGACACGACGCGGGGAGCGCTCGCCGACTGCCACATGACCGACAAGGACCGCTACGAGCTGCACATCGCGGGCCTGCTGCACGACTGCGGCAAGGTAACGACGCCGGTGCACGTGGTCGACAAGGCGACCAAGCTCGAGGGCATCTACGACCGTATCCACCTGCTCGACACGCGCTTCGAGATCCTGAAGCGCGATGCCGAGATCGCCATGCTGAAGGCGGGCACGCCGGAGGCGCGCGCGCGTTACCGCGAGCGCCTGCGCGAGATCGAGGAGGACCGCATGTTCCTGCGCGCGGCCAACATCGGCGGCGAGCGCATGCGCGAGGAGGACGTCGGGCGCGTGCAGCGCATCGCCGAATACCGCTGGACCGACACCTCGGGGCACGAGGCCAAGTTCCTGACCGATGACGAGGTGAAGAACCTGACGATCCGCTCCGGCACGCTGACCGCCGAGGAGCGACAAGTCATCAACCACCACATCGTGGCCACGATCAAGATGCTGGAGGCGCTGCCCTGGCCCAAGCACCTGAAGAACGTGCCCGAGTACGCGGGCGGCCACCACGAGCGCATGGACGGCAAGGGCTATCCGCGCGGCCTGACGCGCGACCAGATGTCGTGGCAGGCGCGCGTGATGGGGATCGCCGACATCTTCGAGGCGCTCACCGCCAAGGACCGACCCTACAAGAAGGGCAAGACGCTCTCGGAGTCGCTGGAAATCCTGGGCCGCTTCAGCCAGAACGGCCACATCGACCCGGACCTGTTCGACGTCTTCGTGCGGCGCAAGGTGTACCGCCGCTACGCCGAGAAGTTCCTCGACAAGGAGCAGATCGACGACGTGGACGAGTCGAAGATCCCGGGGTACACGCCCTGACGGCGGTGCCGCCCGCCGGCGCGCGCGAGGCGCGCGTGGGGCAGGCCAACGACCTGATACTGCGCGGCCGGTACCGCGAGGCGATCGCGCTGCTGGCCGAGGCGCAGGTGCCGGGCGACCGCAGCCTCGACGACGCGCTGATCTTCTGCGTGCTGAGCGCGCTGCAGGCGCCGGCCGACCCCGCGCCGCCGCTCTCGCCCGGGTTGCCGCCGCTGCCCGCGGCGCCGCGGGTGAGCGTGATCGTGCCGACCCGCGACCGGCCGCTGTTCCTGCGCGATGCGCTGGCGTCGCTCGCGCGCCAGACCTACGCGAACTGGGAAGTCATCGTCGTCAACGACGCCGGCGCCGATGTCCAATTGCCGGCCGGGCTCGCCGGCAAGTCGACCTACCTGCGCCTCGACGAGCGCCGCGGCGCGGCGCACGCGCGGAACGTGGCGCTGCGCGCCGCGCGCGGGGAGGTGATCGCGTTCCTCGACGACGACGACATTTTCCTTCCGCGCCATCTCGAGGCGCTGGTCGAGGGCCTGCGCGCGCAGCAGGCCGCCTTCGCCTACACGAAGTCCGAAGCCGTCGAGGAGCGCATCGAGGGCGAGCTGCGCCACGAGCTGCGACGCGGCGACGCGCTGGAATACCGCTACACGCGCGAGCTGCTGCTGGTGCGCAGTCTCATGCCGCCGAGCACCTGGGGCGCGCACCGCGCGGCGTTCGAGCGCTGCGGCGGCTTCGACGAGTCGCTGGCCTGGACCGAGGACTGGGACATGCTGCTGCGGCTCGCCGCGCTCGGGCCGTTCTGCCAGATCCGC
>Ga0335085_10005388_pt1 | contig 20555 bp, 19 predicted proteins | sample Lox_Sample_45_FD_206712 | JGI IMG/M metagenome (GOLD analysis project Ga0335085, IMG submission 206712) | Soil microbial communities from Loxahatchee National Wildlife Refuge, Florida, United States - Lox_Sample_4.5 | ecosystem: Environmental > Terrestrial > Soil > Wetlands | place: USA...
CGATGGGCGTGACTTCCTTGTCCTTGATCGCGACCATCCCAGTGGAGTTGAAGCTCTTGATGTGGCTTCCGGCGATCCCCGTGAACGCGCGCTCGATCTTGCAGTCGGCCATCAGTTCGGCTTCTTCGAGGGCGCGCTGAATCGCGCTGACCGTCGCCTCGATGTTGACGACGACGCCCTTTTTCAAGCCTTTCGACTCGTGCCCGCCCATGCCGATGATGTCCATGCGCCCGTCGGGCAGGAACTCCGCGACGATCGCACAGACCTTGGACGTGCCGATGTCCAGCGCAACGATGAGGTTCTTGCCTTCTCTGGTCATTTCAGACTCGTTTCTGCGCCACCTTGGCCGATTCCGGTTTCCGGCCTTCCGGGACCCGGAAAGCGAATCCGTTCGGATAGCGCAGGTCGACGTATTCGGCGCCGCGCGCGAACCTTCCGATCGTCTGCGGGTACGTGGAGACGAATTTCTCGAGGCGGTCTTCGAGGTGATCCCTGTCCGAATCTCTTCCGAGCTGCAGGGTGAGTCCGTTCGAGAGTCTGACTTGCCACGCAAAGCGGGAGCTGAGCGCGACCTGCCGCGGCTCAAACCCGAGAGGCGCGAGCAGCTCGCGAAAGGACATATAGCGCCGCGCGACTTCGCCCTCCGTGCCGGCGGGTCCGGAGAAGAGCGGCAGCGCCGCGTCGCTGTGTCCGGGAAACAGCTCCCCTTGAACATTCACCAATTGGGATTCCTTGCCCTGACCCCAGCGCGCCAGCGCCACGTGCTCCTCGATCTTCACTTCGAGAGAATCGGGCCACTGACGCCGCACTTCGGCACGGCGCACCCAGGAGATGCTTTCAAAGAGGGCGGAGATCGCCTCCAGATCGACGGTAAAGAACGTGCCCTTGACCCTTCCCTGGAGCGCGCGCACGACGTCGGCCTGAGCAACGTGCTGCAGATCGCCCTCCACTCGGATGTTCCGGAGGGGAAACTGGGGAGACTCGACCAGCAGGCGAAATCCCGTGTATGCGAGAACCGAGAGCGCGACGGCGAGCAGACCGTTGGCGATGGCATTGAGCAGGCGCGGGTTATCCCACATGGGCTCCCGCCTCGTCGGCCGTCTGCGCAAGCCCGAGTATCCGGACGCAGAGGTCCTCGAACGATATCTCCGCGTGGCGGGCCGCCATGGGGACCAGGGAATGATCAGTCATTCCCGGGGAGGTGTTGACTTCCAGGAAGTAGGGTTTCCCGGACCGGTCGAGCATCAGATCGACGCGTCCCCAACCGCTGCAACCTAGCACTCGAAATGCGCGCAGCGACTCGTCTTGGATCGCGCGCTCGGCGTCCGGCGGCAGTCCGCAAGGGACGATGTAGCGGGTATCGGTGGCGGCGTACTTCGCTTCGTAGTCATAGAACTCTCGCGGAGTTTCGAGCCGGATGAGGGGCAGAGCCTCGTTGCCCAGGACTCCGGCGGTGAGCTCGGTACCCTCGACGTAGGACTCCGCGATGACGATGCCGTCGTAGTTGGCTGCGAGGGCGTAGGCTTCGGCGAAGTCACTCGCCCGCTTGAGCTTGGTCATCCCTATCGACGAACCCTCCTTGGCGGGCTTCACCATGAGCGGAAGCCCCAGCCGCCTGGAGACCGCTGCAAAATCGCTCGCTTTCGTGAGAAGCTCGCTGCGCGGCGTCGGGACTCCGCAGGCCTGCCAGACGAGCTTGGTGCGCCATTTGTCCATGGCAAGCGCGCTCCCCAGCACCCCCGAGCCCGTATACGGAATCCCGAGAAGCTCGAGCACTCCCTGGATCGATCCGTCCTCGCCGTACCGCCCGTGCAGCGCGATGAACACGCGGTCGAACCTCTCTGCAATGAGTGCATCGATTCCGCGCTCCTTGGGATCGAAGGCGCGCGCGTCGATGTTCTTGGCCTTCAGGGCGGCAAGCACTCTCTCGCCGCTCTTGAGCGATACAGCCCGCTCGGCCGAGCGCCCGCCCATCAGTACCGCGACCTTGCCGAAGGCGGGGGCGCTCAAGCGGGTTCCCCCACGATCCGGACCTCGGGAACCAGCTCAATACCGAAGCGCTTCCTGACTTCAGCCCGAGCGTGTTCTATCAGTGCCTCGATGTCTGCTGCGCGCGCCCTGCCCTTCGGGTTGACGATGAAATTCGCGTGCTTCTCAGAGATGCGGGCTCCGCCGATCGCGTAGCCCTTCAGCCCGCAGGCCTCGATCAGCCGCGCCGCGTGTTCGCCAGGCGGATTGCGGAATACCGAACCGGCGTTCGGCAGTTCCAGCGGTTGGGCGGCAATGCGCTGGGCGAGCAGCTCCTTGATGCGCTCGCGCGCGCGATCGGAGTCGCCTGCGCGGAAGCGGAACCAGCCGGCGACGAACCATTCGTCCTCGCCCAGCCTCGAGCCACGCAGCTCGACGCGGCGATAGCCCCAGCTGAAGTCGGCCGGCGCACGCTCGCTCAGCTTCCCCCCGCGCGAGACCGTCAGCACTTTGGCGACGACGTCCCAGGTTTCGGACCCGTAGCAGCCCGCGTTCATCGCCAGAGCCCCACCTACCGTGCCAGGCACGCCGGCGAGAAATTCCGCCCCCTCGAACCCGTGGGTCGCCGCAAGCCGCGCCACTTTGGGGCAGGCGACGCTCGCCTCCGCACGGACCAACCCGCCTTCGATAGCCATCGCGCCGTGCGGCCTGTGCATGAGAACGACGGTGCCCCGAAAACCTCCGTCCCTTACGAGCAAGTTGCTACCCAGACCGACGAAGCAAACTGGTTCTTCCGCGGGGAGGCTTGCGAGGAATGCCGCCAGATCGGCAGGGTCGGCCGGGAGGTAGGCGCGCGCGGCAGGGCCGCCGGCGCGCCAGCTGACGCGCTTCGCCATGGGCTCGTTGAAGCGCAGCGTTCCGCGCAGAACCGCGGCAGGTGCGTCGAGCGGCTCAGCCATTCTCATCGTCCGTCCCTGGCGAGGGCCTGCGGCACGCTGCCGATCGAGCCGGCGCCCATGGTGAGAACAACGTCCCCGGGCCTGACCACCTTGCGTATGGCGGCAGCCATTTCGCCGATGCTCTCGACGAACACCGGCTCGGCCTTGCCGGCGACGCGAATCGCGCGCGCGAGCGTGCGCCCGTCGGCGGCAACGATAGGCGCCTCCCCGGCCGGGTACACTTCGGCGAGCAGCAAGACGTCTGCGCCCGAAAGGGCGTTGACGAAATCCTCGAACAGGTCTCGCGTGCGCGTGTAGCGGTGCGGCTGAAAGGCAAGCACGATGCGCCGCCCCGGAAAAGCGCCGCGCGCGGCTTCCAGGGTCGCCTGCATCTCGGCGGGGTGGTGACCGTAGTCGTCCACGAGCGTGAAGCTCGCGCCGCCATCCGGCCCGATCGGAATTTCTCCGTAGCGTTGGAAGCGCCTGCCCACGCCTCGAAACTCGGCAAGCGCCTTGCGGATAGCCGCGTCGGCCACCCCGAGCTCGGTTGCCACCGCGATTGCCGCGAGCGCGTTCTGCACGTTGTGCCTGCCGGGCAGGTTGAGCGATATCTCGAGCGGCGTCGCGCCTTCGCGCACGGCCCTGAAGCGCATGCGCTCCCCGGAAGCAATGTCGACTCCCCGGACCATTGAACCCTCGCGCAATCCGTAGGTCACGATGGGCTTGGACACGGACGGCATGATTTCGCGCACATGGACGTCGTCGGCGCAGAGGATTGCGCTGCCATAGAAGGGAAGGTTCTGCAGGAATCCGACAAAGGCCCGCTTGAGCCGCGCGAAGTCGTGCTGGTAGGTTTCCATGTGGTCGGCATCGATGTTGGTCACCACCGCAGCCACGGGCTGAAGGTGAAGAAACGAAGCGTCCGATTCGTCGGCCTCCACCACGATGAACTCGCCAGCGCCCAGCCGCGCGTTGGAGGCCGCGCTCACCAGCCGGCCGCCGATCACGAAAGTCGGATCGAGCCCGCCTTCGGCGAGCACACTTGCGATGAGACTCGTGGTGGTGGTCTTGCCGTGGGTCCCCGCGACGGCGATCCCCTGCTTGAGGCGCATGAGCTCGGCAAGCATCAGCGCGCGCGGAACCACCGGGATGCGTTTCGCCTGGGCGGCCTTGAGCTCAGGGTTGTCGGCTTTCACCGCCGAAGACACGACCACGGCATCGGCCGTCGCGATGTTTCCCGCGTCGTGCCCCTGCACGATCTTGGCGCCCAGACCGGCTAGACGCTCAGTGGCCGCATTCGCAGCCAGATCCGAGCCGCTCACCTGGTAGCCCAGATTGAGCAGAACCTCCGCGATGCCGCTCATGCCACTACCGCCGATGCCGACAAAGTGAATGCGTTTGACCTTGTGCTTCATCGGGCAAGCCCCACGCATGCCATGGCAACCGCTTCGGTCGCGTCCGGCCTGCCCAGCGAGCGCGCTCGTTTTGCCATCTCGGACAGGCGCGGGCGATCGAGCGCGCCGAAGAGCTTTGCCAGACCCTCGGGCTCCAGCTCGTTCTGGGGCAACAGGATTGCCGCCCCGGCATCCGCCAGGTATCGCGCGTTGGTCGTCTGGTGGTCGTCGACCGCGTGCGGATACGGAACGAGGACGCTCGCCACGCCCACGGCGGCGATCTCCGCGACCGTGCTTGCTCCCGCGCGGCCGATGACGAGGTCGGCATCGGAGTAAGCGGCAGCCATGTCCTCAATGAAGGCAAGCGTTCTCGCCGGGACGCCTGCCGCTGCATAGGCCTCCTGCAGCGAGCGCAGGTGCGGGCTGCCCGACTGGTGCGTGACTTCCGGCCGCCGCGCAGGCGGGAGCAGCGCGAGCGCCCGAGGCACGGCGTCATTCAGGGCCTTTGCGCCGAGGCTCCCGCCGACGACCAGGAGCCGGAGCGGCCCGGAGCGGGCCGCATAGCGCCGCTCCGGCGCCGAAATTGATCCGATCTCCGGCCGCACCGGATTTCCCGTCTGAACCGCGTTCTTCAAGGCGCCCGGATAGCCGCACAGAACCCGGTCGGCGACAACGGCGAGCACCCGGTTGGCAAGCCCGGGAATCGAGTTCTGCTCGTGGATGACGAGCGGTCTCCCGAGCAGGGCAGCCATCATTCCGCCGGGGAACGACATGTAGCCGCCCATTCCCAGCACGACGTCCGGGCGCTGGGCGAAGATTGCGCGTGCGCTTTGCCAGAAGGCAAGAAGCAGTCTGAGCGGGAGCAGGAGAGCTGCGATCGGCCCTTTGCCTCGCAGGCCCGAGAAGCTGACCCACGCCATGTCGTAGCCGCGCTTGGCCACCAGGCTGGCCTCCATCCCGCTCTTGGACCCGAGCCACACCACGCGCCAGCCCGCATCGCGCAGAAAATCGGCGACCGCCAACCCGGGAAAAACATGCCCGCCCGTGCCACCCGCCATGATCATGATGGTGCGCGCCATGTGTTCTTCATGCGGAAGCCCCGTGCATTAGCTGCCGGTTCTCCCAGTCGATACGCAGCAGCACGGCAAGGGCCATGCAGTTCACCACGAGGCCGCTTCCGCCGAAGCTCATGAGCGGAAGGGTGAGACCCTTGGTCGGCAGCACCCCCATGTTCACGCCCATGTTGATGAAGGCCTGGACCGCGAGCCATACGGCGATCCCCTGCGCGACCAGCGCCGCGTAGGGTCGCTCAAGGATGACCGCCTGACGCCCGATCGCGAATGCCCGCAGCACCAGCCATGCGAAGAGCACGACGACCACGAGCACCCCGGCAAGTCCCAGCTCTTCGGCGATGACGGCGAGCAGGAAATCGGTGTGCGCCTCGGGAAGATACAGAAGCTTCTCGACGCTCGCTCCCAGTCCGACGCCGAACCACTCGCCCCGCCCGAAGGCGATCAGAGCATGCGACAGTTGGTAACCTCGGCCAAAAGGATCGGACCAGGGATCCATGAAGCCGAAAATGCGCTGCATGCGGTAAGGGGAGAAGAGCACGAGGCCGACGAAGCCGAGCGCCATCAGCAGAAGCAACCCGGCGAACCATTTGCCGTTCATGCCGCCGAGAAACAGTACCGCCGTCGCGGTCGCCGCGATCACCACGAACGCCCCGAAGTCCGGCTCGCGCAGCAGCAGCCATCCGACCGCGAGCATCACCGCGAACATCGGGAGGAGCCCGCGCCTCAAGCTGTGCATCAACGCTAGCTTGCGTACCGTATAGTCGGCCGCGTAGAGCACGACAAAGAGCTTCACGAATTCGGAAGGCTGCAGGTTCGCCAAACCGAGCGACAGCCAGCGACGAGCGCCGTTCACTTCGCGCCCGAAGCCGGGAACGAGCACGAGGACGAGCAGGACCACGCCGAGGAGGAACAGCCAGGGGGCGACCAGCTGCCAGAGACGCACGGGAACCTGGAACACGAGCAGTCCGACGACGACTCCGGCGCCAAGAAACAGCGCGTGCCGCTGCAGGAAGTAGGTCGTCTTTCCGCCGGTAAACTTGCTCGCCTCCGCCATGGCGATCGAGGCCGAATACACCATCACCATCCCGAAAGTGAGCAGTAGCAAGGCGGCCCAAAGCACGCTGCCGTCGTACTCGGCGAGAGGCACCCGTCCGGGACTAATGCGGCGCAGCACCGAGGGCCCTTTCAACCGACGCCTTGAATACTTCACCGCGATGCTTGTAGTCTCGGAACATGTCGAAGCTGGCGCAGGCCGGCGACAGCAGCACGACGTCCCCGGCCCTGGCTGCCTGCGCGCACAGCGCGACCGCTTCGTCCATGGACGCGGCAGGCAGGATCGGCACGCTTGAGCCCGCGACCGCGGCTTCGATTCGGGGTGCGTCGCGCCCGATCAGCACGAGGCAGCGCGCCGAGCGCGCGACGGCGCTCTTGAGCGGCGAGAAGTCCTGCCCCTTTCCATCGCCGCCGGCAATGAGAACCGCCTTCCTGCCTCCGCCTGCGAGCCCGGCGAGCGCAGCCACGGTCGAGCCGACGTTGGTACCCTTGGAATCGTCATACCAGCGCACTCCATCCTTCTCGGCGATCAGCTCGACGCGGTGCGGCAGCCCTCTGAACTCCCGCAGCGCACCGAGCAAGGGATCGAGAGGCAGATCGAGCGCCCGACAGAGCGCCAGCGCAGCGAGCGCGTTCGCCGCGTTGTGCATTCCGGCGATCTTCATTTCCGTGAGCGGGAGGATTGCTTCGGCCCCCTGCGCGAGCCAGAGCTCGCCGCTGCGCTGGATGACCCCCCAATCGGCGGCACGTTGCGGAGCGTTCAGGCCGAAGCTCACGGTGCTGCGGTCGGGGAGGGCCATTGCAAGACTGCGCGGGTCATCGCGGTTCAGGATCTGCGCGCCCGCGCCGGAGAAAATCCTGGCTTTTACCGCGGCGTACTCGGCGATGCCCCGGTAGCGATCGAGATGGTCTTCGGTGACGTTCAACACGGTCGCCGCGTCGGCATCGAGCGAGCGGGTCGCCTCGAGCTGATAGCTGGAGAGCTCGAGCACCCACAGCTCGGGCAAGCTGCCGGCATCTTCGCGGCGCATCAGCGCCTCGAGCACCGGTGGTCCGATGTTGCCGGCGACCTCGCAGTCCGCCTTCGCCGCTTTCGCCATCGAGCCCGCGAGCGCAGTCACCGTGCTCTTGCCGTTGGTCCCGGTCACGGCGATGACTCGGGAACCGCTGGCCGCCGCCTTGGCGAACAGCTCGATATCACCGAGAACGGGCACGCCGGCGGCTGCCTGCGGCAGCCCCGCGCTGGCGAGGGAGAGACCCGGGCTGACGGCGAGCAGATCGATTCCCGCGAAACTCTCCGGGCGGAACGGGCCGCAGTGTGCCGCGACACCCGGGAGAAGGCGCTTCAGGTCGTCGAGTCGCGGCGGCCGCGCGCGCGTATCCGCGACGCGCACGTCGGCGCCCTGGCGTGCCAGCCACCTTGCCATCGACAGGCCTGTGTCACCCAAACCGAGCACCAGCGCCTTTCTGTCCGAGAAATTCACCGCAGCTTCAAAGTCGTCAGGCCGAACAGCACTAGCATCATCGTGATGATCCAGAACCGGACGACCACCTGCGATTCCTTCAGGCCGGACAACTCATAGTGATGATGAAGGGGCGCCATCCGGAAAACGCGCTTGCCGCCGCTCCATTTGAAATAAAGCACCTGGATCATCACCGAGAGAGTTTCCGCGACGAACACGCCGCCCATGATGAAGAGCACAATCTCCTGCCTGACGATCACGGCGACCGTTCCGAGCGCGGCGCCGAGAGAGAGAGCGCCCACGTCGCCCATGAACACATCTGCTGGGTAAGCGTTGAACCACAGAAACCCGAGTCCTGCACCGATGAGGGCGCCGCAGAACACCGTCAGCTCCGCGGCGCCCGGGATATAGGGAAAGAGCAGGTAGCGCGAGTAGTCGACCCGTCCCGTAACCAGCGCAAACACCGCCAGGCCGCCCGCAACCATCACCGCTGGCATGATGGCAAGGCCATCCAGTCCGTCAGTCAGGTTCACCGCGTTCGAGGTTCCGACGATGACGAGGTAGCTAAGCGTGATGAACCCGAACACCCCGAGGGGATAGGCGATGTTCTTGAAGAAGGGCACGATCAAGTCCGCCTTGGGCGGCAGATCCATGGAAAATCCGCTGCCTACCCACGCAAGGAAAAGCTCGAGGACCTTGCCGGTGCTCGGCGCCGATACCGCAAACGCGAGGTACACGGCAGCGACGAGCCCGATCAGGGACTGCCAGAAAAACTTGGCCTTCGCCGAGAGGCCCTTCGGATTGTTCTTCACGACCTTGCGGTAGTCGTCGATCCAGCCGATCGCGCCGAATCCGAAAGTCACCACGAGCACTGCCCACACGAAGCGGTTGGTCAGATCGGCCCAAAGGAGCGTGGTGATCAAGATGGACAGCAGCACCAGCGCACCGCCCATGGTCGGCGTGCCTGCCTTGGTGAGGTGCGTCTGCGGTCCGTTGTCGCGCACCGCCTGACCGATCTTGTATGTTGTGAGCTTGCGGATGACAAGCGGGCCTGTCAGCAGCGAGATGGCGAGCGCGGTAAGCGTGGCGAGCACCGCGCGCAGCGTGATGTACTGGAAGACGTTGAAGGCACGGACGTCCTGCGCGAGCCACTGAGTGAGCGTAAGCAGCATCTAGTGCCCTTTCCCTGCGACTGCTTCGCCAGAGAGTGCCTGCACGACCCTCTCCATCCGCATGAAGCGCGAGCCTTTCACGAGCACGGTCGCCTGAGGCCGCAGATCCCCCCGGACCGCGGCAATCAGATCCGCGATCTCGGCGAAATGCCTGGCACCCAGGCCGAATGTCCGGACCGTGCTTCGGGACAGGTCGCCGATTGCGTATAGCCGATCGATGCCGCGCTGGCGCGCGTACTGACCGATCTCTTCGTGGAACTCGGCGCCACGCGCGCCTACCTCTCCCATGTCGCCGAGCACGAGCAGCCTCGGCTCCGGAAACGCGGCGAGCACATCAATCGCCGCACGCAGCGAATCGGGATTTGCGTTGTAGCTGTCGTCGATGAGGCTCGCCCCCGAGGAAATTGTTCGGCGCTGCGTCCGCCCGCCGACGGCGCGGAACTCGTTCAGCCCGCGCACAACGGCTTCCACGTGTGCTCCGGCCGCCAGCGCGCAGGCCGCGGCCGCAAGGGCATTCAGCACGTTGTGCCGGCCGTCGACACTCAGGGCTATGCGGGCCGTCCCCGCTGGAGTGATCAGTTCGATCTCGCTCCCGAAATTCCTCGCCGCAAAGCGGCCGGTCACCTGCGCGGGCCGGTCGATTCCGAAATCGCGGACGGGCCTCCCGGCAAGTAGGCCGCGCCAATAGCCGGCAAATTCATCGTCGGCGTTGATGACCGCGATCCCGCCGGGCTTCAGAGCCTGGAATACCGCGCCGTGCTCGCGCGCAACCTCGGCGACGCTGCTCATGAATTCCTGGTGCTCGCGCTGCGCGTTGTTGACGAGGGCCACGCTCGGAGCGGCGATCGCGGCGAGATAAGCGGTCTCTCCCGGATGGTTCATTCCCAACTCGATGACTGCGGCTGCGTGCTCCTTGCGCAGCGTGAGCAGCGTCAACGGCAGGCCGATTTCGTTGTTGAGATTCCCCTCGGTCGCGAGCACGCGCGTCCCGCCCAGATAGGCCCGCAGGATCGCGGCGATCATTTCCTTGACGGTCGTCTTCCCGTTGGACCCCGTGACCACGATCAGTGGAATTTCGAAGCGGGCACGCCACTGCGCAGCCAATCGGCCGAGTGCGAGGCGCGTGTTCTCGACGACAATGAACGGCAAGTCCCGATTCTCGATCCCCGGGCCTGAATCCTGGTCCACCATGGCTGCGACGGCACCCCGCTCCCTCGCCGCCCCTATGAACCTGTGCGCATCGAAACGCTCGCCGCGCAGCGCCACGAAAAGCGCATTTCGCGCCAGCGTGCGGCTGTCCGTCGATACCGATTCGAAGAGCACGTCTTCCCCGCGTACGCCGGCACCGATCGCCCTCGCGGCCTCGTGCAGGCTCATCATCGACCCCACCTCGAGAGCGCCTGCTCGGCTTCGAGGGCGTCCGAAAGAGGATCCCGCCGGCCGGCAATTTCCTGATAGGTTTCGTGTCCCTTTCCGGCGAGAAGCACGACGTCTTGGGCGCGCGCCGAGGCGAGGGCGCGGCTGATCGCCGCGCGCCGGTCCTCGATTGCCTCATGCGGAATGGAAACGGAGGCGGCAATCGCCGAGATGATGGAAAGAGGGTCTTCGCCGCGCGGGTTGTCGCTCGTGATTACGATCGAGTCGGCGTGGCGCGAGGCCACCGCGCCCATCAGCGGCCGCTTGCCGCGGTCACGCTCGCCGCCGCAGCCGAAAACCACGATGAGCCGCCCACCGCTCGCCCGGGCGACATCCTTCAGGGCAACCAGCGTCTTCTCCAGTGCATCCGGGGTGTGGGCATAGTCGACGACCACGATGGGCTTGCCTGCACCGCCCAGCCGCTGCATTCGCCCCGCGACCGGCTGCAATCCGGCGAGCGCGAGCGCCGCCCTGTCAAAGGGCACACCCGACACGAGCAGGGTCGTCAGCACGCCGAGAAGATTGGACACGTTGAAACGCCCCAGGAGCGGGCTCTGGACGCGCGCCTCACCCCAGGAACTGTGCACGGTGAAGGCAATTCCTCCGGGCTCCACCTCGATCTCCTGCGCCTCGGCATAGCGCTCAAGACCGGCCCGCGCGGCGGCTCCGGTGACGCAGCTGTACCCGACCCGGCTCACTCGGCCTCCGGTGAGCATGCGCGCGAGCCGCACGCCTTGGACGTCGTCGAGATTGAGCACGGCATGAGCGAGATTCGGGGTCTCGAACAGCCGCTGCTTCGCGCGCGCGTAGCGATCCATGTCTCCGTGATAGTCGAGGTGGTCGCGCGAGAGGTTGGTAAACAGGGCTGCTCCAAAGGCGACGCCGTTGACCCGTCCCTGCTCCAGGCCGATGGAGGTGACTTCCATCGCCACGCCCTGCGCGCCGGCAGCCAGCAGGCGCGCGAGCGAGCGGTGCAGCAGGACCGCATCGGGCGTAGTGTTCGATCCAGCCTCGAGCGCTCCGGGAAATCCGGTTCCGAGCGTGCCCACCACCGCCGTTCGTGCGCCGCAGGCCTGGCAGGCCTGGGCGATCCAGTGGCTGCAAGAGGTCTTGCCGTTTGTCCCTGTGACGCCGATCGTCCAGAGCTTTTCCGAAGGACGCCCGTAGACTTCGTGGGCAAGATGGCCCGCGAGGCCGCGCAGGCCGTCGACCGGGAGGTTGGGCACGCGCCAGCCGAAGTCCCACTCAAAGCCTTCTCGCTCCCAGAAAACGGCGGCCGCCCCCCGCTCGAGCGCCTCGGGGATAAAATCGCGGCCGTCGCGACTCGACCCTGGATAGGCGAGGAAGGCTTCTCCAGCGGCGAGATTCCGGCTGTCCGCAGAAAGACCCGCAACGCGCACCCCCTGTGAGGCGAGTCGCTGCAGGATGTTCGTGGCCTCGTCGCCCACACCTAGATGCTTTCCTTGACTTCCTCGCCTTCGGCGGGCAGCTCGACTGGTCGCATCGGCGCGTCGGGTGGCACATCGAGCAGCCGCAAGGTCCCCGCCATCACCTGCGCGAAGACCGGAGCCGCCACCGTACCGCCGTAATAGAGGCCGTCGGACGGCTCGTCGAGCATTACCGCTATCACAAGGCGCGGGGCCGATGCCGGTGCAAATCCGACGAACGAAGACACGTACTTGTTGGGGGCGTACGCGCCGTTTTCCTCCTTGTGCGCGGTACCGGTCTTCCCGGCTATCCGGTACCCCATGATCTGGGCGCGCGGCGCCGTGCCGTTCCGGTTCACTGCGAGCTCGAGCATGGCCCGGACTGCGCGCGCGGTCGCGCGAGCCATCACCCGCCGACCCGAAGGGGGCACATCTACACGAAGCAGCGATAGAGGCAGTAGTTCGCCGTCGCGCGCGAACACGCTGTAGGCGCGCGCGAGCTGGACGAGCGAAACGGAGATTCCGTGCCCGTACGACATCGTAGCCTGCTCGATGGGCCGCCAGCTGCGATAGGGGCGGAGCTTCCCCGTGGCCTCCCCGGGAAAGCCGAGTTCCGGCGAGGCGCCGAAACCCAGGGATTGAAACATCTCCCACATCGCCTCCGAAGGCAGGGTAAGCGCAATTTTCGCGGCTCCGACGTTGGATGATTTTTGGATGACCTGCGCGACGGTGAGCGCGCGCTCTGCGTGCGCGTCGCGGATGGTCGCCGCGCCGATACTCAGGCTTCCCGGCGCGGTCTGGATCACCGTGTCCGGCCTCACCTTGCCGGTCTCCAAGGCCAGCGCGATGGTGAAGGGCTTGAGCGTCGATCCCGGCTCGAAAGCGTCTGTGACGGTCCGATTCCTCAGCTGATCGCCGGACAGACGGCTGCGGTTGTTGGGGTTGAAGGTCGGGTAGTTGGCGAGCGCGAGCACTTCGCCCGTATTCACGTCGACCACGACGATGCCGCCCGCCTTCGCGCGGTGCTTCTCTACCGCGGCTCGCAAATGGCTGAATGCGAGGTTTTGGATGCGAGCGTCCAGCGCCAGAACGAGGTCGCGGCCGTCCTGCGCAGCCTTGATCGACTCGACGTCCTCAACTGTCTGGCCCAGGCGGTCCTTGATCACGCGGCGACTGCCGGGCTTGCCGGCGAGCGTGTCCTGGAAGGCAAGTTCGATTCCCTCCTGGCCGATGTCGTCGGCGCCCGTGAATCCGAGCGCTTGCGCCATGACTTCGCCGCCGGGGTAGTAGCGCCGGTACTCTCGATTCTGAAACACGCCTGGAATGCGCAATCCGGCCACGCCTTCGGCCACCTGCGGCGGGACCTGCCGCTTCAGGAAAACGAAGTCACGGCTCGTATCGGCCAGGCGCTTCTCGATGTCCCGGGGCTGCGCCTCGAGCAAGGAAGAGAGGCGCGCGAGTTCCCGCCGGTTGAGATGTACTTCGTCGGGTATTGCCCATATCGACTTGACGGGCGTGCTGATGGCCAGCGCTTCACCGTTGCGGTCGAGTATGCGGCCCCGGCTTGCCGGGATCTCGATGACGCGGCTGTAGCGAGACTCGCCCTTTGCCTGGAGAAAGTCGTTGTTCAGGCCCTGCAGGTAGACAGCTCGGCCGACTAAGACGGCAAATCCGGCCAAGGAAGCCGCCATCAGGAAGCTCGAGCGCCAAGCGGGGAGGGTGAGCGCAAGTACCGGACTTGCAGCGAACTTCATTGCGCCGCCCTGTCGCGCTCGACAATGTGAAGGCGCTTGGCGTCGGGGACGCGCATGTGCAACTGGCGGCTGGCGATACGCTCGACCCGAGCGTGCATCGCCCACGTGCTTGCTTCGAGCTGAAGCTGCCCGTATTCGACCCCGAGCTGGCGCGAACGTTCCAGCTCCTGCTCAAGTTCGGAAAAGGACTGGCGAGCCCGGTTTTGCGACGTCACGAGTCCCAGCGCGCAGACCGTCAGGACGCAGAGAAGGACAAGGTTCAGTCGAGCCATGACCGGTCTCAGGCGAGTCTCGCGGCAACTCGCAACACAGCGCTCCTCGCGCGGGGGTTGGCCGCGACTTCCTCTGAGCTCGGCCTTGCCGGCCGACCCAGCACACGCAGCTTGGGCGCGGGCATGTCGCGCGCTCTTATGGGCAGCCTTTCCGGCAGCGTCGGCGTGGCGGCGGTTCGCATGAAATTCTTCACGATCCGGTCTTCAAGCGAATGAAAGCTGATCACCGCCAACCGTCCTCCGGGCTTGAGCGCGGCAAGCGCTTGCGGGAGCGCTAGCGACAGCTCCTCAAGCTCCTGATTGACGTGAATCCGTAGAGCCTGAAACGTCCGCGTCGCCGGGTCCTGCCCCGGTTCACGCGTCCTGACGGTCGCAGCCACGAGAGCGGCAAGTTCTCGGGTCGTCCGGACAGGCCGGCTTCGCCGAGCAGCAACAAGCGCCTTTGCAATCTGTTTAGCAAACCGTTCTTCGCCATAGCCGCTGAGCACCTCCCTGATCTCGGCCTCGCTTGCCCGCTCGAGCCACTCCGCCGCGCTCTCGCCCAGAGTCGGGTCCATGCGCATGTCGAGCGGCGCGTCGAAACGGAAGCTGAAGCCGCGCTGCACATCGTCGAGTTGGGGCGACGACGCTCCCAGATCGAACAGCACGCCGTCCACGCTGTTCGCACCCAAGGCTCCTAGAGTCGCTCGCAGATTGCTGAACCGCGCGTGCACGGGGACAAAGCGCGGGTCGCGCCAGGTCCGGGCAGCGGCGATGGCGTCAGGGTCCCTATCCATCGCGATGAGCCGGCCCCGCTCGCCGAGCCGTTTCAAGATCAGGCGGCTGTGGCCGCCGCGTCCGAAGGTCGCATCCACGAAGGTACCGTCAGCGTGCGACTCGACTTCGAGCGCATCGACTGCCGATTGCAGGAGGACGGGGACATGGGCATCGGCGCTCACAAGGAAAAGTTGTCGGTACCCGGCGGCGGGTTAGCGCCCACTTCCTGCAAAGCCCTGTCGAGCCGCTCCTGCCAGGTGGTCATGTCCCAGATTTCAAAATGACTGCCCTGCCCGACAAGTATTACGTCCTTCTTGAGATCGGCGAACTTCCGAAGCGCGGGGGATATGAGAATTCGGCCTTGCGCGTCGACTTCGAATTCCTCCGCAAAGCCGACCAGCAGGCGCTGCCACCAGCGGGCCTGCTCGTTGAAGCTGGAGAGCGCCTGGACCCTTGCGCCGATCGGCTCCCAGGCGAGTTTGGGGTATAGGAGCAGACAGCTATCGGGGTGGGCGGTGAGAACCACCGCGCGGCCTCCCGAATGCAGGGCGTCCCGGTACCGGGTTGGCACGGCAAGCCTTCCCTTGGCGTCGAGACTCAGCTCTGTCGCCCCTTGGAACAAAGATCCCCCTTCGAGTCGTGGAATGGACTTCCACAATTTCCCACTAAATTCTACTCTTACCCACTCTAGAGGAAACTCGGAGGCTGGTCAAGTCTAAAGGAAGGAAAAATTTAGCTACAACATGGACTTATGAAACCTTTTCTAGAATCTTCTTAATGTAGGAGAATAGTATATAAATTAAAGCGTTAGGGGTAATACCGAAAGTAATACATTAGAAAATCAAAGGCTTCAAGGGCCTGGCGGCTCCCGCAAGCGAACGCGGGGACGCGACCCTTCTTATAAGGAACCGCGGGAACCTAGTGGAGGTGTTTCTTGCCGGCAATCCCGCTCGGGCGCGGCTGGGTCCTATCCTGCGGCCCCTCGACGGCGGTGCGCGTGAACAACTGATTGACCAGACCCACAACTTCGCCGATCTCGGAATCGCCGAAATGGCGCGACAGCAGCGCCGAAATATCCTCGACCATGCGCCGACGCTGCATCTCGCGAATCGACTCTGTGGTGGGCCCAACGAAAACCCAGCTGTGTTCGTCCTGGCCGTCTTCGTGATAGTAGCTGACCTCGACTGCCGCCGCCTCCTCTGAGAACGGCGAGAGGGCCTCGAAGGCGCCCTCCAGGGAATGCTGGAAGTTGCGCCCGACGTAGCCGGTCCAGCAGATGTCGAGCGCGCGCCGGCGTCGATCGAACGCGATTCCCGGTTCGTCCTGGTGCGCGCTGCGGGCATCCGCAAGGCCGTCGACGTCAACGTAGTCAAACCACGGCCTGAGCGCCTGCTCGATCTCAGTCTGGCTGACGCCGCTCCTCAATAGGACCGCGCCGTGAACGTGGACTTCGGTATGCATGATCGTCTCTGCTAATGCTAGTCCGAGATCGGCCGAACATCAACCTTTCAAGAGCGGGGGCATGTCGGAACCCATCAATGGGATAATGCCGCATCAGAAACATTGGGGAACCGAAATGGCCGTTCCGAGCGACGCTGTCAACATGGCGCTCTTTTGCGATTTCGAGAATGTCGCACTCGGCGTTCGCGATGCGAAATATCCCAAATTCGACATAAACAAGGTGCTCGAGCGCCTGCTCCTCAAGGGCAGCATCGTGGTCAAGAAAGCGTACTGCGACTGGGAGAGGTACAAGGAATTCAAGGCCGACATGCACGAGGCGTCCTTCGAGCTGATCGAGATCCCCCACGTTCGAATGTCGGGGAAGAATTCTGCCGATATCCGCATGGTGGTCGACGCCCTCGACCTTTGCTACACCAAATCTCACGTCGACACTTTCGTCATAATCAGCGGCGACTCGGACTTTTCGCCTCTCGTCTCTAAGCTCCGTGAAAACAACAAGACAGTGATCGGCGTGGGTGTAAAGGATTCCAGCTCCGACCTCCTCGTCGCAAATTGCGACGAATTCATCTTCTACGACGACCTCGTGCGTGAGAAACCGGGTCACCGGCACCCGAGGAAAAGGCCGCAAGCCAAGCCCGCCGCGGGCGATGGCGCGATCAAGGAAGGCGAGGACAAGACGGAGGAAGCGCTTGACCTGGTTATGCAAACGGTCGAAGCGCTCATGGCCGAGCGCGGTGCAGAGGAGAAGATCTGGGGCTCGATGGTGAAGCAGGCGCTCAAGCGCCGCAATCCCGGCTTCAATGAATCCTATTACGGGTTCTCGTCGTTCTCCAAGCTGCTCGATGAGGCCGAGGCCCGCAAGATGCTGCAGCTAGAGCGCGACGAGAAATCAGGCGGCTACGTCATCAAGAGCGTCGCGCACTGACAACCGGCAGCGCGTGAAGCTGGCGCGGCCTGATTCGACCCCCCCGACCTTGGCTGGCGCCTCGGTTTCCCCGCCTGAAGAAAGTTCCGCGCCGAGCGCTTGCGAAGATCACACCCGCCCGATGACGAGCGCGATTCCCTGCCCCACACCGATGCACATGGTGCACAAGGCGTAGTGACCCTTGATTGCCTGTAACTGATAGAGCGCCGTAGTAACCAGACGCGCGCCCGAGGCGCCGAGCGGATGGCCGATTGCGATCGCGCCGCCGTTGGGGTTGACTTGCGGTGCGTCGTCGGGAAGACCGAGATCGCGCGTCACCGCGAGCGCCTGCGCGGCGAACGCTTCGTTCAGCTCGATGACGTCCATCTGCGCGAGCTTGAGTCCGGTTCTCTCCAGGACCTTGCGCGTGGCCGGCGATGGACCCACGCCCATGATCCGCGGAGCAACGCCCGCGGTCGCCATGCCGAGGATTCGCCCTTTCGGCGTGAGGCGGTACTTTATCGCCGCGGCCTCCGAAGCGAGAATCATCGCACAGGCACCGTCGTTGACTCCCGAGGCGTTGCCGGCGGTCACCGTACCCTCGGGCTTCACCACGCCTTTGAGCTTGGCGAGGCCTTCGAGCGTTGCATCCGGGCGTGGGTGCTCGTCGCGATCCACGACGGTTGCGCTTCCCTTCTTCCCGGCGACCGACACGGGAACGATCTCGCTACGGTAGAACCCTCGGGCTTGCGCGGCCGCCCAGCGCTGCTGGCTGCGGAGCGCAAACGCATCCTGGTCGGTGCGCCCCACCTTGAACTCGGTAGCCACGTTCTCGGCGGTTTCCGGCATCGAGTCGATTCCGTACTTCGCCTTCATCAGCGGATTGACGAAGCGCCACCCGATCGTCGTGTCTTCGATCTTCGCCGCCCTCGAGAACGGGCTATCGGCCTTCGGGATAACGAACGGGGCGCGCGACATGCTCTCCACGCCTCCGGCGATCATGAATTGCGTCTCCCCGCACTTGATCGCGCGCGCCGAGGTGCCGACCGCGTCGAGGCTCGACCCGCATAACCGGTTCACGGTCGCACCGGGAACCGTCTGCGGCAGGCCCGCAAGCAAGAGAGCCATGCGTGCGACGTTGCGGTTGTCCTCCCCCGCCTGATTCACGCACCCATAGATCAGGTCGTCGAGCGCCGCCCAGTCGACCGAGGAATTGCGCTCCATCAGGGCCTTGATCGGCAGCGTGGCGAGATCGTCCGTGCGAATCGATGAAAGCGCGCCCCCATAGCGCCCGAAGGGAGTGCGAACCGCGTCGCAAATGAAAACGTCCGTCATCGTGTTCTCGAAGCAGCGAAGGGGCGGCTATTGTAAATCAGCGCGCCCCGCGCGGCGCCGTTGGGGATCATCAGACCAGGCCGTTGACGGCAATCGCAGCGCCGTGAATCGCTCTCGCTGAATCGGAAGCGAGAAACATGATCACGTCGGCGAGCGCTTCCGGTGCCACCCAGCGCCGCGGATCGGCGCCAGGCATGTCCGCCCGGTTCTGCGGCGTGTCGATGACGCTGGGCAGGACGCAGTTCACGTTGATGCCCTTGTCCCGCAACTCCGCCGACATGCTCTCGGTCAACCGGATGACCGCGCTTTTCGACGCGCTGTACGCGCCCATGTTTGCCTTCCCCGAAAGGCCCGCCAGGGCGGCGATATTGACGATCTTTCCGTAGCCCGCGGCGAGCATCCCCGGGACGACGGCGCGGGCGCAGTTGATCACTGATTTCGCGTTCAGGCCGAGCATCAGCTCCCAGGTGTCCTCGGGCGTCTCGTGCACCGGATGCCCCATGCGGAACCCGCCGGCGATGTTGCACAGTATTTCGATCCGCGCATCGGCCGAGAGCGCTCGCGCCACGGATTGCGCGTCGCGAAGGTCCGCATGCACCATTCGCCTGCGCTCCCCCCCGCCTCCGTACGCGGAACGCAGTGTCTTCTCGTCATGATCGAGCAGGATCAGGGAGGCTCCGGCGGACGAGAACGCGCTGGCGACCGCGCGGCCGAGATTCCCGGCGGCGCCCGTAATCAGGCAGGTTTTGCCCTCGAATGTCACGAGAGGTGCCGGGCCTAGCCTGGAGGCTACGCGGCTTTTTCCGAGCGGCCCTTGGACTTCGCCCAGTAGCCGGGCGAAGCTTTTGTGTCGGAGAGCGCCCGAGCATCCTCGAAACCGGGCGCCATCGACGCCGAGGTGCCGGCGAGCACCTGATGGTGCTCGATGTTGAGCAGACGCAGCCAACTCTGCTGTCCCATGGTGAGCCCGATCATGCAGCCGAGCTCCACGAGCTCCGGTTCGCTGAAATGCCGGTGCATCCGCTCCCAGAACGCGTCGTCGGTATCCAGGTGCCAGCAGATGGCCTCGGCGTAGGCAAGCGCCGCCTTCTGGCGCTCGTCATACTTCGTCGATTTCTCGAAGTTGAGCAGGTCCTTGACATGATCTTCGATCAGGGCACCGCTAGATGCCGCCTTGATCGACCGCTGATTGCCGCAGTACTCGCACTGCACCGACCGCGAAACGTACAGGCGGCAGAGCTCCTTGATTGCATGCTCGCACACCCCGTTCTTGAAAATGTCGCGCCAGGAATTCGCGAAAAACCAGAAGCACGCGGAGACGTGGGCACGCACCGCGGAACTCTCCGGCCGCGGGGTGCCTTCGCGCTCACAGCGTTCCATCTCTCTGCGCATCTCGGCATCCATCTTGCTGACGTCGACATAGCTGATTCGCTGCTTGGCCATGGCTCCTCCTCGACTGCCGGGCGCGTGGCCCGTGCATTCGGTAATTATGAACGCAAATTTCGTCGCATACTGCCCGATCGAGTTCCACATCCCGTAGTCATCCTCAACCCTCCTTTGGTCAAGACCGGTTCATTCGTTGATTTCGAATTCCGCCTTGCGCGCGTCCGCCATCAGCGTGCTCCATACATGCTCACGCAGCTCAGCGAAACGCGGCAGCAGCAGCGTTTGGCGGCTGCGCGGCCGCGGCAGATCGACCTTGACGATTTCATGAACCTTGCTCGGCCGCCCTTTGAGCACAAGAACGCGGTCTCCCATGAGGACGGCTTCGTCGATCGCGTGTGTCACGAACACCATGGTCGTCCGGGTCTGCTCCCAGATGCGCAGCAGCTCGAGCTGCAGGATTTCACGGGTCTGGGCGTCCACCGCGCCGAAGGGCTCGTCCATCAGCAGAACCCGCGGTTCGATCGACAGCGCCCGCGCCAGCCCGCAACGTTGCTGCATGCCGCCGGAGATCTGGTAGGGATAATAGCTCTCGAAACCGTTCAGACCAACCAGCTTGATGAACTTCGGAATCCTTTCCCCTATTTCCGTGCGCGAGGCCCCGGCGAGCTTGAGTCCGTAGGCGACGTTCTGGAAGACAGTCTTCCATGGAAACAGGCCGAAGTGCTGGAATACCATCCCCACGCCGCTCCGCGGCCCGACGACGAGCTCTCCCTCGATCCGGAC
>Ga0335085_10005389_pt1 | contig 20554 bp, 11 predicted proteins | sample Lox_Sample_45_FD_206712 | JGI IMG/M metagenome (GOLD analysis project Ga0335085, IMG submission 206712) | Soil microbial communities from Loxahatchee National Wildlife Refuge, Florida, United States - Lox_Sample_4.5 | ecosystem: Environmental > Terrestrial > Soil > Wetlands | place: USA...
CGGGTGTATCACCGAAGGTCACGGTCGGGGCCAGCGCTCCGAGGAATTGTGCTCCCAGGATCGTGACGGTGGTCCCGCCGCCGACTGGGCCTTCAGGTGGCTGGACGCTCCATACCGTGGGAGGCCCTATCAGATTGGCGATGACCTGGCCGTTGGGGCTGCCCCACCCGGTGCAAGCGTCCCAGCCAGGTCCGGCCGAATAATACCCATTGGTGCCCTGGGTCACATCGTTTACCCCCAGGGGTTGGAGGCGACTGTACAGGACGCCATTGAGGAAGCCGGTCGGCACGCCCTTGAGTTGGTTGATACGGGTGATCAGGCCGGCCCACAAGGATGCCGCGGCGCCCGTGCCACCAAAAACCGGGAAGCCCTGGGCCCAGTTTACGCTCTGGGTTATCCCCTGGAACCCGTCGGCGTGGCTCGCTACATCGGGGACGCCTCGTCCGACCGCTCCGACTTGGGGATTGGCATATGGGGGCGGGTTTGGATTGCTCGGGACTCCGACTCCGAACCCCTGCTGATACGGGGGAAGGGCGAACTCCCAGCTGACGCCCCCTCCGGTTGTTGCCCCAACGTCCTGGGTCATCCACACGATCTCGGCGCCGATCGAGCCGTCGGCGGCGATGGTCATTGCGGTGCCCCCGCACGCGGTCAAGTTGGGGCTCGACGCTGGGAAGACGACATGTTGGTAGATGCTGCCTGCTACGTTGTTGGTCGACCCATTGTCGCCGGATCCTGCAAAGATGCTCATGCGGTTCAGTGCGCCGCGGAGGAAGAGCCCGTCGAGTATGTCCATCGTCGGCTCATCGAGCCATCCTCCGTACTCCGTGTCGCCGTAGGGGATGGAAAGCACCGATGGCATGTTGACGGGATCATTGACTGCGCGGGATACCGCTTTGATAATCCCTGGCCCGGAAGCCTGCGCGAAATAGACTATGATCGTCGCAGCGGGCGCGATGGCTCCGAGGATGCAAATGTCCTGCGTTATCTCGAGATCACGGCCGAATTCAGATCCTGGCGAGTTCACGGTGCCGTCGATGTCGGTTATCTCGAAGATTGACGGCACGGGAAGGGGTGGGTTCAGGCCCTGGAAGAACGTCTGCAGATCCGCAGGGTCGTATCCGCCGCCGAGTGCGATGATCCCGGCCGCCTGTCCGGTGCCGTCCTGTCCGGGGGGGAAGTTGTAGGCCCCGAGGGTGGCGATCAGGTCGTTGATTACCTGGTTGGACCCGGCCGAGCCTGACAGGGGAGGAATCGGCATCGGCGTGTTGCTGAGTCCAAACACCCCCCGCACTACCGGGACTAGGTCCGCGGGCAGATAGACAGGTCCGCTGTAACTGGTGTACTGCCGGCCGCGGTATTCGAACAGAGCCAGCCCGACTTGGAAAGCCTGCTCAAGCTGGGCGGCGGTTCCGGAAAGATCGATCATGAACTGCTCGGGTGATACGGTCTCGACGGTCAGGTTCTCCTGGCGGGCGAACTGCTCTACCGCGGCGATGTCATGCGGATCGGCGACGAGCGTGGCGAAGAACCGCGCCTGGTCGGGTGAGTACTGTTCGGGGCTCCGCGGAGGGTCCTCCCCTGGGGGGAAACGCTGGCGCAGGACGATGAAAACGGTCAGGCGCTGGTCGGCAGCGGGTACGCCGATGCGCGTGGCACCGGCCGGTTCGGTCCGCTCGGATGCAGACAGGGGCACTTTGGTCATGTCAGCACTCCGGGGCGACGGGAACCAGTGGCGAGGTGCGCAGGATCCGGCGGGGGCGGCTGCTCAGGCGCAGGGGGTCTGGGGGTTGAGAGGCAGCGGCCGGGCTGGTGCTTGTGGTTTGCGCTGTGGCGTGTTGCGGCAGATCACCGCCCACGCCTTGGGGCAGCAGTTCGATGGCCAGGACGCTCAGCGGCAGGTTGACCGGGAGACTGAGCCTTTGGAGCTGGGTTTCGATGTCCTTCTCGGTGAAGATCGTGTATCCGAGGCGGTCGCGTTGCGTGGAGCGCCCGGATAGGGATAGCGGGAGTCCGGACCCTGCCGCACCGCGGTGTTCGTGAGAGACGAACTGACCCGGTTGCTGCATGAGCAGGACGTTGCGGTTCGAGGCGGCGTCGGCCTGCACGACCTGGGCGTACAGCAGGAAGTACAGCTCGGTCTTGGGCTGTTCGATCGGCAGTGCCAGTGGCTGGCCGTTGAGGACGGGGGTGGCGTACGTTGCGGTGGCCAGGACGTAGTTAACCGTGTGGGTGATCGGTGTGGCCGGCTCGCTGACGCGGCCGGCGCTGCAGGACAGCACCGGCGGTGGGTGCTGGACGCCGTTGACGTGCAAGGGCCTGCCGAACCGGGCCTGCGCGGTGGACCACCAGCGCTGGTCGTGCGGCTTGCCGGCGTGGCCGATGCGCAGCTCGTAGGCGTAGAAGCCGAACAGCTCCGGATCGGAGGGGTCCAGTCCGGGGGGCAGCGGCAGCAGGAAGTGCACGGCGGAATCGACGGCCTGCTCCAGCGGGGTCATCGCGGTCAGGCCAGCCCGGTTATCGCTCTGGCGGGGGATGATGACGCGCATGAGCTCTGGGTCGAGCACCAGGATGGGTTCGTCGGGCTGGTCCGTGCTCGGTGTCGCGGTGTACAGCAGCGGATCGGCGCCGTGACCCAGGATCCTGGCGAACAGCGCGTCGCCGGCCTGATTGGCCACCGGTGCCGTGAGCTCGATCCACAGCGCCTGCTGCCGTGGCCCGGTGCTCGCATAGCCGGGGCCGGTGGAGAACGGCGACAGTGCCAGGCCCACCGAGGCGATGCCTGGGACTTGCGAGGGCGCGACCGCGATCGGCAGCGTGACGGCCTGGGCGACCCCGTTGAGGTCTGGTTCCGACGGCGGGTTCGGGGCGTCGTTGACCAGGGCGGGCTGTCCCGTGCTGCCGATCACCGCTCCGGCCTCGGTGACCGGCGTTGCCTGCGCCGTCCAGGTGTGGGGCAGCGCCTCGGGGAATCCGCTCGCGGTGGTCTCGTGCGGGTCCACGCCGTCGAAGAACACGATCCGGGTGCGCCGGCGATCCCAGTGGGCGGGATCGGCCACCGCGGCCGCTCCGAGCGTGGCCTTCACGGTGACCGTGCCGACGGTGACGCCGTCGCGCTGCACGGTGATGGCGCCCGCGTCGCCCAGGCCATCCCAGGTCCAGTCGCGTTCCAGGTCGAGAACCAGGGCAATCAGCCATTGCCGCAGCAGCTCGCCGTCGGATCCGAACGTGAGGGCGGAGTTGTCTCCCGGCAGGCTGCAGCGCACGGCTTTGGATGCGCCGAACACGATGCGCTGGCCGGGCGGAGCGGACAGCGTGCGGCCGTCGACGGCCAGGTTGAGCTGCTGGCCCAGCTGGGCGGCTGCGGGCGGCGCTGGTATCCCGGCGGGACGCTGGAACAGGAAAGCCTGTAGTGGCGGGCTGCCGTCGATCGGGGCGATGAGCAGCGACGGTTCCTCGCGGAGCTCGGCGCGGAGCACGATGGTCGCCGGGAGGCCGCGGCTGGCTGGCGGGCTGAAGTAGGCGGGATCGTCGCGGGTGATGGCGCGGGCCGTCAGGCGGACGTCGCGGGCCCGGGGGATGAGCAACGGGCCGTCCGGTGGCTGTGCGGGGCTCCAGTCGACGATGGAGGGGGCGTCGACGTAGGCCAGGTCAAGGGTCAGGCCCGGGTCGGCGGGGATCGGGCCGGGTGGCAGGGCCGGGAACTCACGGGTCGTCGTGTATAGCTGGCGGAACGGCGGCGACAGGACGCCGCCGCCGGCGACGTCGTGCGCCGGGGTCCTGACCTCCACGACGATCTCCAGAGTCTCGACGTCGGGGTCGGGCAGGCCGGCCACGACTCTATGGCCCGGGCGTGCGATTGATGTGAGGTACTCGGTGATCTGGCCGCGGTGGGCGTCGGTGTCCCCCAGGCCGGTGTAGAGCACTTCGGGGTATCCGAGCAGCGGGCGGGTGACTGTCAGCGATTCCGGCTCGGGGGTCTGGTAGGCGCCCGGCGGCCAGGAGCCGTATCCGCCGGCGGGTTTGTCCGGGGAGAAGTTGAGCTGGAGCCCTGGTTTCTTCGGCGGGACAGCGCGCCGGAAGTCGATGCTGGCCACGTCGGCCGGATGGGTGTTGACCGGCTGGTCGGCGCCGCTGGCGCCGCCGCTGGACAGGTCGGCCAGCCGTACGCGGAACGCGTAGGTCCGTCCGTAGGAGAGCAGCACGCCGACCGGGTCGGCGGTGGCGGTCACCTGGTAGCCGCCCATCATGGCCGGCAGCACGGTGTCGGGCGCGACCAGCGAGCCGCCGCGCCAGTTGGCGAAGTACAACGGCAGCCAGGCCTCGCCTGGGGTTGCGGCCGGAGGCGCGGCCGGATCCTGCGGCCTGACGGCGGTCGGCTCGATGGCCAGTTCGCCGTCGAAGTTGCCGAAGCCGTCCGGCAAGGTGGAGCTGGCGCGGACGAGGGAGCGCCAGTCCGGCTGGGCGGGCCCGGCGGTGATGTCGGCCACGTCGACCCGGTAGCCGCTGACTCCTAGCGGTGTCTGCGCGACCAGGCCGGGGCCGGGGGACAGTCGGTCGTTCATGATCTGGATCTGTCCCACGTGCCAGGCCAGTACCTGCTCGTCGTCCCAGCCGATCTGAACGCCGATGTCGGTCGCGGCGGGGATGTCGCTCTGGCCGAGTACCGCGTCGTTGCCCTGCGGCTGGTTGACGTGGACGACCTGCGCGAACCCGTCGTCGTAGGTCTCCGCGACACTGAACGAGCTGTCGTCGATCGCGCCGGTCGCGTCGACGGGGAAGGTGAGCGCGGCGAACAGCTGCCGCGTCGAGGTCGAGGCCAGGCCCGGCAGCCTGGCGGCGAACAGGCGGACCTGGCCGCCTGGTGCCTGGCCTGCGGCCCACGGGTCGGTCCCCTCTAGCTCAAGGAACAGCCATCCGCCGCCGCTGAGCTGGCTGGCGTCGGTGAGCTGTATCGTCATCGCGTAGCGCAGGCCCAGCGCGGTCGCCAGCTTAGGCTGCCGCAGGGCATAGGAGATGACGGGTCCCCAGCCGATGCTGGACGGCTTGGGTCCGGGACGGGATACCGGCTGCTCGCGGACCGCGCAGGCGAAATCGTGCACGCTGTCCCCCTGGCCTGGCGTGGCTCCGGTGGCGTCCAGATACGACTGGGGCAGCGCCTTGCGGATCCTCGACCGCGAGGGTGAGGTCAGCGCGCCGGTGCCGGTGACGGTGAGGCCCAGGTTTCCGGCTCGTGCCCTGACCTTCTGGTAGCTGGGGCGCGTCGGCACCGGCGGCTGCGGTTCGACGATCGTGGGGGCGATGTGGATGGCCGTTGGGTCGCTGCGGGAGGGCACGCTGGTCAGGCTTGGAATGATCACCGCCTGCAGGGCCGGGACGTGATCGGCGAACATCACGGTGCCGCCGGTCAGCACCGGGTCGTCGACCGGGCTGACCGCGGGTATCAGGATGGCGTTGACATCGAGCGTGGCTGTGTCCGGGGTCGGGCCCGGGGTCCATCGCTGCGGGAAGGTCATCGCCACCAGCCGCAGGTTGTCAGTCATGCCCGCCTCACTCTCGGTCAGGGAAGGTGAGCGCTCAATGCGGAAGCGGAAGGCTCTGGCTGAACCCCCACTGGCCGTCGAAGTCCACGTTGATGACCCAGGCGATGCTGATGTGGATGCCGACCCCGACCGCCCCGTAGAAATCGGCCTCGGTGGGTGGCAAGTCGGGCAGCTTGACGTCAATCGTGGCCGTCAGCGTGAGCGAAGCGCTGGCCAGCCCATCGAGCACATCAACAGTGGCACTGCCGGTGAGCGTGATGCCGAACATGACGCTGGGCGGCTGCATCTGGAAGGTGAAGTCCAGCATGATCGACGCGCTGCCCGAGGCCACCGCGACATCGAGGGCCAGCGCCAGCCCGATGCCGGCCTCCATGAACACGCCCATCTCCCCACCTGAGGTGCCCAGCACGATGGCGCCGTTGCCGGTGAAGGGGTCCACGATCCAGGTGAACGGGTCGGCCTGGCTGGCCAGGCCGATGGTGAATTCGGCGTTGCCGGGCAGCTCGATGGACAGTCCCAGATCCACCGCGATGTGCTCCAGTTCGCCCAGCCCGAGCGGGAGAGTGGGCAGCGCGAACCCGTCGCGCACGGTGAGCTTGTTGTCCGAGAAACCGACATCGAGGTCCACGCTGCCGCCGATGGACTCCACCAGGCCCTGGAGTCCCTGCAGCAGCTGGGTGATGAGGTCAAGCGCGCTGCCGTAGTCCACTTCGATGCCGGTAAAGCCGGCTTTCTGCAGTTCGCTGGCCTGGAACGTGCCGCGGATAGTTAGCAGGGGATCGGTGCCGAAGCCGGAGACGAACACGGCGGCGGCCAGATTCTCGATCTTCAGTGACCACCGCGGCGTCCCAGAGGGAGCCGTCGCATCGACCGTGAACGTCGCCTTCGCCAGTTCCCCCGTCTTGTTGTGGTATTGCAGCACGAAACTCACGATGCCGAGATCCAGCAGGCTCTGGTCATCCAGCGGTGGTGGCTTGCCGTCGTTGTTCCTGGACAGGATCCACGTAAAAGTCTTGCTGAAACCGTCCTGGACCAGGGCGATGGCATCGGACGCGGCGGCCGGAATCTGCAGGGCAGCTCCCAGGTCAGGGAAGATGTCCGTCGCGCCGAGCAGCGCCCCCACGTCGGCCAGCAGCGGCGGCGGCACGCCACGGCCGGGATCGAGCAGCAGCGACCGTCCCGACGGGTCGATGACAGTGTTCTCGAACAGGCTCTTGGACGTGCCGGTGCCCTGCAGCAGGCCGTAGACGGTGTTCGGGGCCGTGGCCGACAGGGCGTCCTCGGGCTCCAGCAGCCGCCACTGATAATGCCCGTCATTGTTGGACGCGAACACCAGCGGCAGCGGGAGCTTCGGGTCGACCGGCGACGGGGCAGGCTGGCCCTGCTGGCGCCGGGTGATGCTCCAGGCGCCGTCCCGGGGCAGGCGGGGTGTCCCGTACATGGCGACAGCGAGTGCGGGAGTGCTTGTCCCCGCCACGTTGACGCTTGTTGCCTTGATCGCCAGCGCCGACACGTTCAGGCTGAATCTTGGCGCGTCCGGACCGGGTGCCGGGCCGACGTTCAGGACGCAGCCGAGAGAGCCGGTGACCCCGCCGGGAAGCTGCTGCATGGCCGCGAGGATCTCAACGTCAGAAGCCGCCGGGCCAGGGGTGATCTGCGCGTAACCCTGGAGTTGGGTTCCTGCGACCGCTGTGGTCACGTTGCCGTTGGCGATCGTCGTCACCGACGGGCTAGGCACGATGTCGGCGTCGAATGTGACGGGAACGAACTCTAGCTTCCGCGGGAGTGCAGGCGGATTCGGTTGCAACACGAGGTTCGGCCCGCCGGTTGCAGTGATGTTGTGGACGTTCTGGAAGTGCTGTACCGCGCCTAGCAGCAGCTCGGCCGGGTGCAAGTTCTCGAATCTGCCGATTCCTATCGGCCTGGGGCCGGTGTCATGGCGCACTACCAGGCCGGTGTCGAATCGGTCGAAGATGACGGTCCTGGTGAACCGGACGCATTGCGGAATGATTAGGTAGACGATCTGCACGAGTTCGTACGCCGTGCGGCCGCGCAGGACCTCGAACCGTGCTCTGCGTACGCCCACAGTGTTGAGGTCGGCGTCGTGCCAGTCGGAGAACATGTTCGTCCCGTAGCCGGAGATGTCGATGCGGGTCACCGGGATCTGCGACGCGATGCCGCCCGCCGAGAACTCCTTTTCGAAGACAATGGCGCCGCCGAGCGGGTCGTTTCCGAGGGTTCGCTCGCCGTAGAAGGATCCGTCCGCGAAGGGCGTTCCAGATTTCGGTGTCGTATTGCCAGGCAGGGCTGGATCCATGCCGGGGAGGGCTGGATCGTTGGGATGAACGACGGATTCGGCGCGGATGGAGAGCTGGCGTGTGGTGCTGAGCCCGCTAGCGTATTGCGCGTTGATAAGCGAATAGGCTGGCCTGCTCGCGGAGGGCATGCTCTGATCAACGATCAGGTTGGCCACCAGCCCGAACGGCAGCGTGAAGGTGCCTGACGCGCTTGCCGCAGAGCCGGCCCGGGCGAGTGCCGGGAGCAAGACGGTGGGCTCGACCCGGACCAGGTCGACCGTGGTGCCGCGCAGCGTCACCGGCGGGCCGTCATCAGGCGACGGGGCGTTCAGCCAGTCGTCCTGGCTGTCGTCGACGACCGGTTCCCAGGAGATCCCGGGAAGTGCGTACAGGGTCAGGAACTGCTGTTGCCCGGCCAGCGCCAGCCCGTCCAGCGACATGGCCCGGGCCAGGCGGCCCAGCTCGAACGAAACCCCGAACTGGTCGGCGTTCCCCGAAACATCGAGCAAGGTTGTCATGCCGCCCGCGACCGCCGCTAGCACGGTTACACCTGTGCCCGCCGCGCTCGTGCCCTGCGCGAGGAGGGTGAAGCGCAACCGCAGCCCGTCCTTCGGCGTCCAGTCGGTGCTCGCGGCGATGCTCGCGCTCACCGGCAGGAAGCCATCATTGCCGCTGGCGTACGGGTCCGGCAAGATCGGCAGGACCTCGGCATTATCGAAGGTGAGCTCGATTGACCCGCTGAGACCGTCCTGGCCGGAGGTCGCGTAAAGCGCGCCTGATACCGCCGGATTGACCCGCAGCAGGGCGTTCTCCAGTGCGATCACCGTCGGCGCCGCAGCGGTGGGACCGGACATGGACACGGCCAGCACCGCATCGGTCCTGCGCAGGAACACGATCAAGGCCGTGCCGAACTCGAGGGCAAGGCGTCCACCATCCGCAGCGAGCGGCCGGTCTACGTTGCACGTAACCCGGCCCGCGCTGAGGCCTCCTTCAATCAGCGTCGACGCCACGGCGAACACCGCCTCGCCGCGCTGCATGGTCAGGTCCACCTCCGAGGCATGCCGGTCCGGTACCGGCTGCACCAGGCTTGCGGGCGGCGCCGGGTTCCACAGCGTCACGCGCGCGACGATGTCCCGTGCCCCGTTCACGGCGGCGATCGCGATCACGCCCGGCGCCAGCGCCAACGTCGCGGATGCCAGCGCAGCCGCGGGGAAAGACCCGAACCTAAGCGACACCCCGCTGCCGACCGTCAACATGATGGCCCCCGCGCTCGCGGCCTGGCCGAGCTGCCCGGAGGGAGCCGTGGTAATGGGCAGGGCCCAGCCTGCGCCATGGACCTGACCCTGCCCCGACGGCACCACCTCTGCCGACAGAACCGATCCGAACGCGAACGTCTGTATCGATGCGTCGCACGGGAAGACCAGGTAGTCGAGCTGACCGGTTACCAGCTGCGGCGCGGTCTGATTGCGCGTCAGGGAAAAGCTCGTCCCGTAGACCGTCGCCGCCGAATCGCCGACCTCGGTAACAGCGACGCCAGAGTCTGTAAACACTACGGCGACGGAGGCTGGAAGGGTGAGCTGCATTGCCTCGGCGTCCTGGCCCAATCCCGGCAGCCCGGCCGCCGGCGACGGCGGCGCCGGATGCAGATCCAGCCTCAGCGATCCCCCGGCGCCAATCGTCACCTGCGTGCCCCATCCGGTCACGCTGCCTGACCGGGTCACCGTGCCGCTCGAGAAGGACAATCCGGCGAATCCGCTGCCGGCCAGTGGCGGATCAATGGCGTTGACGTCTATCCACAGGCTCCCGCCGCCGAGGTTCGCCGCGAAGCTGTTGACGATCAGGTACCCGAGCACCTGCCCTGCTGCGGTTGATACCGCCATCTTGGCTGTCAGGGGTATGAGGTCTACCCAGTGGGACACGCCTAGGCCGTCCACGAACGGACCGAGCGTCCTGCTCACCTGAGGCTGAGTGCCAGCCACCGCGGATGCCAGCGCGCCGAAGTCGGTCGAGCTCCGCAGGCTCACCGTCTGGCTGGCCGTCGGCTCCGCCAGCTCCGCAGCTGCGGCGATATCGACAGGTTCGGAATAAGGCAGCTGGGCGCGGAAGAATGGCCTCTGGTTGAAGGTACCGGCCGCCAGGCCATCCGCCAACGCCAAGCGGGCGTCGCGCAGGTCCTGCAAGCTCGCCCCTTGGACCGGTCGCCATGACCCAGTCAGTTCGCCAAGCCTGCTTGACACCTCTGACGTGTTCACCCATAACACCAGCCTGTCATGGTGATCCGAAATTAAATATCAAACCGCTGGGGGGAAGCCGCCGGGCCGGTGGGCAATGCTCGGCCGCTTTGATTGGCGATCAGGTCGCCTACGGTAAGTCGGTATACCTCGGTATGTGTATACGATATTGACGGATATCTAGCGAAGTAACTGACCCCATTTTCCATGCCAGACAGGCGAGTGGCAAGGTCCAGGATTCTCGCGCCCGTGACAAATCCCTCGCCCCTCGCTTATGGCGTTACACTTGGACGCCTAGCCCATACCTTGGCGCACATGCTGTTCCAGTGCACCAAGCCGGGGGCGGCAGGTGACAGCGGATCGTCCTTTCAATGTCACGACAACGCTATTCCGCACGTCCGGTCAAACCTATCTGAGACGAGATAGGATTTGCGCCAGAATTGATTGATCTGTGCACAGCCGCCCGCGCGGTCGGCCCAGCTATTAGCTGCTCATAATCGGCAGGGAGGATGGGTGTTGTGTCCGACACCGCCCAGCTTCCGTGGTTCTGGAGTGGTCTGGGCGTAGTGTCGGGCCTGGGACCCGGCCTGACCCGCGAATCGGCTGACGCCGCGCCTGGCTGTCTTTATAACGATCCGTCGGCCGGGTCCCAGGTTCGGGCACCCACCGGCGCAGCCGGCTGATCTGCCCGGCCTGGGCAAGAGGCCGGGGTTTCACAGGTCGGCGGCCAGCAGGTGCGTGCCATCCCTTAACCGAGAAAGGGACGGCAATGACCATCGTAGAAGAAAGACCCGCGATTACCGCTGGCGTGGACACCCACTCCGAGGTGCACGTCGCCGCAGCCCTCGATTCCCTCGGCGGGCTACTCGGGACCAGGGAGTTCCCAGCGACGGCAGCCGGATATGCCAGCCTGCTGGGCTGGCTGGGAAAGTTCGGGGACGTCGCCCTGGTCGGTGTCGAGGGCACCGGCAGCTACGGCGCCGGCCTCGCCCGGTATCTCGCCAGGCGGGGCGTGCGGGTCGTCGAGGTAGACCGGGCCGACCGGGCCGACCGGCACCGCAACGGCAAGTCAGACCCGCTGGACGCGGTCAGCGCCGCCCGTGCCGCCTTGTCCGGGCGGGCGGCCGGCGAGCCCAAGGGCCGGGACGGGGCGGTAGAGGCGATCCGGGCGCTGATGGTCGCCAAGCGCAGTGCCCGCCATGAGCGGACCCAGGCGATTAACCAGGCCAGAGCGCTGATCCTGACCGGCCCGGACGAGCTGCGCGCCCGGTTCGCCGGGCTCCGCGCGGCCGCTCTTGCCGAGGCGGCCGCGGCGCTGCGGCCCCGCCCCGGCGACGCCGCTGAGTACTCGGTACGCATCGCGCTGCGCGAACTGGGGCGGCGCGTGGAGTTCCTCGACGACCAGATCGGCCGGCTCGACGACCTGATCGTCCCGCTCGTCACCGCCCGTGCAACCAGCCTGCTCGGCCTCTACGGTGTCGGCCACGACACCGCCGCCCTGCTTCTCATCGCCGCGGGCGACCATCCCGAACGGCTGCGCAGCGAGGCAGCCTGGGCCCACATGTGCGCGGTCGCGCCGATCCCCGCGTCATCGGGCAAGACCCGCCGGCACCGGCTCAACCGCGGCGGGAACCGCGAGGCTAATCATGCCCTGTGGCGGATCGTGATCACCCGGATGAGCGCCCATCCGGCCACCCGCGCCTACGTCGAGCGGCGCACCAAGGAGGGCCTGTCGAAGAAGGAGATTATCCGCTGCCTGAAGCGGTACGTCGCCCGCGAGGTCTATCCTCACCTGCGCGGCTGACGCCCTGAGCTCCCGGGGCGGCCTGGCCCGCGATTCGGCTGCCGCAGACGTGCTGGCCTTCGAACGATCCGCCGGCCGTCCCGGGACCTTCCCGAAGCTGCTGACTTTCGTGACCTGATAAAAGCCTGCCCTCCGCCAGGAGCGGCCCGTCCCTGTCGTGTCCACCCTCAGCAGCAGCCATCAAATCCGCCGAAAATCCCTGTCTAAGAGAGGCTTGACAACCATAGAAGCATCGTTATGGAAGTCAGCGACTGGGGCTAATGCTCACGTAGAGTCATACTGTGCCGGTATTTTCGCGGGAGGTTATGCGGGGCGAGGATTCCGGGCTCAGGCTAGTCGAGCGTGATCAAAGTCGTCGTGGTGCGTGAGACGCGCCAGATGAACGGGCCGGGTTCTGCGGTCAGTGCATCGATGTGGCGCCACTGGGTCATGAACACCTCGAGCTGGCCCCATTTGGTCTGCGCGTCCCGCTGGTTGAGAGCCGCCATTTTCGCCTTGTTCTCCCGGACGGCGGTGATCTCGTTACGGTTCTGGCTGATCATGCTGTCGCGGGTGATGATCAGCCAGCCGCGGGCGGCGACCTGCGGTATCCAGTCCGTGTCGAGCACGTCCGGGCTGGTGATGGGGCACGGTGCCCGCTGCCGCTTGTGGATCACGGCTCCGGGGTCGCCGGGGTAGGTCACGTCGCTGCGGAGGCCGGCGAGGAGCTTGCCCAGGCCCAGGACGTCAGCGTCGACGTAGAAGCGGACCTGGGCCGCACGCGGGCTCATGCTGCTGCGCGCTGCGACAGCTCATAGCTCTGGGCCCACCGCACCGCGTCTACGGCGAGGCCGAAGTCTTCGGCGACTTCCTCGAGGGATGCCCCGCCGTCCAGCTCGCCGGCGATTGCCTCGGTGGAGATGCCGCCGACGGCGGGCTGGCCGAACCGCACCAGCGGGTTGACCCGGATCGGGGATGCCGGGTCCTCGTGGGGGTGCCAGGCGGCTGGCTGGTCGCCGGACCAGTCGACTCGCGCGAAGAACTCTTCTCCTGGCGCGGTGAGGACGATCTGCCCGTTCGCGACCGCGACCAGGCAGAACTCGGGGTCAAGGTGGCTGCGGCCCTGAAGGTCGATGAGCAGCTGGCGGCCCGATCCGACGTAGGGGCGCCGGTCGGCGAGCGGGTAGGGCACCTGGTACTCGTCGCGGAGCCGGTCGATGAAGTCCCGCAGTTCCTTCAGTGGCACGTCATGCTCGCGCCGGTACGTCCGCAGCAGGCTCGCTTCGACGAATTCCGCCCACGTGAGGCTGCGTGATCCTGTCGGCTCGACGCGGATCACGGGCCGGTAGCGCGGGGGCCTTCCTTCTAGCCACCAGTGCAGCGTCGACGGGGCGACCCGCAGCAGGCGCGCGGCGGCCGTCTCGGTGTACATCTCGCGGTCGAGGATGGTGACGCTCACGCGGCTAGTGTGACATGCCGCCGTGCCTTGTCCTGTGATCTGTCGTCCAGGCGGTCCGTTTTGTTCTTCTACGGGCTCGTGACGCAGGATCTGCTGCGATCGGATGTTTTCTCTGGGGCGAGTGCGGTAGCTGGGGTGGATGGTGACGGCCGATCTCATCCAGGGGCTGCAGAGGAGACCTGCGGCTGTGACTGTGCCCGGTCCAGGCGGCGATCCTGGCGTAGGCGCTGACGTGCTGGCGGCCTGGGTGCAGCGGACCGGCCGCCGGGTGGAGGAGCAGGGCCATGGCCGTACGAGGTTCGCCTTCTACGGGCGGGTGTCGACGGAGGACTGGCAGGATCCGGTGACGTCGCGGGCGCGTCAGCGGGAGCAGGCCGGGGCGCTGGTGCGCGGTCACGGGGTGATCGTGGCGGAGTTCTTCGATGTAGGGGAGTCCCGGACGCTGGCGTGGGCGCGGCGCCCGCAGTCCGCCACGCTGGTCGCGCAGCTCGCGGATCCGGACCGGGGCTGGGACGCGGTCGTGATCGGGGAGTACGAGCGGGCGTTCTACGGCAGCCAGTACGCGGCGATGGCCCCTTTGCTCGAGCACTACGGCGTGCAGCTGTGGATGCCGGAGACGGGCGGCCGGGTCGACTACGCCTCTGAGCATGACGAGAAGACGATGACGGTCCTGGGCTTGTCGTCCAAGCGGGAGATCACGAGGACCAGCATCCGGGTCCGGACCGCGATGGCCGCCCAGACCCGCGAGCAGGGCCGGTACCTGGGCGGGCGCCCGCCGTACGGGTACCGGCTGGCCGATGCGGGTCCGCACCCGAACAAGGCGCACGCCGCGTGGGGGCGCCGCGCGCACCGCCTGGATCCTGATCCGGCGACCGCGCCGACCGTCCGGTGGATCTTCGCCCAGCGCCTGGCCGGGCACTCGGTCGCGCGGATCGCCCGGGCCCTGAACGAGGCCGGGGTGCCGTGCCCGTCCGCGGCTGACCCTGGCCGTAACCCGCACCGGACCGGGGCAGGCTGGACGCTAGGGACGGTCGCCACGATCCTGGAGAATCCCCGGTATACGGGGCGGCAGGTGTGGAACCGGCAGCGCACCGAAACCGAGCTGGCCGACCCCGGCAACGTCACCCTCGGGCACAGATCCGTGCAGCGGTGGAACCTGCCCGACGGGTGGGTCATCTCCAGCCGCCCCGCGCACCCGGCGCTGGTCAGCGAGGATGACTTCATCGCCGCGCAGGACATCAGCGCCGCTCGCGGCCCGGTCCCGCAGGATAACCCGGTGCTGCGCCGGTACCTGCTCGCCGGGCTGCTCGCCTGCGGGCTGTGCGGGCGGCGGATGGAATCCGCCTGGTCCAACGGCAAGCCTGCCTACCGCTGCCGGCACGGACGTACCAGCGCGATGGCACCTGACCAGTCACGGCCGAAGAACACCTACATTCGCGAGGACAAGCTCCTGCCGCACCTGCCCGCCCTGCACCTGCTCCTCACCAGCCCAGCCACGCGGACCAGGCGACGCACCCGCGCTGGAGCCGACGTCAGGGACACCGTGAGCCCCGACGAGGTAATCGGTTACCTGCGCGAGCACGACATCACCCTCACGTGGGACCCGGCCGCAGCGGTCATGCAGGCGCGCGCGACCCAGACTGCCAAGACCGTCACCGTGAAAGCAGGCTAACTCTGGCTGCAAAGCCCTGACCAGGAAGGATAGGGAAGGTCGGAACGCCGATCGCCCGGCGCTGGCGGAGCCTGCGCGCAGGCGACAATCCGGCATGCCCGGAAACGGGCAGATATGGGGATTTACTGTGTCCGAGGGGGACTTGAACACCCGTTCGGGTGGTACATCACCGAAACGGTGATCTATCACCATTACAAGCTAACACGACCGAGGCCCCGCCGGGTAGGCATTTCACCGGCCAGGGGAGGCGGCAGTGCCACCTGGCTACGCATCCCGGGCGTGTGACCTGCGGAAACAGCGAAGGCTGCGGCTGGGACAGGGCCCCGTGCCAGGGCCGGGCTGCGGCAGCCGCATCGCGAGGCGTCCTCCTAGGGACAGCGCGGCGACAGCCTCCGCTGCTGCCGGCAGCTGCCGCCTCGCCCGCAACCTGGCCCCGATGACCCTTGCCACCGAGTTGAACCCCCATAAACCCGAGTTGAACCCCCATGGCGTGAAAGGCCCCGCTGCCGGGCCCGCGCGGACGTCGTCCATGCCCGGGGCGCTGTCAGCCGCTGGCAGGCAGCCAGGACCGCCGCCAGCCACGACAGCACCTGGCGCAGCCAGCCAGCAGCCACACCATGGAGCCAGGCACCAGCCGGTGACACTGGCCCGGCGTCACCGCCTGCCACGGCCACCGGCGCGGTATCCGGCCGTTCCGGCATCGAGAGCTGACCTAGCTGCAGGGCTGCAATACGCGCTCATCTGGTTGACCGCCGACCGGGTCTTCCGGTGGATCGTTAGTCGGCGGCTATGGTCGGTGGGTGATTGACCTTGAGCGCGGCTGGCCGACGGAGCGTCTGGATCTGGAGCCCCTGGCCGTGGCTCATGCGGCCGAGCTCGCGCCGCTGCTGGATGATGCCGCCTTGCATGAGTTCACCGGCGGCGCGCCGCTGTCCGCGGCCGCCCTGGCCGCCCGGTACGCGCTCCTGGCGGCGCGCCGCTCACCGGCGGTACCCCAGTTGTGGGGCAACTGGGTGATCCGCGTCCGCGCCACCGGCGCGGCGGCCGGGACCGTGCAGGCGACACTGCCGGCGGACGGCCCCGCGAGCGGCCCGGCCGAGGTCGCCTGGGTGGTGGCCCGGGCCGCGCAGGGCCGGGGCTATGCCAGCGAAGCCGCCCGCAGCCTCGTCATCATGCTGCGGCAGGCCGGGTGGACGGTCATTGCTCATATCCATCCCCGCCACCATGCCTCCCAGCAGGTCGCCCGTGCCGCCGGGCTCGTGCCCACCGCCGCCATCGATGACGGCGAGATCCGCTGGGTCAGCCCGCCGCCCGCGGCGCCCTAACCCAGGCAACCTCGTTCCCCACCGAATGTCCTCAGGTGCCGCGGTCAGGGTCGCCCTGGGTCGTCTTGGCGCTGGCGTCCCTCGCCCATACTGCATGCCGCACGGGGCGTCACCTCCGGCGGTCAAGCTGACCGAGGTCCGGGTCGCCGGAACATAGGAAGATGCAGCTGTCCGGAGCGCCCGCCTCTGCCCGGCATCACGCTGAGTGATACGGGAGGTCAGGGAGAACGCGCGCACTTTCGTTCTGCGCGGCGAGCGGCTTTTGCAGGCTGGTGAGCGGCTGCGGGCAGATCTGGTCGGTATGCTCGGTGCCTGGATGGGGGCCGTTCTGAGTCGGTATAGCTGCCCGTGTGCGGCGGCGTGCACGGTTGGGTGCCGGCCATCTCAGCGGGTCAAGGTCGTATCGAGCCAGTCGAAGACGTAGCCGTCCCATACCTGCTGGCCGAGTCCTTCCATGTGCCCGCTCGTTCCCTCGGCCTGGGTGAACGCCCGGTAGGCCTTCGGGCAGGCTAGCTGTTCGTACAGCCGCTGTGATTGGCCGCCGGCGAAGTCCCCCTCGCCCTCGGTGACCAGGGTAGGGCAGGTGATGTTGCCGGCGCGGCCTTCCAGGGTGAAATCGAGGAGGGTGCGCAGGTACTCGCGGAAGGTAGGGGTGCCGTGTGCGGCCATCCGCGGCCGCCACGTCCGCCGCGCCTGCGGGCTGGCCATCATCGGGGCGATCAGGCCGTCCACCCTCGGGTCGTTCGACCAGATCAGGTCCAGTACCGGTGCTGGCAGGCGTTCCTTTACCCTGGCGCCGAGGTCGACCTGGCCCGGGTCGCATACGAGCGCCGCGATCCGGTGTTCGGCCGTCGCGCCGCGGGGGGCAAGGTAGCCGCCGAACGACCGTCCGAGCAGCGCCAGCCTCTGGCCGTCGATCTCGGGCCTGGTCAGCGCGAAGTCCACTACTGGTGTCAGGACGGCCTCGAAATCTGGCCGCAGGTGAAGTCCTTGCTCGTACAGCACCCCGCCCTGGCCCGGGCCCTCGAACGCGAGGACGGTATAGCCGCGGCGGATCGCCGATGCCCCGTAAAGATGGCACTCCTCGGCCACCGAGTCATACCCGGCGGGGAACAGCACGGCCGGCCGCGGCTCGTGCGGCCCGCCGGCGGTCATGAGGTAGCCGTTCAGCGTCGTCCCCTCATACGGGATCCGCACCGTCTCGACCTGGTATGGCAGGCCCGGGATGGCGTCCCGGAAGCACTCGCGCACGTGGAGGTACGACTGCTTGACCCGGGGATCGTCCAGGTCGCCGCGCAGGTAGAACATCGCCTGCCGGTGGTACTCGCAGGCGCGGAGGAATGCGTCGGTCGCGCTTTGGGTCCTGCCCGCCTTGCGGCTGGCCTGCGCGGCGGCCCGGGCTGCCGCCGCGGCCGCCGACCATTCCCGGTACCAGGACTGGTCGTCTCCCGGCGTGATCCGCGCGGCCGCCGCGAAGGCCTCGCCGAGGTCGGCGGCGCGCTCGTACGCGTGGGTAAGGGTCCGCTGGAACTGCCCGTCGAGGTCCTCGTCGTCGAAGTAGACCTTCATGGCATCCTCCCGTGCTGCCTGCGGCTCACGCCGGTTCGGTCGCGAACGCCTGGACGAATGCGCCGAGTGGCTCCAGAACCGGCATATCGACGCCCAGTTCCCTGCCGGTGGCCACCACGTCGGCGTAGATCCGCTTGAGCTCCTCGCCGCCGGTGTGGCGTTCCATGATCCGGCGAGCGGCCCGGTTCGCCTCATACAGGTCCTTGATGGCCTGCGCGGTCGTCTGCTCGGGCGCGGCGAACATCTGGGCGTCAGGCAGCGCATCGACATTGACTCCCCGCGCCCGCACCACTGCCAGGGCGTCACGGACCGCGAGCACCGCCTCCGCGATCCGGTCGACGCTGCCGAGGAACGGCTCTACGCCGCCCGACTTGATGGCGGTCGCGATCACGCCGGCCTCGACGGCGAAGTGCACCCACAGCCAAGCGAGGATGTCCGGCTGCATCTCGACGTGGAGCCCGCACCCGGAGAACAGCCCGCTCACACGCTCCACCCGGCCCGCCGAGCGGCCCCACGGATCGCCGAGTTGGACTGCCCCCAGGAGCGCCGCGTGCAAGACGCCGCCCTCGAACCCGCCTCCCGCTACGGGGAAGCCCCACAGGAACCGCTCGCCGAGCCGAGCCTTGACCGGCCCGAAGGAAGTCCACAGGTTGCTGAAGAACAAGATCTCCGACGTGCTCGTTCCCGATGCCAGGACCGGGAGGAGATCCGGCACCTGGTAGTGGCGGACGCTCGCCAGGATCAGGTCATACGGACGACCGGTCTCCAGCCGCCCGACGACGCGCGGACGATACCGGGCGCAAGTTTCGGAACCGCTCCCGGACCGGGAGTCGAGCAACCGGATCTCGACGCCCTCTCGCAAGTTCGCGCCGTGCCCCGGCCGCACCAGGTGAGTCACCTCGTTCCCCGCCTCGCAGAGCACGTGACCATAGATGGTCCCGATCACGCCGGATCCGATGACGCAGATGTTCACGACGCTCCACCCCCATAACCTTCTGCATACGCAGCTAACAGGCCTCGCGCGATCCCAGTGCAGGGCCGTCGGTCACCAGACCGGAGGGTCATCCGGATCCCCTGGCCAGGACACCCGTCCCACCACTCGCCCGGCCGCGCAAGTTATGGAACCCCGCCGGCTGCCCGCGCCAGGACCAGCTCCGCGAAGCGGAGCACCATCGGCGCCCGGGACATTCGATCTTCGGTCAAGCAGAGCCGAAGTCGCTGTCGCCGGGCAATAACGCGCCCGAGCAGATAATCTGCACGCCTCCGAGACCAGAAAAAGATCGCGATCAGCACGCGAATAGTCGGCGATCTGAATTGCTCGTGACAAGCACGAACTATCCGCCTGTAACGAAATGTGACTGTCCTATCGTATTTCACCTCGGAAGACGCGCCCATGGTCAAGAGGAGAGCTGGGCGGCGCAGCACATGGAGGTTGATTTCGCCGCGCAACTCACCAGCGGCCACGAGTCCGGCTTCGTCAACCGTGGCCAGTTTCCGCTACCGTTACGCTCTTAGGCTCCCCGAATCTCGTTAGCCGCGCTAACGTAAGGACGTTCGGGATCTTCCTGGCTGGATCGGCCCGATTGGCCACAGCAGCCGACCGCTGTCTAGCCACGCGCGTGGCTTGCGGACGGAATACGGCCTCATTACCGGCAGGGCGCCGTGCCACCCTGCAGGACAGCCGAGATTTCCTCGACCTGGTCCAGCTCGCCCGCAGCGACCTTCATAACCAGCTCGTAAGCCTGGTCATTGGTGAACGTCAGGCGGCGGCCGTTCAGGCCGTAGACGTCAGGCTGGCGCGCCGACGCGGGTACGCAGGCCGTGGAATTGGCGGGTCTGCATGATGAAGTGCGCCGGGTCGCCCACTGCCAGGCCGAATGGCCGGGTGAGCAGTGCCGGGAGGGTCTTGCCACGACTGCGGGCCACCAGGCGGGTCTGGCCGCCGTCGGCAGGCCGCAGGTTGAAGCTCCACACCCCGTCCGCATAGGCCCGCGGCAGCCGTCCATCCGGATCGACGGAGCGCCCAGAGAGTAGGTCAATGATCGTCTGCAGCACCAGGGTCCGGTTGGGTTCCACCAGTTCCACGGTGAACCAGTTGCGGCCATCGCTGGCCTCGATCAGGCGCTGCCCCACCTGAACGCTCTGCCATTCGGGCACAATGCGGTCCGCGCTGGGATTCCCGGCATTGTCCAGCCTGTCCCAGCTGTACCAGCCGGCCCGACCGAAGCCCATCTGGACCAGCCACGGCCAGACCTTGTCCGGCGGCGCGGGAAGGGTAGTCGCCATGGTGAACACCGAGCCGTCCGCGTCCGGAACGAACTCGTCACCGGGGTATATGGTAGCGACTTCCTCCGCGGTGGCGCCCCAGGTCAGCAGGCGCGGCCGGACCCACAATGCGTACAGCACCGGCACGGCGCACGCCGCCGCCGCGCGTGCCATCATAGCTGCAGTGGCCCTGGCGCCGTGGTGTGCTGCTCCGCCGTTGGTACTCATGGCGGACTCCAATCGACGCGAAACCTACAGCCGTTACCGGTCGGTCACGGCTGGACTTGGAGCCAAGCAGGCGAGAATTCCGGAAGGCTCCGCCCCAAACCAACGCTCCTCCACCCGTCAGCGACCGTATGGGGCCAAAAGCCCCTTCGCTTACCGCCACAGGTCCCTCACTGAAACGCCCC
>Ga0335085_10005390_pt1 | contig 20553 bp, 20 predicted proteins | sample Lox_Sample_45_FD_206712 | JGI IMG/M metagenome (GOLD analysis project Ga0335085, IMG submission 206712) | Soil microbial communities from Loxahatchee National Wildlife Refuge, Florida, United States - Lox_Sample_4.5 | ecosystem: Environmental > Terrestrial > Soil > Wetlands | place: USA...
CGTCCGACCGGAGCCGCGCGATCGTGTTCCAGACGCTGAGCAAGCGGTCGTCGATGACGGGGTACCGCTCGGGGTTCGTCGCGGCGCCCGCCGAGGTCGCCGCGGCGCTGAAGTCGTACCGGCCGACGGTCGGGACGGCGCCGCAGGAGTTCGTGCAGCGCGCGTCCGTCGTCGCGTGGGGCGACGAGCGCCACGTCGAGGAGACACGTGCGCGGTACGCGCGCAAGCGGGACGTGCTGCTGCCGGTGCTCGCAGCGAAGGGCTGGGAGGTCGTCGCGAGCGACGCGACGATGTACCTCTGGGTCGCGGTTCCCACCGGCGAGAGCTCCGAGGACGTGGCGTTGCGGCTGCTCGAGCACGGCGTGATCGTGTCGCCGGGGACGTTCTTCGGTCCGAGCGGCGAGGGGTACGTCCGGTTCGCGCTCGTCCCGACGCTGGAAGAGTGCGAGACGGCGGCGGCGATCCTGGAGGAGCATCTGTGACGACCGAGGAGACGATCGCGGCGCTCGACCGCGGCGAGGTGCGCGTGGCGGAGCGCATCGACGGCGAGTGGCGCGTGAACGAGGACGCGAAGGCGGCGATCCTCGACTACTTCCGCGAGCGGAAGGTCGAGCCGATCGAGGTCGGCCCGTACGAGTACGTCGACAAGATCCCGCTGAAGCGGAACTACGCGGAGCTCGGCGTGCGCGTGGTGCCGCCGGCGACGGCGCGGTTCGGGTCGTTCCTCTCGCCGGGCGTCGTGATGATGCCGAGCTACGTGAACATCGGCGCGTGGGTCGGGCCGAACACGATGATCGACACGTGGGCGACCGTCGGCTCGTGCGCGCAGATCGGTGCGGACGTGCATCTCGCGGGCGGCGTCGGCGTCGGCGGCGTGCTCGAGCCGGTGCAGGCGCGGCCGGTGATCGTCGAGGACGGGGCGTTCGTCGGCTCGCGCTGCATCCTCACGGAAGGCGTCGTCATCGGCGAGCGTGCGGTGCTCGCGCCGAACGTCTCGCTGACCGGATCGGTGCCGGTGATCGACGTGACCGGCCCGGAGCCGGTCGAGCACCGCGGCTACGTCCCGCCGTACTCGGTCGTCGTCCCCGGCACGCGCCCGAAGGAGTTCCCGGCAGGCACGTACCAGCTCGGCTGCGCCCTCATCATCGGCCGGCGCAGTGAGCAGACGGATCTGAAGACGTCGCTCAACGACGTCCTGCGCGAGTACGAGATCGGCGCCTGACCCGTCGGTGCCCGGCGCACGGACCGCGCGGGAACGGCGGCATCCCGCGCACACCCCCACCCAGGGTGGGGGCCGTTCGTCCCGCCGTCCCTCGGCTACGACCGTATCGCCGAACCCGTCACGACGGGTCGGCGGGTTCGTGCCGATTCTCCGGAGGATCCGTCACGGGCTCGGCCGGCCCGGTCAGCGTCGCACGGCCGTGGGACAGGCGGACGCGGAGGTCGCCGCCGGGGAAGTGCACGAGCACCTCGCCGGCCCGATGCGTCGCTGCGGCGACGGCGACGGCGCTCGAGCCGGACGCGGTCGTCTCCCCCACGCCGCGCTCCCACACGCGCGCAGTCACCTCGCCGGGGCGGTCGACGTGGACGACCTGCACGTTCGTCCGCTCCGGGAAGCGCGGGTGCGTCTCCAGCAACGGGCCGATCCGGCCGATCTCGTCGGGGTCGCCGACGACGACGGCGTGCGGGTTGCCGACGGACACGGTCGTCAGCTCGATCCCGCCGACCGTCTCGCGCTCCCCCACCTCGACCGCGCCGAGGTCCGATTCGTAGAGGCCGTCCTCCGTCTGGCGAACGTCGACGACGCGCGGGCCGACGTGGATCCGCGCAACCCGCGAGCCGGTTCGTGCCATCACCCAGGCGGCGGCGATGCGGGTGCCGTTGCCGGACATCTCGGCACGGGACCCGTCCGGGTTGACGATCGCGGCCTCGACGTCGTCGCCGTCCACCCCGAGGATCTCGATCGCGCCGTCCGTCCCGGACAGGTCGACGCCGCGCGAGTCACCCTCGACGACGAGGTACAGATTCCCGTGCGCGTGCCAGCGCGACGACTGCATCGGCGGTCTCCTCCGGCGGGCGGTCGGCAGCGACCATAACGAGCCCCTCGAGGCGGCGCATCCACTTGCGCTGGTACGCGGCGTACCGGCGTGTGCGGACGACGAGCGCGGCGATCGCCTCGTCGCGCGGCAGCGCCGCCACCTCGTCGAGGCCGATCGTCTTCCGCGCCGTCGACGAGATCGGCTGCGCGAGCGCGCGGCGGACCTCGTCCTGGACGCCCGCGTCGAACATCCCGCGCGTCCGCTCCTCGATCCGTCGCTCGAGGACGTCCTTCGGGACATCGAGGCCGACGAGCAGCGTCGGATGCCGTGTCGACCCTGCCCAGAGGCGGTCGCTCCCGGGCGCGAGCGATGCGCCCGCCTCCGCGAGCTCGAGCGCGCGGACGACGCGGCGGCGGTCGTTCGGGTGGACCGCGGCGGCCGCTGCAGGGTCGACCGCGGCGAGCCGCGCGTGCGCGGCCTCGGCGCCCTCCTCGTCGTAGACTCGCCCCCACCGGTCGCGTGCGCCCGGAGCGGGCGCCGGCGGCACCGAGAGATCGGCGAGCGCCGCCCTCAGGTAGAGGCCGGTGCCGCCGACGACGACGGGCGTCTTGCCCGCGGCGAGGATCTCGTCGATCGCGGCCTGCGCGAGCGGCGCGTATTCCCCCACCGAGGCCTCATGCTCGAGCGGCCAGATGCCGACGAGCCGAGTTGGATGGGTCGTCTGGTTCGTGAGGATCGGGAGGTCGCGGTAGACCTGCATGGCGTCGGCGGAGACGAGCTCGGCGTGGATCCGGGCCGCGACGGCCTGGGCGACGGCGGACTTGCCGCTCGCGGTCGGCCCGAAGATCGCGATCACGGTCACGCCGGCATTCTCGCCGGAGTCGTGGCCGCTGCGGTGTCGCTCGTGGCGCTCGGCGCCGTCGCCTCTGCCGCGGACTCCTACGGCATCGTCGAGCGGCTGCGCGCCGTCCATCCCTGGTGGTTCGCCGTCGCGTTCGCGGCCGAAACGGTCGCCTACCTCGGCTACGCCCTCGGCTATCGCGAGGTGGCCCGGGTCGAGCGCGGCCCCGGCCTCTCCCATGGAAAGGCCGTTGCCGCGGTCGCGGCCGGCTTCGGGCCGTTCGTCGCGCGCGGGGGCTTCGCACTCGACCTGCTCGCGTTTCGCCAGACCGGCATCTCCGACCGCGAGGCGCGCGTGCGTGTGCTCGGGCTCGGTGCGCTCGAGTACGCCCTGCTCGCGCCGGCGACCTGCATCGCGGCGATCGCCCTGCTCGCGTCCGGCGTGCGAACGCCGTCCGAGGGATTCACGCTGCCGTGGGCGATCGCGGTTCCCGTCGGATTCGCCGCCGCCCTCTGGGCCGTGGGGCACCGGCACCGCTTCCGCGGACGGGGCGGCTGGCGCGAGCATCTCGCCCAGGCGCTCGACTCCATCCACGTCCTCCGGTGTCTCTTCGTCCGCCCGCGGCATCTCGCGGGGCCGCTCGGCGCGGGCATCTATTGGCTCGGCGACATCGCCTGCCTCTGGGCCTGCGTCCATGCGTTCTCACACGCCGCGCCGTCGGTGCCGCTGCTCCTGATCGGCTACGCCACCGGGTACGCGCTGTCACGGCGTACGCTCCCGTTCGGCGGAATCGGCGTCGTCGAGGTGCTGCTGCCGTTCGCGCTCTCGTGGACCGGGATGCCGCTCGCGGCGGCCGTGCTCGCCGTGTTCGCCTATCGCTGCTTCAACCTCTGGCTCCCGATCCTGCCCGCGGCGGTCGGGATGCGGAGCCTGCGCGCGGCCGCGACCGCGGCCTAGACGACCGCCACGGCGACCTGCGAGCCGCCGAGCGTCGTCGAGGTCGCACGCTCGATCGCGACGTCGGCGAGATCGCCGGGCGCGGCGTCGCCGGAGAAGTTCACCGTCGTGTTCCGTCTCGTCCGGCCGCGCAGGAGCGCCGGCTCGGTGCGGCTCGGGCCTTCGACGAGCACTTCCTCCACGCGTCCGACGCGCGCGAGGTTGCGGGACGCCGCCGTTCGCTGCACGACCTCGACCAGCCGCTCCATCCGGTCGCGCTTGACATCGTCGGGAATCTGCTCCGCCATCGCGGCCGCCTCCGTGCCGGCCCGCGGCGAGTACACGAACGTGAAGGCGCCGTCGAAGCCGACCTCTTCGACCGCGTCGAGCGTCTCGCGGAAATCGTCCTCCGTCTCGCCCGGGAAGCCGACGATGACGTCGGTCGTCAACGCGAGGTCGGGAATCGCCGCGCGCATCTCGGCGGCGAGCTTCGCGAAGCGCTCGCGCGAGTACGTGCGCCGCATCGCCTTGAGCACGCGCGTCGATCCCGACTGCAGCGGCAGGTGGGCGTGCTCGCAGACGGCGGCGCACTCCGCCATCGCCTTGATCACGTCCCGGCGGAAGTCCTTCGGGTGCGGACTCGTGAAGCGGATGCGGTCGACGCCCTCGATCGCGTCGACCGCGCGCAGCAGCTGCGCGAAGTCGGTCCCGAGATCACGGCCGTACGAGTTGACGTTCTGGCCGAGCAGCGTGAGCTCGCGGACACCGTCGCCGGCGAGCCGTCCGATCTCGGCGAGGATCTCGCCGGGCCGGCGCGAGACCTCGCGCCCGCGCACCGCCGGCACGATGCAGTACGAGCAGACGGAGTTGCAGCCCATCGAGATCTGCACCCACGCCTGGAAGACGCGCTCGCGGTGCATCGGCAGCCGCGCGGCGAAGCGACGCTCGTCGCCCGTGCCGAACGCAGCGCGCTCGACACCGAAGCCGCCGGCGCCGAGCCAGTCGCCGAGGTGCGCGATCGTTCCCGGGCCGAACGCGACATCGACCTGCGGGTAGAGCGAGAACAGCCGCTCCTGCTGCGCCTCGGCGTAGCAGCCGCCCACCGCGATCACGACGTCGGGCCGCTCGCGCTTCGCCGCCGCGGCGTCGCCGAGGTACGCGGCGAGCTTCGTGTCCGGCTTCTCGCGGATCGTGCACGTGTTGAAGACGAGCACGTCCGCCTCGTCCCGGCTCCGCGCCTCGCCGAGGCCGAGCTCCTCGAGCATCCCCTTGATCCGCTCGGAGTCGTGCGCGTTCATCTGACAGCCGAAGGTGGTGACGTGGTAGCGGCGCATCGAACGCAACGATAGCCGGAGGCTTCGATGGGCTACGGTGGCTCTCGGCGAAGCCGTGATCGTCGACGCGCACACCGACGTGGTGCTCGAGACCCTCGCCGGCGAGGGCGACACGCCGTCGCTCGAGCTCGTCCTGCGCCGCGGAGAGGCGGGCGTATTCAACCGCTACTGGCTGTCGAGGCTCACGGCAGGCGGCGTCGGGGTCCAAATCTGCCCGCTCTACGGCGAAGGCGCCCGCCGCACCGACGCGCGCGAGCGCACGCTTGCCCAGGCGGCGGAGTTCGCGCGCATCGTCGAGGAGCACGCCGAGCAGGTCTGCCAGGTCCACACGGGCGCCGAGCTCCACGACTCCCGCCTGCGGCTGGTGCTGTCCATGGAGGGCGTCGAGCCGCTCGAAGGCGATCCCGGCGCGTTCGACGAGTGGTACGAGCGCGGCGTGCGTACCGCGAGTCTGACGTGGAACCACGCGAACGAGTTCGCCGGAGGGATCGACACGCCGACGCAGGGACTGACCGACCGTGGCCGAGCGCTCGTACGGCGGTTCGGCGAGCTCCGCGTCGTCCTGGACCTCGCGCACGCATCCCCGCAGACGTGGCACGACGTCCTCGACGAAGGAGTCCCCTTCTCGGTGACGCACGCGGGCTGCCGCGCAGTCCACGACCATCCGCGGAATCTCGCGGACTGGCAGCTCGAGGGCCTCGCAGAGCGTGGCGGCGTGCTCGGGATGATGGCGCTCCCGTTCGTCGTCGATCCCGACGCCCCGACGCTCTCACGCTGGCTCGACCACTTCGACCACGCGGTCGAAGTGATGGGAATCGACCACGTCGGCCTCGGAGCCGACTTCGTCGACCAGGCCACCCCGGGCAAGTCGCACTTCTCGCTCGACGGCTTCGCGGGGCCCGAGGACTTTCCCTCGTTGGTCGCGGCGCTCGGAGCGCGAGGCTACGACGGCGAGCGGCGCGACGCGATCACGGGCGGGAACTGGCTCAGGATCCTCCGAGAGGCACTTCGCGCCTGACGGTCATCTCAGCCGGCGGAGCCCGGCGCAGCGGGCTCCTCGTCGGCGAGCGCGAGCAGCGCCGTCACCGTCGTCCAGTTTCGCGCGGTGGCCGGGACGCCGAGGCTCCGCGCGGACAGGAGCGTCGCGAGCTTCGAGCGGCCGACGCCGTCGGGATGCCAGGCATACACCTCGCGGCCGGCGACGTGGACCCGCTCGTCCCCGGCGGCCGCCTCCTCGATCCGGCGGGCCGTCGCGGCCTCGAGCTCCGACGCGAGGAACGTCACCTGGTAGCGCTTCGGGTTCGCGGCCACCCCGCCGAGCGGATCGCGCGCGACGACGGCCGCGAGCTCCGCCTGCGTGCGGACGACGACGTCGAGCTCGAGGCCGAGCTCGGACGCGATCGCCTCCGCGCACGCTCGTGCGACGCTCGAGGGCGAGTTGCGGCTCGACAGCACGACGTTCCCGCTCTGCACATAGGTCTGCACGTCGCCGAACCCCGCCCGGGAGAGCACGTCGCGCAACTCGGGCATCGCGATCCGGTTCCGCGGGCCGAGATTCACCCCGCGAAGGAGCACGACGTGCCGCGTCACGCGGCCTGGATCGGCGTGTCCTGTGCCTCGTCCGGACGGTCGACGATGCCGCCGTGGTTGCGGGCGACGTCCACGGAGCGGCTCTCGCGGATGACGGTGACCTTGACCTGGCCCGGATACTCGAGCCGGTCCTCGATCTCGCGCGCGATCTCGTGCGAGAGCAGCGCGGCCGCGTCGTCGTCGACCTCGCTCGGACGCACGATCACGCGGATCTCGCGGCCCGCCTGCAGCGCGTAGACCTTGTCGACGCCCGGCTTCGACGCCGCGAGCTCCTCGAGCGACTCGAGCCGCTTGATGTAGTGCTCGAGGCTCTCGCCGCGTGCGCCCGGGCGCGACGCCGAGATCGCGTCGGCCGCGATCACGAGCACCGCCTCCACCGTCTGCGGCTGCACCTCGTAGTGGTGCGCCTCGACCGCGTGGACGACGCCCTGCGCCTCGCCGTAGCGCCGCGCGAGCTGCGCGGAGATCAACGCGTGCGAGCCCTCGACCTCGTGCGTCATCGCCTTGCCGACGTCGTGGAGCATCGCCGCGCGCTTCGCCGTCTTCACGCTGGCGCCGAGCTCCGTCGCCATGATCCCGGCGAGGTGGACGACCTCGAGCGTGTGCTTGAGGACGTTCTGGCCGTAGCTCGTCCGGTAGCGCAGCCGGCCGAGGATCTTCACGAGCTCCTCGTGGAACGGACCGCAGTTCGCCTCGAACACGGCCTGCTCGCCGGCCTGGCGGACGATCTCCTCGATCTCCGCCTTCGATTGGTAGTACGTCTCCTCGATGCGAGCCGGGTGGATGCGCCCGTCCTCGATCAGCTTCGTCAGCGTCAGCCGCGCCACCTCGCGACGCAGGCCGTCGAACGACGAGAGCACGACCGCGTGCGGCGTGTCGTCGATGATGAAGTCGACGCCGGTGAGGTGCTCGAGCGCGCGGATGTTGCGACCCTCGCGGCCGATGATCCGTCCTTTCATGTCGTCGGACGGCAGCTCGATCACCGTGACCGTCGTCTCGGCGGCGTGGCTCGCGGCGACGCGCTGGAGCGCGTCGGCGACGAGGTTGCGCGCTCGCCGCTTCGACTCGGCGCGCGCCTCCTCCTCGAGCATGCGCACGCGGCGGCTGAGGTCGTGCCGGACGAGCTCCTCGCCGCGCTCGAGCAGATGCGCCTTCGCCTCCTGCTGCGTCATTCCAGCGATGCGCTCGAGCTGCGCCTGCTCGGCGAGCTTCGCCTGCTTCATCTCCTCCTGGAGCTGGCGGAGGTGCGTCTCACGGTCCGACATCCCCTGCTCGCGGCGGGAGATCTCGACGAGCTTCTGCTCGATCTCCTCCTCCTTCGCGAGCACGCGCTCCTCGATCTTCAGCACCTGTTGGCGCCGGTCGGCGAGCTCGGCGTCGATGTCGGCGCGCAGCTTGACGGCCTGCTCGCGCGACTCGATCTGCGCCTCGCGGCGCACCGCCTCCGCCTCGCGCTCCGCGTCCTCGATCAGCTGACGGCGGATCCGCCGCGCCTTGCCGACTCCCGTTGCGCCGAAGACGGAGACCGCGAGCAGCGCGACCGCCGCCCCTACCGCGATCCCGATGGCGACTCCGATCCCGATCAGCACGCGCGCGCTCCTCGCTCGGTGGGTTGTGGGCCCACCCGGCACCGCCGGCTCGGACTTCCGAAATCGCTCGATCGGCGCGCCGCTGCGCGCCTGCACGCGTCGCCCGGCCTACCCCGGGTGACGCTCCTCTCGTCTAGGTGTCGAAGCGGTTGTGGAGTCGGTTCTCAATGGATCACGAGTTTCGAAACAGTCCGTATGCAGGCAAAATGTCGGATGAAGCGTGGGGGGATCGTAGCGCCGTCACTCGTCCGCTGCAAACGGGGCGCCGAGGACGTCCTCGACCGACTCGGAGGCGAAGCCGCGGCCCGCGAGCCAGCGCCCCGTCCTCGCGTCCGCGCCCCGGCGCTCGACGAGACGGCGGGCGCGGGCCGGCTCCGGCTCGAGCTGGGCGAGCGCGGTCTCGACGAGCCCGTCGGCAAGCCCCTGCCGCTCGAGGTCGAAGCGGATCGCCGCGTCGCCGTAGCCCCGCTCCGCAAGCGCCCGGGCCCGCGTGGACGCGACCCGCCCGTCGTCGACGAGGCCCGACCGCTCGAGAGCCGCGAGCGCCTGGTCGCTCGCGTCCGGCCGCACCGACCTCCGCGCCAGGCGCTCCTCGAGCGACCGCCGCGAGTGGTCGCGGTGCCGCAGCGCCTGCACGGCGACGTCGAGAGCACGCGCGCGCCGCAGCTCGCGCGCGAGCGCGCGCGCCGTCTCGCGGTCGAGGCGCCGCCCGACGGACACGCCGGCCCGCACGAGGGCGTCCGCCGGGACGCGCCGCCACAGCGCTCCGTCGAGCTCGACGTCGACCTGCCCCCGCGGCCGCTCGCGCAGCGCGGTGACGGTTCCGGCCCTCCGCGGCTGCGCCACGGAGGACTAGGCGCTCGAAGCCGACTCTGCAGCCGCGGCGATCGCTTCCTCTGCGAGCTCGACCTTTCCATTGGCGCTCGGCGCGTCAGCGTCGAGCGGCTCCAGCCGCGCGGAGACCACCTGGTCGTCCCCCACCTCGATCTGCAGCTGCCGGAGGATCTGCTGCGTCACGTCGGGATGCTCGCGGAGGAACGCGGTCGCGTTCTGGCGCCCCTGGCCGAGCCGCTCGTCGCCGAGGCTGAAGTACGAGCCCGACTTCGAGACGATCTTCCGCTCGAGGCCCGTGTCGAGCACGGTGCCCTCCCACGAGATGCCGTGGCCGTAGATGATGTCGAACTCGGCCTGCTTGAACGGCGGCGCCACCTTGTTCTTCACGACCTTGACGCGCACCCGGTTGCCGATCGCCTCGACGCCCTCCTTCAGCGTCTCGATGCGGCGGATGTCGAGCCGCACGGACGCGTAGAACTTCAGCGCGCGGCCTCCCGGCGTCGTCTCCGGGTTGCCGAACATGACGCCGATCTTCTCGCGCAGCTGGTTCGTGAAGAGGCAGATCGTGTCGGTGCGGTTGAGCGTGCCGGCGAGCTTGCGGAGCGCCTGCGACATGAGGCGCGCCTGGAGGCCCACGTGCGAGTCGCCCATCTCGCCCTCGATCTCCGCCTTCGGCGTCAGCGCCGCGACCGAGTCGACGGCGACGACGTCGAGCGCGCCCGAGCGGATCAGCAGCTCGGCGATCTCGAGCGCCTGCTCGCCTGTGTCCGGCTGGGACACGAGGAGGTTGTCGATGTCGACGCCGATCCGCTTCGCGTACGCGGGGTCCATCGCATGCTCGGCGTCGATGAAGGCGCAGATGCCGCCGCGGCGCTGCGCCTCGGCGATGACGTGGTAGACGAGCGTCGTCTTTCCCGACGACTCCGGGCCGAAGACCTCGACGATGCGTCCGCGGGGCAGGCCGCCGATCCCGAGCGCGAGGTCGAGCGAGAGCGAGCCCGTCGAGACGGCGCCGATCGACACCGCCGCGCGGTCGCTCATCTTCATGACCGAACCCTTGCCGAACTGGCGCTCGATCTGGCCGAGCGCAACGTCGAGTGCTTCGTTCTTGTCCACTGGTCAGCCTCCTAGCGCAACCGATTCGAGAACCTCGTACTGCGCCCCGCTCGGTCGCAGCCGTGATAGATAAGCAGCCGCGTCGGACGGAACAAACGTTCCCATGGCCGGCGGCTCCAGCCGGAGCCGCGGCGGGCGCCGGAAGCGGGCGACGGTGAGGTGCGGGAGCCACGGGCGTGCCTCGCGGCGGTAGACGCCGAGCCGCTCCAGGCGGGCCTGGACGTCACCGGCGAACGCCGCCGCGCGACCGGCCTCGTCGTCGAGGACGAGCATCGCGACACTCCGGGTCTCCCGGTAGCGGGACGGGGTGAGGCACAGATCCTCCCGGGCCGCAGCCGCGGCCTCCCGCAGCTCCCGGACGATCCCGGCGAGCTCCCCCGCGGGCCGGTGGCCGAGGAAGGCGACGGTGACGTGCAGCCCCTGCCGCGGCACGAGCCGCACGCCGTCGAGCCGCTCGCCCTGCCAGCGCACGACGGCGTCGAGGACCGGCTCGGGGAGCCGCAGCGCGAGGAAGAGCCTGAGCCGGTCATCCCCGCCCACGCTAGCGGGGGAGGTCATGCAGAAGTCATACGCCTTCGTCGAGACTTCCCGCCAGCTGCCGCCGCACGAGATGCAGGGCGCCGACGGTCGCGCGCGCGCGGATCGAGCCCCGGTCGCCGGGGAAGCTGAACTCGCGCCCACGGCCGCCGTCCGGCCCCTCGACGTGGAGATAGACGAGCCCGACCGGCTTCTCCGCGGTGCCGCCGTCGGGGCCGGCGATGCCGGTGACCGCGACCGCGACGTCCGCGCCGAGCCGCGTCCGCGCGCCCTGCGCCATCGCCGCGGCAACCTCGGCCGAGACGGCGCCGTGCTCCTCGAGCAGTGCCCGTGGCACGCCGAGCTCCGCCTCCTTCACCTCGTTCGCGTACGCGACGACGCCGCCGAGGAAGACGTCGCTCGCGCCCGGGATCCCGGTCAGCCGCGCGGCGACCATCCCGCCGGTGCACGACTCCGCAGTCGCGAGCGTGAGCCCGCCGGCGCGCACGAGCGCGAGCACGTGCTCCTCGATCGGACGCTCGTCGCGGGAGAAGAGCCAGCGCTCGATCGGCGGCAGCAGCCGCTCGACGAGCGCGTCCGCCCGCTCGTCGGCCCCCGGCTCGACCACGAGGTCGACGTGGATCTCGAAGTCCCGCGCGCAGATCGTCGCCTCGACCCCGTCGCCGTCGCCGCCTGCGTCCGCGAGCGCGCGCGCGACCGCGGACTCGCTCACGCCGAAGAAGCGGAGGACGCGGCGTCCGGGCGGCTGCGTGCGCGCGAGCAGCGCGCGGAACGGCGCCGTCTCGAGCGCGTTCGGCCACAGCCGCCTCAGCTCCGACGGCGGTCCCGGCAGGACGACGACGATGCAGCCCGACGCCGTCTCGAGGAGCAGGCCCGGCGCGGTCCCGGCGAGGCCGAGCGACACGGCGCCCTCCGGCAGCGTCGCCTGCTTCGTCACGCCCGCCGCGAAGTCGGCGTACGGCCGCCGGAGCCGCTCCGCCGCGGCGCGGGAGACCGCCTCGATCTCCCGCTCGAGCTCGGCGTCGACGCGGAGGCCGACGCCGGCGGCGCGGGCGACCATCTCGACGGTGCGGTCGTCGTGCGTCGGGCCGAGGCCGCCGGAGACGAGGCAGGCGTCCGCCTCGAGCCCCGCCCGCAGCGCCGCCTCGAGCTCCTCCGGCGCGTCGCCGACGATCGCGATGCGCGCCGGCTCGAGCCCGAGCCGCAGCGCCTCGCGCGCGAGGAACGGGCCGTTCAGGTCGGTGCGCTCGCCGCGCACGAGCTCGCTGCCCGTGACGACGATGAGAGCGCGGGGACGGCTCAACCGCTCGCGAGCGCCGTGCGGGTCGGCGTGACGAGCACCCGCAGGTTCCGCTTCGCCGGCAGCGCCACCGCCTTGCCGCCGAGCTGGACGCGGACGCCGGCCGACCGCTTCACGTACAGCCAGAAGTGTGACCCGTCCAGGATCTGCTTCTGCCCCGCCGGGATCGTCGCCTGGAGGAGCACGGCGCCGGTCGAGGTGCCGCGGCGGACCTCGACGTACGTGCCGCCGTTCACCCCCGTCAGGCGCAGCGTCCGCGGCGCCGCCGGCGGAGTCGCGGCCGGAGGAGTCGAGGGCGGCGAGGAGCTGCTGCCGCCGTACTTCCACGCGACGATGACGAGCGCGGTCAGGATCGCGATCCCGAGGAGCGCGAGCAGCACCACCCGGCGCTCGACGCGACGGTCCCGGCGGCGCTGCGCCGAGGGCGGGCGGCGCACGATCGGCGCGCCGTCCTCGTGGCCGTCGACGACGTACCGGGAGTTGTACTCGTCGACGTAGAGCTGTCCGTCGAGGCCGAGGAACTCCGCGTACGTTCGGAGGAAGCCCTTCACGTACGGCTGCGCGGGCAGCGTCCCGAACTGCTCCTCCTCGAGCGCACGGAGGTACTTCGAGCGGATCTTCGTGGCGAGCTCGACCTGGGCGTAGTCGAGACCCTGGCGCATGCGCGCCTCGCGCAGGCTGTTGCCTATCTCGAACATGGCGGCCCCATTCTAGGGTCAGGCCGCGGGGGGCCGAAGGACCGCGAACTGGTCCGTGATCCGGAGGCTGCGCGCCCGGAAGCGGTAGAGCGTCGCCGGGCGCCCTCCCCCGCCGCCGTAGTGCCGGTGCTTGCCCGTGTCCTCGAGCAGCCCGCGGCGGACGAGCACGCGCTGGAGGTTCGTCGCCGACACGGGATGGCCGAGCGCGGCGGTGTAGAGGTCGCGCAGGTCGGCGACCGTGAACGTCGGCGGCGCGAGCGCGAACCCGAGGTTCGTGTACGAGAGCTTCGCGCGCAGGCGCGCGCGGGCGGCGAGGAGGATCGGCCCGTGGTCGAACGCGAGCTCGGGGAGCGGGTCGAACGGGTGCCAGCGCGTGTCGGCCGGAACCGCCGGGTCGACGCCGGCCGGGACGAGGCCGAGGTACGCGGTCACGAGCTCGCGTCGGAGCGGATTGCGGTCCGGCTCGCTCCGCGTCTCCAGCTGCTCGAGGTGCGAGACCTCGCGGACGTCCACCTTCTGCGCCAGGTGCCGGAGGATCGACTCCTCCAGCGTCTCGTCGTCCGCGAGCGCGCCGCCCGGCAGCGCCCACGCGCCCTCGAACGGCTCCTGCGCGCGCTGCCAGAGCAGCGCCTGCAGGCGCCCGTCGCGCACCTGGAGCACCGCGGCGAGCACGCCGTGGGCCATCGTTTTCGCCCGTGGATCGGTAACCATGAGGTAGACTCTGCGCCAAGGTTATCGCCTTTGAGGAGAAAACTCGACATGGACGCGCGCTTCGACCTGGTGATCGTCGGAGGCGGCGTCGCCGGCCTGTTCGCGGCGCTCGCAGCGGCCGACGAGGCTCGGGTGCTGCTCCTCGCGAAGGGCCCGGTGCGGACGTCGAACAGCTACGCCGCCCAGGGCGGCGTCGCTGCCGCTGTCGGCCCCGACGACGACCCCGTCCTCCACGCCGAGGACACGCTCGCCGCGGGGCGCGGACTCTGCCGGCCGAGCGCCGTCCGCGTGCTGACGGAGGAGGCGCCGCGGCGGATCGCCGAGCTGACGGAGCTCGGGGTCGCGTTCGACGACGGTCTCGCGCTCGAGGGCGGCCACTCGCGTCGGCGCGTCGTCCACGCGGGCGGCGCCGAGACGGGACGGCGCATCGCCGACGTCCTCGCTGCGCGCGTGCGCGCGCATCCACGGGTCGAGCTCGCCGAGGGCGAGCGGGCGCTCGCGCTCTGGACGGTCGACGGACGCTGCGCGGGGATCGTCACCGACCGCCGCCGCGTCGCGGCGCGGGCGACGCTGTTCGCCACCGGCGGCTACGCGGCGCTCTGGGCGCGGACGACGAACCCGCCCGGCGCGCTCGGCGAGGGGCTGATGCTCGCGTACCGTGCAGGCGCGGCGCTCGCCGACCTCGAGCTCGTGCAGTTCCATCCGACGGCGCTCGTCGACGACGGCTTCCTCCTCTCGGAGGCGCTGCGCGGCGCCGGCGCGACGCTGCTCGACGAGGAGGGCGAGCGCTTCACCGACGAGCTCGCGCCGCGCGACGTCGTCGCGCGCGCGATCGCCGCGCGCGAGCAGGCGCGGCTCGACCTGCGCGGGATCGAGCGCGCGCGCTATCCGGCGCTGATCGAGACGCTCGAGCGCGCCGGCTACGACCCGGCGACCGAGCCGATCCCCGTCGCCCCCGCGTCGCACTACTCGATCGGCGGGATCGTCACCGACCTCGACGGCGGGACGACGCTTCCGGGCCTCTACGCCGCCGGCGAGTGCGCGTGCACCGGTGTTCACGGCGCCAACCGGCTCGCGTCAAACTCGCTGCTCGAGTGCCTCGTGTTCGGGCGCCGAGCCGCGCTCGCGGCTGTGGACAACACGACGGTGCCTGGCACCGAGTGCCGACCGGCGAACGACGGTGCCAGGCACGACCTGCCGACCGCGACGCCGGAGCTGCGGGCGGCGATGTGGCGCGAGGCCGGGCTGATCCGCAGCGAGTCTGGGCTCCGGCGGCTCCTCGACGCGCCCGCGCCGCTGCCGCGGCTGATCGCAACGAGCGCGCTCGCGCGCACCGAGAGCCGCGGCGTCCACTTCCGCGAGGACGCGCCCGTCGAGGACGCGTCGCTCGCGGGCCACTTCGTCCTGCGGCCCGACGCCGCGCCGGAGCTGGAGCGATGGAGCTGACCGCCGACGCGATCGACCGGCTCGTCGAGGTCGCGCTCGCCGAGGACGTCGGCGGCGGCGACCTCACCACCGAGGCCCTCGTCCCCGCCGACCTCCGCTGCCGCGCGCAGCTCCTCGTCGAGGAGCCGGGCGTCGTCTGCGGCGTCCCCGCGGCGGCGGCGGTGTTCCGCGCGCTGGACGCCGACGTCCGCGTCGACGCGGTGCTCGAGGACGGCGCCGTCGTCGACGGATCCGCGGTCGTCGCCGAGCTCGAGGGGCCGGCGCAGGCCGTCCTCACCGGCGAGCGCACGGCGCTCAACCTCCTCGGGCGGCTCTCCGGGATCGCGACGCTGACGCGCCGCTACGTCGACCTCGTCGCAGGCACCGGCGCGACGATCCTCGACACCCGCAAGACGACGCCCGGCCTGCGCGTGCTCGAGAAGTACGCCGTCCGCTGCGGCGGCGGCTCGAATCACCGCGCCGGCCTCTACGACGCGGTGCTCGTGAAGGAGAACCACCTCCGCGTCGCCGGCGGGATCGCCGCCGCGGTCGCCGCGCTCCGGGCGCGCTGGGACGGCCCGATCGAGGTCGAGGCGGAGACGCTCGACGAGGTCGGCGAGGCGCTCGCCGCGGGCGCGGAGCGGATCCTGCTCGACAACATGCCGCCCGAGAGGATCGCGCGCGCCGTCGCGCTCGTCGGCGGCCGCGCCGCGCTCGAGGCCTCCGGCGGCGTCACGCTCGCGACGGTGCGCGCGTACGCGGAGACCGGCGTCGAGTTCATCTCCGTCGGCGCGCTCACGCACGGCGCCCGCTCGCTCCACGTCTCGCTGGAGGTGCAGTGACCACCACCGCCGCGTTCACCGAGCTGCAGGAGGAGGTCCGCGCGCTCGCGCTCGAGCGCGACGCCGTCGTGATCGCGCACAACTACCAGCGGCCCGAGGTGCAGGACGTCGCGGACTACGTCGGCGACTCGCTCGGACTCTCGCGCCGGGCCGCCGCGACCGACGCGTCGACGATCGTCTTCTGCGGCGTCCACTTCATGGCGGAGACGGCGGCGATCCTCAGCCCGGACAAGACGGTGCTGCTCCCGGACCTCGGCGCCGGCTGCTCGCTCGCCGCGTCGATCACCGGCGACCAGCTCCGCGAGTGGAAGGCCCAGCATCCCGGCGCCGTCGTCGTCTCGTACGTCAACACGACCGCCGAGGTGAAGGCCGAGACGGACTACTGCTGCACCTCGGGGAACGCGCCGCAGGTGATCGAGGCGATCCCGCGCGACCGGGAGATCCTGTTTCTCCCGGATCTCTATCTCGGGCTGTGGCTCGAGCGTGTCACCGGGCGAACGCTGACGATCTGGATGGGCGAGTGCCACGTGCATGCGGGCATCCGCCCCGCCGACATCGAGCGCTGGCACGACGAGGCGCCGGACGCGGAGCTGCTCGTCCACCCGGAGTGCGGCTGCGCGAGCCAGGCGATGGCGTTCGCCGACGGGCGGACGCAGATCCTCTCGACGGAGAAGATGGTCAACTACGCGAAGCAGTCGCCGAAGCAGCGGTTCCTCGTCGCGACCGAGACGGGCATTCTCCACCGGCTGCGGCTCGAGGCGCCCGGCAAGCAGTTCGACCCGGTGCGCGAGGACGCCGAGTGCCGCTACATGAAGGTGACGACGCTCGAGAAGGTGCGCGACTCGCTCCGCGAGGGAAAGCACCGCGTGACCGTCGATCCCGAGACGGCCGAGAAGGCGCGCCTCGCGATCGAGCGCATGGTCGCGATCGGCGCCTAGGAGCCTTCGAGGCGCAGCAGCAGTTCGTAGAAACCGACGGCGATCGACGCGGCGAGCGCGATCGCAATCCCGGCGACGGCGAGCCGGCGGCCCCAGCGCAGGCGGCTCCTCCCACCCGCGCGCTCGAGCGTCCGGCGGATGCGGCCCTGCGCGCCGCGCGCGAACAGAAGCGCGAGGATCGCGAATGCGACCGCGACCGGGATCGCGTACGCGGAGTCGAGGAGCACGATCCGGTGCGTCCGCCGCGCGAGCGCGATCGCCACGGGCACGGCGAGCACCGCCACCAGCCCGGCGACGAGCGCAAGCGTCGCCCGGCCGTTGCGGCGGCTACTGCTTGCTGTACGGACGGCCATCGGCGGCGGGCGGGACGGTGCGGCCGATCACGCCTCCGACGGCGATCAGCGTCAACACGTACGGGAGCACGTTGAACAGGGTAGACGCAGACGCGGAGTAGACCTGCAGTCGAAGCGCCACGGCGCTCGAGAGGCCGAACAGGAGCGCGGCGCCGAAGGCGCCGAACGGCCGCCAGTTCCCGAAGATCATGGCCGCGAGGGCGATGAAGCCGCGGCCCTCCGTCATGTTGTCGTTGAACGTGCCGCCGCCGAACCCGTCCGAGAGGTAGACGCCGCCGAGCGCGGCGAGGACGCCGGAGAGGATCACCGCGCCGTAGCGGATCGTGAACACGTTGATCCCGACCGTGTCCGCCGCGCGCGGATGCTCGCCGCACGCGCGGATGCGCAGGCCGATCGGCGTCTTGAACAGCACGATGTACGAGAGGATCACGAGCGCGAACCCGGCCCAGATCATCAGGTTCAGATCGCCGACCGCAGGGCCGAGGAAGCCGGTGTCCGAGAGGAACGGGATCTTCACGTTCGGGATCGTCGAGACGCCCTGCGAGACGTAGTTGCCGTGGTAGAGCTGGAAGAAGAAGTAGCCGGTGATCCCGAGGGCGAGGAAGTTGACGGCGGTGCCGCCGACGATCTGGTTCGCGCGCAGATGGATCGCGAAGTACGCGTACAGCGTCGCGAGCAGCGCGCCCGAGAGCGCGCCGACGAAGATCCCGACGACCCAGTTCCCGCCCTTGTCCGCGCCGTACACGCCCCAGAACGCGCCCATCAGCATCATTCCCTCGAGGCCGATGTTGATCACGCCGCTGCGCTCGGAGAACATGCCGGCGATCGCGCCGAACACGAGCGGCGTCGAGAACGCGAACATCTGCGCGATCAGCGAGCTGTTGAAGACGGCCTCGAGGTTCGTCGTGCCCGAGCGCGTGGCGAGGATCCCGAGCCCCATCCCGACGAGGCCCGCGACGACGGCGCCGATCCCGAGGCGCACGCGCCCGCGGCTCGCGGTCCAGACGCCGAGGAACGCCGCAAGGAGGCCGACGAGGATCGACCAGACGATCGACCGCGCCTCGATCGGCGGGATCGCCAGGAACGCGGCGAACGCCGCGAGCAGCAGCCCCGCGTAGCCCGCCGTCGCCGGGTCGCGCATCCGCGCGCTCATCGGGTTGTCGAGCCGGTCGGTCCACCCGCTCGTCGTCATGCGGCCGCCTCCGCGGTCCTGGCGCCCCGGAGCCGCACCTTCTTGCGCGCGTTCCAGACGGAGAGGATGAGGATGTCGGCCCCGACGAACAGCACGACGAGGCCCTGGATGATGTACGTGAGGTTGCCCGCGAGCTCGGGGTCGATCGAGCTGACGCCGGACTGGAGCCCGTGCGTCGTCCCGAACAGGAGCGCGCCGAACAGGAGCGACGCGAGCCCGACGCCGACGGCGGTGTTGCGCCCGAGCAGCGCGACCGCGATCCCGAGGAAGCCGACGGACGACGCCGGAATGTCGGACTGGCCGAAGTGGTAGAGGTAGCCGAGCATGTCGAGCGCGCCGGCGAGCCCGGCGAACGCGCCGGAGATCGCCATCGCGCGCACGAGGTTCTTCCGGACGTTGATCCCGCCGTACGCCGCCGCGTCCGGGTTGAAGCCGACGGCGCGCACCTCGTAGCCGAGCGTCGTCCGGTTGAGGATGAGCGAGAACACGACGAGCGCGGCGAGCGCGACGAAGAAGCCGACGTGGAGGCCCTGCAGCTCCTTCTGCCCCCAGAAGACGGGAAGCTGGGCGCTGTTCGCGACGTCGTTCGAGATCGGCACCGTCTTGTTCGCCGCGTTCTGCAGCGGGCCGCCGTCGCCGAACAGCCACTCGCCGACCCAGATCGCGATCCAGTTGAGCATGATCGTCGAGATCACCTCGTGGGCGCCGACGGTCGCCTTCAGCACGCCGGCGATCCCCGCCCACGCCGCGCCGGCGAGCGTCGCGCCGATCACCGCGATGAGGATGTGCGGCAGCGGCTTCATCCCCTGGAACTCGTAGCCGAGCCAGTTCGCGGTGTAGAGGCCGATGAAGTACTGGCCCTGGCCGCCGATGTTGAACATGCCGCAGCGGAACGCGAACGCGACGGCAAGGCCGCAGAGGATCAGCGTCGTCGTCTGCAAGAGCGTCTGCGAGAGGTTGTACGCCGCCGTGTTCGCGACGTTCGTCGTCGGATGGAAGATCCAGTTGAGCCCGGCGCCGTTGAAGATGTCGCGGTACGCGAGCAGCGGGTTGTGCCCCGTCGCGAGCACGACGAGGCCGCCGATCAGGAACGCGATCCCCGCCGTGAGCACGGGCACGATCAGGCCGCCGGTGCGGTGCCTCAGCGCCATCGTCGCCGCGGCCGACGGCGACTGCCCGGCAGGCGGCTCGGATTCCTCCGGCGGGCCCGTGGGCTCGATCTCGCTCACGCCGCCTCCGTCTCCTTGTCCTTCTTCTTCCCCACGCCGAGCATCTCGAGCCCGATCTGGTGCTCCGACACCTCGCCGGAGTGCTCGCCCGCGATCTCGCCCTCGTAGATGACGAGGATCCGGTCGGAGAGGGAGAAGATCTCGTCGAGCTCGAGCGAGACGAGGAGGATCGCCCGACCCTCGTCGCGCTCGGCGACGAGCCGCCGGTGGAGGAACTCGATCGCGCCGACGTCGAGCCCGCGCGTCGGCTGCGCCGCGATCAGCACCCGCGGGTTGCGGTCGACCTCGCGCGCGACGACGACCTTCTGCTGGTTCCCGCCCGAGAGGCCGCCGGCCGCGGTCGTCGGCCCGCCGCCGCGCACGTCGAACTCCTTGATCAGCCGCGCCGCGCGCTCCAGCATCCGCTTCGGGTAGAGCCAGCCCCACTTCGCGTCCGGCGGCTTCGCGTAGTCGTGGAGCGCGACGTTCTCGCCGATCGAGAACTCGAGCACGAGCCCGCGCCGCTGCCGGTCCTCCGGGATGTGGCCGACGCCCGCGTCGAGCATCGTCCGCGCGGTCGGCGAGTGGACCGGCCGCGCGGCGACCTCGATCGTCCCGCCGTCGAGCCTGCGCAGGCCGGTGATCGCCTCGATCAGCTCCGTCTGGCCGTTGCCGTCGACGCCGGCAATGCCGACGATCTCCCCCGCGCGCACCTCGAACGAGACGCCGCGCACCTTCGGGATCCCGCGCTCGTCGATCACCTCGAGGTTCTCGACCTTCAGCAGCACCTCGCCCGGCGTCCCCGGCGTCTTCTCGACGCGGAGCAGCACCTCGCGGCCGACCATCGCGCGCGCGAGCGATGCCTCCGTCGCGCCCTCGCGCGGCACCGTCTCGATCTTCCGCCCGCGCCGGAGGACGGTGATGCGGTCGGCGATCTCCAGCACCTCGTTCAGCTTGTGGCTGATGAAGATGATCGACTTCCCGTCGGCCTTGAGGCTCCGGACGATGCCGAAGAGCTCGCGCGCCTCCTGCGGCGTCAGCACCGCCGTCGGCTCGTCTAGGATGAGGAT
>Ga0335085_10005391_pt1 | contig 20552 bp, 18 predicted proteins | sample Lox_Sample_45_FD_206712 | JGI IMG/M metagenome (GOLD analysis project Ga0335085, IMG submission 206712) | Soil microbial communities from Loxahatchee National Wildlife Refuge, Florida, United States - Lox_Sample_4.5 | ecosystem: Environmental > Terrestrial > Soil > Wetlands | place: USA...
ACTTATATCTCGTGCATCCAGACGGTTCTGCCATGCGGCAGTTGACCAGCGATTCCGCCATTGATCGTATGCCCCGATGGTCGCCCGATGGCAATTGGGTCGCGTGTTTCTCCACTCGTAGCGGCCGCCTGGAGTTGTGGAAGATCCGGCCTGATGGCAGTGATCTGCAACAGATCACAGAAGGCGGTGCAGGTTACCTGGCATGGGCCCCGGACGGTTCAAAAATGGCGACCGTGAGCATGGCCTCGGGATCTCCCCTTGATTCGAGGGTGATCATCTTTGATCCGCATCGTCCATGGAAGCAACAATCGCCGGAACCTTTGCCACTCCTCGATCCAGCATCAGGCCGGTTCCTGGTGAACGACTGGTCTCCGAATGGGAAACTCCTTGTGGGTGCTGCTGAAACACCACCCGGAGGGGTCATAACCTATTCGCTGGAGTCCCGCGCATACAAGCGGCTCACAGACTTCGGCGAATGGCCGGTCTGGCTGCCCGACAGCCGTCACGCGCTGTTTGTGGCCGGTAAGAAAAACTTCTACGTCGTCGACTCAGGTTCAAGGCAAGTCCGCAAGGTATTTTCCGTATCGCGCGATATTATCGGACCGCCCCAACTCACCCGAGACGGAAGAACGGCGTACTTTTCCCGTCGGGTAACCGAGGCCGATATCTGGCTCGTAACCCTCGACTAACTCGATCGACCCCAAAAATCCAGCAAGCAGGGGGCTAGTCAACGAGCGATTTTGTGTGCACTACGGATCTCAACCACAGGCACCGTCAGCAGGCAATTCCCAGCTGCGTTATGATCACCGAGACAGCATCGGAAGCTCCGCCATTCGGACAGCCGAAGATTCCCCCTCCAATCTTGGCCGGGATTGGTTACCCAAATTTGCACGCCTCCATCAAAGTAACGGTCAGATTCAAGGCAAATGAGGCCCCCAACGCTGTGAAAGTGAACTCCGACGACATCGTTGAATCTAACTTCGCAGCCGTTCCTTTAATGGAGCATTGCGGATTGAGTGGCCGGAGGAGTTGCAAAGGAATTGTTTCCACCAAATTCTCACTCACTGGAAGTCTCATCTCCTCTATGGCGCAATTTTCCAAGCCCAATGTTGGTCCACCAACCCCTGATTCTCTTCGAGGGTACTGCCGTCCGCATAGTAGAGCCGGTAGCGAATCCTTGCGATTTCGCCGCTGACTTCCTGATGCAGAATCTCGACTCTCGCAAGACTGCCTTGCTTAGTTTCGGCCTCGCAGATTCCTGGCAGACCTTCATCGACCGCGCCCGCGTGGTGAGTCATCGCCCAATTAGCCTCGGGCACAAGGAGTTTCTCAGCCATTGAGTAATTGCGGCTGTTGCATGCGGAGTAGAAGGTTTGCATGACTTCCGCAGGAGAACCATAAGGAACGAATCCAGTCAGGATGGCGAATGCGAGCACTGAAGCCAACATGAATGCCGATATCACGAATAGCCATTTGGTGCTGCTGATTTCACACATTCGAACTCCCTGGCCAAGCCTCCATACAGATCCCCGGGATGATTGACAGAAACGGGGGATTATACGTTAAACCGCCTCTGTGTTTGAGTGTTGATAAGAACAGTGGCAAATGGACGGGAGGGAGGACCTGTGACGGATCTGTGTTAGACTGCCAGCATTTCTGGGGCTCTCGGGTGAGGTCACTCTCCGCAATTCTGTTGACGATCGTGATGGGCTTGCCTATAGCAGTGCACACGGACTTACACCCGACTACGGCCAGGTAGCAGCGCAGTCGTTTCAGGTCCTCGGAGAGGTGGACTTGGCTGACCCGGATCCCAATCCTGCGCAGGTCTTTCTGTTCTACGACCACCCCAGCATTCGGGACCGCGTTCAGTTCTGCCTGGGGTACGACCCCTGGGCGAAAGGCCAGCAAGGTGAATTCGTGAAATGATGCGACCGGGGCGCCTGGGATCGCTGCCGCTACTAAAGCGACTGCGCAGATTCGATCAGCTAAACGGTCTTTACGAAGTTCTCTGGGCTGCAGTGCCGGTTATTGAATCGTACTCGCCGTCGCCGAAAACACGTTGCTCGCGCTACTCCCGATCAGGCGAATAGTGCCGACTACCAGCACCAGAATCACGGCCAACATCACCGCATATTCGGCGATGTCCTGGCCTTCGTCCTGCAACCACAGATTACGAAGGAGATTGTGCATGTTCGCACCTCGTTCTACTTCTTCAGGTACATCCACGCGGCTAGAACCAAGAGCAAAACCGTCGTGATCCACAAAGAAGAATCGCTTAATCCCGTTTTCTTGGCCATGGCTCGCATTGTAAGCCCGATTGCACCTGTAGGCGATACCCAAAGTGTACAGTCGCGATGTTTCGCCAAACTAGCCTCAGACTTCTTTCCCCGTTCGCTCTTCAGTCAGACTCTGAAATAGCGCGGAATCCGATGCAAGCGTCGCGGGTGCAAATCGTGACACTCATCTCCCCTTCAGATAGGATTGCCATCGATACAACTGTACGCAGTAAGCTATTTGACACAGTTCGGAGCAGGGAAGTCAGCTCGATTCTTATGGCCTTGGCAAACTCAGTCCGCACTCCTTGGTGGTCCTGGACCTGGCCCACCCTCGGGTTCCTGATTCTCGTGGTCCATTTCCTGCTTGGGTCTGGCTCAGTGCTCCATTCCGCAGAAGCCTTTGCTTTGATCGCAACCGTTTTTGCAGCCGTCTTTCACGCCGAAGTCATCGCGCTCCGTGTTGGCGAACCCTTCGGTACACTCGTACTCGCCCTGGCTGTAACCACCATCGAGGTGGCGCTCATCGTCTCCCTGATGATCACCGGCGGAACTGAAACGGCCAGCCTCGCACGCGACACTCTATTCGCCGCCGTGATGATCGTGTGCAACGGGATCATCGGCATATGCCTTCTTGCCGGTGGCCTGCGACACCGCGAACAGGGCTTCCAGTTGCTCGGTGCGAATGCGGCTCTCTCGGTCTTAATTGCTCTGACCACACTGACCCTGATTCTGCCCAACGTCACGACCAGCACCTTGGGGCCCACGTTTAGTCGGTCTCAACTTGCCTTTGCGGCTATCGTTTCGTTAACCCTTTATGGCTCGTTTGTCGTCGTGCAGACCCTGCGTCACCGCGAGTATTTTCTTCCCGTTGGACTGGACTCGGAAGAAACGCATGTGCCGCCGACCAACAAAGTTGCGCTGATCAGCGCAGGCTTGCTGCTCATAGCGTTGGTCGTAGTCGTGGCGCTGGCGAAGGCTCTTACCCCCGCCATTGAGCACGGAATTGCAGCGGCCGGGGCCCCGGAAGGTGTTGTTGGCATAATCATCGCAGGACTGGTCCTTCTACCCGAAGGCTTGGCGTCCTATCGCGCTGCGACTGCAAATCGGCTGCAAACCAGCGTCAACCTGGCGCTTGGCTCAGCCCTGGCCAGCCTTGGACTCACAATTCCGGCTGTCGCCGGCATTTCACTGTTTCTTGGCAAACCACTCACCCTCGGTCTTGGCCTCAAGGACGAAGTCCTACTGATCCTGACCCTGGTTCTCACGATCCTCACCCTCGGAACAGGCCGCACCACAGTCCTGCAAGGGATGGTGCATATCCTCATGTTCGCCGTCTTTTTGTTCCTGGCAGTCGCGCCGTAGTGGCGGTGGTCTTTTTGTAAATCCAAGCTCGGCTATAGAGCGGGAAGGGTAATGCTTCGAGGCATGGTGCTGGCCGAGAACCGGGCCCTCCGGGAACGCTATTGGCCATACAGGGGCCACGGAGCTAGGAACATCCTCAATGTCCGATAACAGGTATTATGTGAAGCCATGGAAAGGCATCTTAGGTCTTCTATGCCGCGAGACCTTTTTGGTTGGGATCACATCTTGTACTTCCCCAAATCCTCGTCGTTGAGCCCCTCGAGCCATTTGCGCAGTTCTTCGCTGGTAACGCGGTCCGACATATTGGCGGCGAGTTTCGACGTCTTGAGTACGACTTCTTCGACAAAGATCGGGCAATCCACGCGCAACGCGAGCGCAATCGCGTCGGACGGCCGTGAGTCAATGCTGATGACTTCGCCGCCGCGCCGCAGCCAGATCACGGCATAGAACGTGTCTTCTTTCAATTCTGTAACAACTACCTTGTGAACCTGCGTCTCAAGCCCGGTCAACACATTCTTGATCAGATCGTGCGTCATGGGACGCGGCGTCGAAACCTTCTCCATCTCCAGCGCAATCGCATTGGCCTCATAAACGCCCACCCAGATCGGCAGCACCGTCTCGCCCCCCACATCCTTCAAGATCACGATCGGCATATTGCTAACCGGATCCATCATCAGGCCGCGAATTGTCATTTCTACTTCCATTGGGACCTCCGGGTTATGTCAGCATTTCGCCGGCTAGGCTATTGGGAAACGTACGTGTCACCAGGACACTCGTATAAGAGCCGAGTGCGAGAATCCGGTTCGAGGTAAAGTTCAGCGTCTTGTTCTGCGAGGTGCGGCCGATCCATTGGGCACGGGCATCGTTATAGGCCTCAACCATTACCTCACATTGTGAGCCTATATACCTCTTGTACCGTGTGATCTGGATGTCGCGCTGCCTGGCCATGAGAACTTCAAGACGGCGTGATTTCTCCTCTTCTGGAATGGCGTCCTCAAGTGTGAGCGCGGGCGTATTGGGCCTGGCGGAATACTTAAAGGAAAAGACGCCGTCGTAGCCGACTTCATTGAGCAAGATCAAAGTCTCCCCGAAGTCGGATTCGGTTTCTCCCGGGAATCCCACGATCACATCCGTTGTGATGCTGATTTCGCGGCGAGCGGACTTGACCCAGGAAATGCGCTCGAGATATTGCTCGCGGGTGTAGAGCCGCTGCATGGCGTCAAGAATGCGCGTGGAACCGCTTTGGACCGGCAGATGCACGTGGTCGCAGAGGGCGGGAACGGCATCGATCGCTTCCACGATGTCGCGCCCAAAGTCGCGGGGATGAGACGTCGTGAACCGAACCCGGCGGATTCCAGGGACCTCTCCGACCGCAGCGAGTAGCTGCGCAAATGATTTTTTTCCATCGGGATCACGGTAGGAGTTAACGTTTTGCCCGAGCAATTGGATTTCGGTGTACCCGAGGTCGGACATCTGGCGAGCTTCGGCGAGGACGGAGTCGGAGGTGCGACTGCGCTCTTTTCCCCGGGTGAAGGGCACTACGCAGTAAGCGCAGAACTTGTCGCAGCCTTCAATGATGGTGATGTAGCCACGATGCGGGTTGGAGCGGGCGGTGAATTCGGTTTCGAAGCACTTGTCGGTCTGGCGGTCATCAAGACCGGTGATGCGGACCAGTTGCGCGTCCCGAGTTCTAAGTCCGGAGTTCCCTGCTGTTGTGCTCTCGCCAACGTCATCGGTGCGACTTTCGAGTTGCACCAGCATTTGTGGCAGGTGCTGATAGGACGCGGAGCCACACACCAGGGAGACGTGGGGTGCGCGGTCGAAGATCTTCTCTCCTTCCTGCTGGGCGACACAGCCCAGAACCCCGAATTTCTTTCCTCGTGATTGCAGTTTCTTGTAGTCGGCGAGGCGATGAAAGACTTTCTGCTCGGCCTTGTCGCGGATGGAGCAGGTGTTGTAGAGGATCAGGTCTGCCTGTTCGATCGTTTCGACCTGGCGATAACCTTCCTGGATGAGCGTTCCGACCACTTTTTCGGAGTCGTGAACGTTCATCTGGCAACCGAAGGTTTCCAGGTAGAAGGTCTTTTGGGCGTCCCCAGACATATTTGTCAGTATAGCGCGGGTGGGGAGTGAATCAGCGGCTAAAGCCGAGTTCCATTCCAATGCGCGCATTTGCGCGATCCACCGTTCTATTCACTGCTGCCGAAAATCGCACTGCTGGCAACAGGAAGCCAGAAGTGGGCCACCCCTGACCGACTTGACATTCACTGCGCTCGCTTTGCTCGAGGTGAGCGGTGATGAGCTTTATTTTGTGGGGAGTCTTAGGAATCTTGCGGCGTTGTTGTAGAGGATGTCGCGCTTCTCCTCGGGCGTCAGGTATTCCGCGTTCTGGATCACGCTAATGGAATAGGCCATCAGTTTTGGCCACAGGAGTTGGTCGGTGCCGAACATGACGCGGTCTTCGAATCCAGCTTCGACCAGGCGCTGGATGTAACGGTTCACTTCCTTGATGGGATAGCTCCAGATGAGTCCAGCAACGTCGACGTAGACGTGCGAGTTCGCCTGCAGCAATGTGAGCATGTTGTCGATCATAGGGTATCCGGCGTGCATGACTTGCACGCGAAGCTTCGGATGGCGGGCGAGGAGTTCTTCGAGAAGAAGCGGATTGCCCATGGAGCCGCGGAATTTGGGGGTGGTAATGTTGGCCCGGCCAGAGCCTCCGGTACCCATGTGAATCGCGACCGGAATATCGAGTTCTTCGGCGAGCGCGAAGTATTGCTCGACCGAGGGATCACTGGGAGATAGACCTTCATACTGCAAGCCAATCTCTCCCATCACCTTGAAGCCGTCGGTGGTGAAGTTCTTGCGCAGTTCGTCGAGCGGAACACGCTGACCCGGAGTGATGCCATTGGAGAACGAGGTGCCAGGAATGACGCGGGTCGGCGCAGCGTCTTTCCACTTTTTTACTTCTTTGGGGTCGCCGTACACAACAGCGGTGACGTTGAGACGTTCCATCTCGGCGAGGACATCCTTCATGTATTCACCGGGGGCTGACGGGTAGAGCGCGGGCGTGCAGGGTTCCTTCACCCATCCGAATTGCTCTTCTTTGGTCTTGGGATCGGAGGCGGTGAATTTTGAGGTATTGGGACACATTGGAGGAAGACCAGGGAAACTGAGTTCCATGGCGTGGACGTGAACGTCGAGAACGGGCGGGAGTTTGGCGACGTCGGCGTTTTGGGCTGCACAGAATACGGGGAATGCGAGCAATGTGGCGAGAGAGATACGGGCGATCATCGGAATCTCCACAAGATTATTGGAAGACATAGGAGGTTATCACGGTTCGTGGCAGGGTCGGTCGAAGGCAGTAGTGGCGACCGCGAGTGCGTGGGTCCTTCGGGTCGTTCGGCGCGGCCGTTCAGGATGACAGGAGATCAAAGAATCTCCAGTCCCTCGCGCCGGCTTCGTCGCCGCTCAGGATGACAAGGCACAGCAAACTACGAGGTGCAAAGAACGATTTTGGGGTGGAATAGCGTGCCGGCTATACGAGTGGCGATCGCGATCAGTTCGCGTTGTCCGACGAAGACTTTGACCTGGCGGGAGCGGGAAAGTTCGAGAAGATTGACAGTGGATCCGGAGCGGATGCGGGCGGCAGTGGATTCGTCGGCGGTGACGGCGGGCAGTTGCGGCAGGAGTTTGCGCGGGTGGACGAAGAGGTTGGCCCGTGGTTCGGGCGTCTCTACGGGACTCTCAGGGCATTGGCCGCTCTTCCCTGCAGCTGAGGCGAGTTCTTCCAGCGAGTGGGCGTCGGCTAGCGTGAATTCTGCAACCTGCGTGCGGCGGAGGGATTCGAGGTGAGCGCCGCAGCGGAGGAGTTGGCCGATGTCGTGTGCGATCGAGCGCATGTAGGTGCCGGATGCGACGCGGGCGCGGAAGGATGCGCGGTCCCGATCGACGGAGAGGAATTCGAACTCTTTGATTTCTACCTCGACCGGTTGGAGTGTAACTTCTCTGTGTTTGCGCGCGAACTTGTAGGCGGGAACGCCTTTGATCTTCTTGGCGGAAAATGGAGGAGGCGTTTGTTGGATCACCCCGCGGAATTTGGCGGCAAGAGGCTCGAGTTCTTCCATCAGCAGCTGAACACTTTGCTCAGGACCAGTTGTTTCGCCTTCCGCATCGTAGGTGTCGGTGGAGAATCCGAAGCGGATGGTGCCCTCGTAGCTTTTTTCCGAACTTACGTAAAACTGGGCGAGGCGAGTGAAGTTGCCGATGACGAGAGGGAGAATACCGGTCGCCATGGGATCGAGTGTGCCGAGGTGTCCGACGGAGCGCTCGCCGAGTATACGACGGACGCGGTTGACGACGTCGTGCGAGGTCAGGCCCGAGGGTTTATCGATGATGAGGACGCCGTTCACTGGGATTTGGTAATTTGGTGATTGACTAATTTGGTAATTGGACGGCCCGCCGCGCGACATAGGCATCGGGGTCTTTCAATTTCCCAATTACAAAATTACCAAATTACTAAATTTCCGACATGCTTCCGATCAAAGACGACCAGCCGCGATACACCACACCGTTCATCAACACGTTTCTGATCGCGCTGAATATCGCAATTTACGTCTTCCAAGCGACACTGGATCCACAGAGCTACGAGTTGCTGGCGCGTCAATTCGGAGAGGTCCCGGCGCACCTGGCGGCGTTTCTGGCGGGATCGCCGCGATACACTCTGCCGCAAGTCATAATTCCCTTCTTCACCTCGATGTTCCTGCACGCGGGATGGATGCACGTGTTGGGCAACATGTGGTTCCTGTATATCTTTGGCGACAACATTGAGGACTACCTGGGACATTTCAAGTATCTGGTGTTCTACCTGCTCTCGGGATTGCTCGCAATGGCAACGCAGGTAGCGATTTATCCGCACTCCAATGTGCCAACCGTGGGGGCGAGCGGGGCGGTGGCAGGAGTGCTGGGGGCGTATTTCGTCTTGTATCCTCGGGCGCGCGTGCTGACGTGGCTATTTGTGTTCGTGTTTTATATTCCGGCGTGGGCCATGCTGGGGTATTGGTTTGTGTTTCAGTTCTTCTCGGGAGCGGCTTCGCTGTCGATCGTGCAACACGGTCGTGAGGTGGGAGGCGTTGCCTTCTTCGCGCATGTCGGGGGCTTTATCGCGGGCGCGGTGATGATCAAGATCTTCCCGGAAAGAGCGCAGAGACATCCTTACGCGTATCGGTGAGCGGGCGAGAAACGTTCAGATACCTTTCGTACTCACCCTTGGCTGTGCTCAGGTCGCCGGGGCGGACTAAATTCGTCCGCCCCTACGAGCCTACTTCTTCGGACGGGATTCCGGGGGCACCAGGCCTGCGCTGCGGTAATAGCTGACCAGTTGGCCATAGTGTTCGCCGCAGTGCTCGATGAAGCCGTAGGCGTAGTCGATGATGCGCACTCGCTGATTGGCGAATGAGTCGACGATGGTGTCGTTGAGGTTGTCTCCCTTGGACTTGATAGCGGCGGCTCCGTCGGCGAAGGACTTCTTCACGATAGCGACGACGTCGGCTTTGGTCTTGTATTTGTCCCGCTTGAAGTCTTCTTCGGCCGGAGGTTTCTGGCCCATCACAGGATTGATGAAGTAATAGTTGGCTCCTGCGGCATGGAGCAGTTGCTCGGCGAATGTGCGCTGCGCCGGATTCGGTTTGTAGTCGTACTTGTCCTCGGGAAAATCTTCGGCCATGGCGATGAGCTTGCGGCCGACGTCGTTCCAGGAATCGACGACTACTTTGGATTCGGGATCGGCGGGCTTGGGGTCTTTTTTGTCTTGCGCGTGTGCCGCGATGGCAAGAGTCGTGGCAAACAGAGTCAGGGCTAGAAACGGGAACTTCGTCATAGGTTGTCTCCTGGGAGTGTTGATGGCGGTCGCCATTGTACTCGGACGCGTGGGGATAGAAAAGGACAGCAAGGCTTGAGCGCGTTCGCCTCTGTCGAAGAGAATAACCACCAAGGACAATAAGGTTCACTGAGGAAAATCTAGAGCTTGCCGGCGGACGTGGTGCGCTTGTTTGCTGCATCAATCTATTACACGTTCGTACGGTCCTTCGCGGCGGCTTTGCCGCTGCTCAGGATGACATCTTCTTCGTTTAGAGCGTGCCGACGGTGGGGAGAATTTCTAGAGCCTCTATTGTTGTGTTTGGCGGTAGGAGAATTGCTTCGAGGACTGCTTTCGCTATGGTTCCCGGTGACATCATCTTCTTTCGCGGGGCTTGCCGCCAAAGCGTGGTCCAGATGTCGGTGTTGGTGGCGCCTGGGAGGAGACCTATCACTCGAATGCTGCGCGGGCGAAGTTCTTCGCGCAGTGTGTTGGTGAGGCCTAGAGCGGCGTGCTTGGAGGCGTTGTAGGCGGACGATCCGGCGAAGACGCGAGTGGCGGCGATGGAGAGATTGTTGACGATTGTTGCTCCCGGCTTCATCAACGTCAGGGAAGCTTGCGTGACTAGAAATGTGCCGTCGAGATTGGTGGCTAGGACGTCTTTCCAAACCGGGTACGGGAGTTTTTCTACCGCTAGGTTGGGGTGAGCAATTCCCGCGTTGTTGATGAGGATGTCTAGGGCTTTGAACTGGCGGCGGACGGCGCGGAAGAGGCTATCGACGGAATGCGGGTCGCGGACATCGCATGGGTGGGCGAGGATTTGGATTTTCTTGCGAGCCAGTTCCCTGCTTAGTTTTTTGAGAGCTGCTTCGTCGCGGGCGGTGAGGATCAGATTGCAGGATTCGTCCGAGAATGCGCGGGCGATGGCCAGTCCGATGCCGCGGGTGGCGCCGGTGATGAGGGCGGTGCGGGAGCGGAGACGGGGTGAGGCGTTGGTGGGCACGGCGGTCATCATACGCGGGGGCTAAAGCCCGGGTCTATCGCGACAGGCAACGCGGCGCTGAAGCGCCGCTCTTCCACGGTCGGAGATAGATTCGGGAGGGTGAGTTCGTCCTCGGGATATTGGGCTGCAGGTTCGCTTCGGTCGCAGGACGGGCGAGGCGCCTGTCCCTACACGCCGTTCGGGCGTTGGCGGATTAGCGAGAGGAATTCGGAACGCGTTTCTTCTTCGTTGCGGAAGCAGCCCAGCATTGAACTGGTGACGGCTGCGGAGTGCTGTTTTTCGACGCCGCGCATCATCATGCAGAGGTGGCGCGCTTCGATGACTACACCCACACCTTGCGGTTCGATGACTTTCTGGATCGTCTCGGCGATCTGAGTGGTGAGGCGCTCCTGGATTTGCAGTCGGCGCGAAAAAAGTTCGATGAGACGCGGAATTTTGCTGAGACCGATGACGCGTCCGTTAGGGATGTAGGCGACGTGCACTTTGCCGAAGAACGGCAACATGTGATGCTCGCAGAGACTGAACATCTCGATGTCTTTCACAATGACCATTTCGTCGTAGTTGACGGTGAAGAGCGCCCCTTTGAGCAGGGTCTCGGGATCTTCCTGGTATCCCTTGGTGAGAAACTTCATGGCTTTGTGGACGCGGTCTGGGGTGGCGAGGAGGCCTTCCCGGCCGGGATCCTCACCGAGGCGGACCAGCATTTCGCGGACGAGGTCTTCGTAGGTGGCGGAGGTCAGGGTTGTTGGTTCGGTGGCTGGTTTCATAGTGTTAAGGATTCGTTTCTTACGCCCCTTCGGGGCTTCCCGACATTTGGCTTCCTACCCACAGCTTGCTCTGTGGGCTGCATTCTTTCGCCGCTCCGCGGCTACCTTCGTGCAATGTTGCTTCCAGCGTATTCGAATGAGTTCATCATAGTCTCTTCGAGCCTCACCCTTTCCAGATGAGCCTGGGCGAAGGCGCGCTGCAATATTTCGAAGATCTCAATACATAGATTCTCAGTGGTGGGAACGGTTACAGCGAATTCTTTGCGGGTATTCAGGTTTTCCAGGTGATAACAGGAGAGGACTTCCCTATCAACACACTCGTCCAGATCAACGAGATTGCAGACCATGCCGGTTTGGTCGTCGACCGGGCCGCTTACGGTGACTTCGAGCGCGTAGTTGTGGCCGTGCCCGTGCGGGTTATTGCACTTGCCGTAGGTAGCAAGATTTTCTTCAGACGACATCTGTCCGCTATTCAAGCGGTGCGAGGCCGAGAAGCGATAACGTCGCGTGAGGTAAGCTTTCATGGGATTTCAGATTGTAGATTTTAGATTTCAGATTGGAAATTGAAGGCGCTCATTAATCCATCTGCGCTCCGGAATCTGCACTCTGAAATCTCAAATCTACAATTCTTCCTTCACTCCTCTCCGTAGAAATCGACGAACAGATCCGGCGTTTCGTAGACGCGGACGCGGTGCAACGCGGCTTTTTGCAACTTGGGTTCGAGGCGCTGCCAGACCGCGATCGCGATATTTTCCGTGGTCGGAATCTTTGTCAGGAATTCGGGGACTTCCTTGTTCAGGAAACGGTGGTCCATGGCGTCGAGGACTTCGCGGTGCATGATTTCTTTGAGCTGCTTGAGGTCGACGACGAATCCGGAGCGGGGATCGACTTCTCCTTTGACCGTCACTTCCAGCGTGTAGTTGTGTCCGTGCCCGTTGGGGTTGTTGCATTTGCCGAAGAGGCGGGCGTTCTCTTGGGCGGTAAAAGACGGGTTGTGGTAGTAGTGCGAGGCGGAAAACTCGGCTTTGCGGGTTAGATAGACCATTGTTCTGTCAATTCACAACTTCTTTGCCACGGATTTTCGCGGTTTTGCACGGATCAATCCTATTCTTCTTTCGTGATCCCTCTTGTTGGACGACGCTTGGCGGCATTACGTTTCAGGGTCAAAACCTTTCCGGGCTCAATTCTTTGGGCGGTTCGAGGGAGTAGGGCTGGATCGCCTGCCACTTCACAGAGTCGTCCGTTTCCTGTTCGGGACAGAAAGTCTTGTTGGGGACGAAGACAATGATCTTGTAGACGTAGCGCTTATGTTGTTGCGCGTCGTAGGCCAGGGCGAAGGCGATGCCCTTCTTCTTGTCGATCCAGAAGACGAGTGGGCGTGATCCGAGGGCCGGAGTGGGGCGGGTGAGGAGAGCCCAGGCGCGGAGTTCTTTGTAAGAGGCCGCGACTTTTTGCGGCGAGTCGAAGGTGGTAATGCCTTCGGGTGTGCTGAATCGCGTGCTGGAGGATTCGATCTGGAAGATCTTGTCCTTCTTGGAGCGAATCAGGACGTGGCCATGGCCATTGGGATTAGTGGAATCGGTCCATTCGAACGTGGTGCCGCAGGCGTCGTCCCACTCTTGGTCGATATCTTTCTTGGGGAAAAGCTCCTGGGCGCGCTCGGGAGAATCATTGAGTTTGAGCGGGCCGAGACTGTGGCCAGGATCGACGAGGACGTTGGTGAAATGGGGCTCCTCGGTGATTTGGGCTTGGGCTGACGGAGCGACAAAGGCGAAGGCAATGGCCAGAAGCAGAATGATAGTGGTCTTCATGATTGCTGGATTTGTTTGATTGGATGCAGATTTTGTCCGGGAGTCATCAGAGTTCGAGTATTTGCGGCCTTTCCAGGAGACATTTCCCTTCCCGTGCAGGTGCTGCGAGCGGAGTAGGAGGTAGGCGAACATGGGCATGCCGAAAAGAGCAGCCCACAGGATATTGCTCGTTGGAAAGTTGGCTTTTCTCAATCTCTGGAAAAAGTAAATGAGTACGATCACCAAGAAGACTGTGACTGGGTCCCACCACCAATGGCGCGCTGGTGCGAGGAAGGCGACCCAGAGGATAACCCAGAGTGCCAGAACCTTTGCTGCTAGCCTCCCAGGATTCGGGAACAGGAGCGCCAGGTTTTTGGTCCAGCCTTCGCGGAGCTGGTGGAAATTGCGATACATGCGGGTGCGGACGGCGTCGGCGGCGTAGCGGAAGCGGAGCTTGCGGTCGGAGGCTTTCACGCGGCGGGCCAGGGCGACGTCCTCGAGGATTTCGTTGGCGACGGCGGCGTGGCCTCCGATGGCGTCGTAGGCATTGCGGCGGATCAGGATGAACTGTCCGTTGGCGGCGGCTTCAGGAGAATTGGGATCGCTGACCTTCGATGGCGGATATTGGCGAGCGAGTTCCGCGAAAACTACAGGAAGGACAGCCATCTCCCAGAAGGTGACGGCGATTTGTTCCGGGGAATAGGAAAGCATGTCGGCGTGGCATTCGGTCGCTTCGGAGAGAGCGCGCTGGATTGATCCGGGGAGGTGAACGGTGTCGGCATCGGTGAACAGAAGCCACTCGCTTCGGGCCTCGCGGGCCCCGGTGGCCACAGCGTTGTTTTTGCCCGTCCAGCCGGATGGAAGCGGTCCGGCTTCGATCACGCGCACGTTGGGAAAGGACGCGGCGATTTCTCGGGTGCGGTCGGTGGAGTGGTCGTTGACGACGAGGATTTCGAAGGGGACGCCGGTCTGAGACACGAGGGATTCGAGGCACGTGCCGACGTTGGCTTCCTCGTTTCGCGCAGGGACGATGACAGAAACCTGCGGCACCGTTGATGAGAGTCCTGTTGAGGACATATCCCGTTCGGAACACGCGGCGATAGCAAGCCTCTTGCCGCGGGAATCCATTATTATATCCGCGTGCGACGCCTTGCCTATTCCGCTTCCCTTACAGCTGGTCTTCTATTCTTACTCTCCCTTTCGGCGTGTTACAGCGGGTCGCGGCCGCCTCGGATCGGGTCTAGCGCTCCGGACTTTACGGTGCAGGACTCGGACCACAGTGTCACACTGAGCCAATATCGCGGACAGGTCGTGGTGCTGAACTTCTGGGCGACCTGGTGCCCTCCCTGCGTGGAGGAGATGCCGTCACTGGTCGAGATGCAGCGGCGCATGAAGGCGAAGGGAGTGACGGTTGTGGCCGTGAGCGTGGATGTGGATGAAAATGCTTACCGGCAATTTCTCAAAGATCACAATGTGAATCTGATTACGGTGCGCGATTCAGGGCAGAAGAGCAACACGCTGTATGGGACGTTCAAGTTTCCGGAGACATACATCATCGATCGCAACGGGGTGATGCGGCGCAAGTTCATTGGGGCCGTGGACTGGACCGCTCCGGATGTTACGGAGTTTCTGGGGAAGCTATAGCCCGCTCACCACCGGGGTCACAGAGGGACACAGAGGATCTTTTTGCTTTAGAAAGGACTCTTTCATGTCGCCTATTCGCACGAATTCCTTCACGCAACCACTCTCACTAACTCTGGTTGTGCTTGGATTGTTCATTCTTAGCGGATCGGCTGGGACTGCGGCGAAACCCGGTTCTTCTGCCCGATTACAGCGCGTCGAGGCAACCGCGTTTGAATTACCCGGGAAGCCGGGTGAGGCGCCGCTGCGGCTGAGCCTGGCGGAGCTAATGAAGACGCTTAACGTGCCGGGGCTGAGTGTTGCCGTCATTGAAAACTACAAGATCACCGATGTGAAGGCGTACGGAGTGATTGCGCCGGGCTCGAGCACTCCGGTGACGACCAAGACTCTGTTTCAGGCGGGATCAATCAGTAAGCCGGTGGCGGCGACCGGGGCCTTGGCGCTTGTGGAGCAAGGCAAGCTCTCGCTCGACGAAGACGTAAACAAGAAGCTGACCTCGTGGAAAGTTCCCGAGAATGATCTGACGAAGACGGAGAAGGTGACACTGCGGCGGATCATGTCGCACACGGCGGGGCTGACAATCCACGGATTTCCCGGTTATGACGTAGATGATCCGAAGCCGACGGTCGTGCAGGTGTTAGATGGGCAGAAGCCGGCGAATACGGCTCCGGTTCGCGTCGACATCGTGCCGGGGACGAAGTCGGTGTATTCGGGCGGGGGTGTGACGATTGAGCAATTGCTGATGATGGATGTAACCGGGAAACAGTTCCCCGCTCTGATGCGCGAGCTGGTGCTCGGCAAGATCGGCATGGACGATAGCAGCTACGAGCAGCCGCTGCCAGCGGCGCGTGCTGCGATGACGGCGGGTGGTGCATACGGAGATGGCAAGCCGGTGCACGGAAAGTGGCATGTCTATCCGAAGATGGCAGCGGCCGGATTGTGGACAACGCCGACGGATCTGGCAAAGTTTGCCATCGAGATTGCGTTGTCGAAGCAGGGGAAAGCGAATCGCATACTGTCGCAGAAGATGACGCAAGAGATGCTGACTCCGGTGATGGATGAAGCGGGACTGGGATTCTTCATCGAAAAAGGGAATCCCGGACAGTTCGGACACAACGGCGCGGACGAAGGATTCCAGGCGTTGCTGACGATGAATGCCGAGACGGGAAATGGAATGGCGTTGATGGCGGATTCGGATAATGGCATCACCGTCATGAATCACGTACTACGGCGCGTGGCCAAAGAGTACGGGTGGAATTACAAGATGAACGAGGATACCGGAGGGGACTTATTCATTCTTACCAAACTCAAGGGAACAGCAGCGGCGCTCGAACAATATGACGCGCTGAAGTCGCAGAACGCTGCGAGGGTGAATGAGGGAACGCTGAACGGACTTGGGTATCGATTGCTCTATGGCGGAGCCGAGGGGGATGCGGTCACGGTGTTTGAGAGGAATGTGAAGGAGTATCCGCAGTCCTCGAATGTGTACGACAGCCTGGGCGAGGCCTACGTGAAGGTCGGCAAGAAAGATCTGGCGATCCAGAATTATGAGAAGTCGTTTCAGATGGATCCGAAAAACAACAACGCGGCGGAGCAGTTGAAGAAGTTAAAAGGCGAGACGATGAGTCTGAAGATTGCAGAGCATGAAGCGTTCACGGTGGTGGGGATTTCGGCGCGGACCAGTAATGCGAAAGAGATGACTGCCGAGGCAGTCATCGGCAAGACTTGGGACCGGCTGTTTCAGGAGGGTGTGCTCGCGAAGATTCCGAACAAGGCGGATCAGAATATTGTGGCGGTATACACGGATTATGCGAGCGATCGCGATGGCGAGTACACGTTTGTGCTGGGCGCGCGGGTAACGTCGGATGCGAATGTGCCGGAGGGGATGGTGGCGAAGAAAGTCCCGGCGGGAAAGTTTGCAGTGTTTACGTCGGAGAAGGGTCCGGGGCCGCAGGTGGTTCCGGCGTTGTGGATGAAGATCTATTCCCTGCCGAAGACGGCGCCGGGGGGAGATCGGGCGTATCAGGCGGATTTTGAGATTTATGACGAACGGGCGATGGATCCGCAGAATCTGGTGATGGATGCGTGGGTGGGAATACGTTAGAGGTGGCGAGCAGCTGCTAAAGCCGGTTCAGCGTGCTTCCCTTCTCTTCGCATCCTTGCGCGATTCGACGAACTTTTAGTGCCCCTCCACTGCATCGCAGGTTCCCACAGTCGTAAGGTCCCTCGCCCCGGCTTTGCCGGCGCTCAGGATGACAGGTTGGGTTCTACTGCCGAGTCGGGCTTCTATCCATATAGATACGCAAAGTCAAATCCACTTCCTTAGAGCTTCGCATTTCTGAGGCGGAGGGCGTTGGTGATCACTGAGACCGAGCTGAAGCTCATGGCTGCGGCGGCCAGGATTGGGCTCAGGAGAATTCCGAAGAATGGGTACAGCACGCCTGCAGCGATTGGGACACCGAGGGCGTTGTAGATGAAGGCGAAGAAGAGATTCTGGCGGATGTTGCGCATGGTGGCGTGGCTGAGGCGGCGGGCGCGGAGGATTCCGGTGAGGTCTCCTTTGACGAGGGTGATGCCGCCGGATTCCATGGCGATGTCGGTGCCGGTGCCCATTGCAATGCCGACGTCGGCTTGCGCGAGAGCGGGGGCGTCGTTTATCCCGTCTCCGGCCATAGCGACGACTCTTCCCTGCTGCTGGAGTTTCTGGATGACTTGGGCTTTGCGTTCGGGGAGGACTTCGGCTTCGAATTCGGTAATGTTAAGCGCGTCTGCAACGGCGGAAGCGGCTGCACGGTTGTCGCCAGTCAGCATCACGAGTCGGAGCCCCGCTTCCATCAGTGCCCATATCACATCGTGCAGGCCGAACTTGACAGGATCCCCGACTGAGATCCATCCCGCGAACTCGCCGTCGATCGCGGTTGTGATAATCGTCGCACCTGTACGGAATGAATGTTCTGGTTTGTCGGGAATCGAGACTTCTTCTTCGCGCAACAGCTCTTCGTTCCCAGCAACTACATGCCTGCCTTCAACGATTCCAGTGATCCCTTTACCGGAGACAGAATGAAAGTCGCTAACCTTTGCTAGTTGTAGACCGCGTTCTCCGGCAGCAGCGAGGAGTGAGGCTGCGAGAGGATGTTCGCTGGCACGCTCCAGACTGGCGACCAGTCGAAGCAGCTCGTCCTCTCCCATCTCTTTTTGAGGCGTGACGCTAATGAGTCGCGGCTTACCTTCCGTCAGCGTGCCCGTTTTGTCGACCACGAGAGTATCGACCTTTTCCATCGTTTCGAGTGCTTCAGCGTTTTTGATCAGGACTCCGGCGTGGGCGCCGCGGCCCGTGCCCACCATGATTGCCATCGGAGTTGCAAGGCCGAGGGCGCACGGGCACGCGATGATCAGGACCGCGACAGCGTTGACGATTGCATTGGCGAGGCGCGGCTGCGGACCAATGAAGAACCACGCGAGGAATGTGATCACGGCAACGGCGACGACCGTGGGCACGAACCATGCGGCAACTTTGTCGGCGAGGCGCTGGATCGGGGCGCGGCTGCGCTGGGCTTGTCCGACGAGTTGGACGATGCGCGCGAGAAGCGTGTCGGAGCCGACGCGCTCGGCCTGCATGATGAACGATCCGGTGGAGTTGATGGTCGCGCCGATGACTTTGCTCTGAGGCTCTTTTTCGACTGGGATCGATTCGCCGGTGATCATCGATTCGTCGACGGAGCTGCGGCCTTCGAGAACGATGCCGTCGACGGGGACTCTTTCTCCGGGGCGGACTCGGAGTTTGTCGCCGGGATGAACTTGATCGAGAGGAAGATCTCTTTCTTCCCCGCTGGCGGAAATCAGGCGCGCGATTTTTGGGCTCAGGTCAAGCAGGGCTCGGATGGCGGCGCTGGTACGGCTGCGGGCGCGGAGTTCCATCACCTGGCCGAGGAGAACAAGTGCGGTGATGGCGGCGGCGGCTTCGAAATAGACGTCTGGGTATCCGCCCATGCGGCGAAGGGAGTCGGGAAAAATTTGCGGCGCGATCGTTGCGACTAGGCTGTAGACGTAGGCGACGCCAGTGCCGAGTCCGATCAGCGTGAACATGTTCGGGCTGCGGTTGACCAACGATGTCCAGAAGCGCCGGAAGAACGGAAGGCCACACCAGACGACGACCGGAGTCGCGAGAACGAGTTCGAGCCAAGCGAGCCGTGGTCCCTCGAAGGTCGGCATGAATTCGTGCCGCCAGATCATGCTGCCCATCGCGATGGCGAGCAGCGGCATGGTGAGGCTCACGCCGAGCAGGAAGCGACGCGTCATGTCGCGAAGCTCGGGATTCTCTTCCTGCTGGGCGGTGACAGTTCGCGGCTCGAGAGCCATGCCGCAGATGGGGCAAGATCCGGGCTCAAGACGCACGACCTCGGGATGCATCGGGCAGGTGTATTCAGTGCGCCTTGTGGGAAAAGGATGCTCTGGCTCGAGCGCCATGCCACATGAGGGGCATGGAACCGGCTTGGTCTCGCGGACCTCGGGGCACATGGGGCAAACGTAGAACGTCCGGCTTTCTCCTGCCGGTGACCGGCTTTTGGCCGGCGTGATGGTGACTACTGGCTGATGCGCCTGAAAGTCCGGTTTTGGGGACAGGGATTTTCCGAGCGTGACTAGGCCAGCCGGTTTGTTCAGGTATTGGTCCGGGTTAGATTTGAACTTCGCAACGCAATTGGGGCAGCAGAAGTAATACGTCTTGCCCGCGTGCGGGTAAGTATTCCTGGCACTTGCAGGATTCACGTTCATCCCGCAGACGGGGTCGCGTTCCAAAGCCGGTACGGTGGTCATCGAGTGGTGAGCGTCCTCCGAGATTTTCCATTCGTGGGAATCACACTGTCTGCTTGGATCGCGAATGCACTATATTGGATTCATCCGGCGTGTCGGCCGGAGTTCAAGATCATCATACAGAAGGGTTTGCTCGAATGACCTACCTTGAGGTGGTTTTCAGCTACGGGTCGCTGCCGGGAGAAACCGAGTTGCGTGCGATTGACAGCATGCGCGAGGTGTACGGCATCCGGTCGGTGCGATTCGATCACAAGCAGCGGACGGTGCGGGTGGAGTTTGACGCATCGCGCATGAAGCAGGATGCCGTGGCGAAACTGTTGCGGAGCGCGGGGATCGATGTGCGGGAGCCGGTGGTGTTAGCGTAGCGAACTATGAACTGCGTGCGACCAAGCCACCGAGCAGGCCAAAGCGCCTCGTTCTGAGATTACCTTCCTGGAATTGATCTGCCGTGAGCGGGATTTGCGGAAGGAAAAGCAAGGGGTGCTCACAGAAAACCTCTGGCCGAAGTTATTCTCTGAGGCACCCCGTTGCGCGCCACTTCGTCTGTTATCTGTACTAGCAACGCGGGGGCCATCCGTAAGTGATTGAAAATACATACGGAGAAAATGGCCTCGGCTGTAGGAATTGCTCGCCGCTTAGAAAGTTTTACTCCGGCGAAATGACGCAACAGACGGGCCATTTGGCTGTTGAAAACGTACGTGGAGAGCCGACTTTTAGGACAATACCGGTTGTGGCCATGTTCGCCATTCGAGGCGGATCCCACAAATAGCGCGATCCACTGAGGACACACCAAGTTTCACGAGGGAAACCTGATCTCGTGTGGGACCACTGGCCGGGGAATTTTCTCGTGCAGATTCTTGCTATAATCGAAGCCGTTCCTCCTTCCACAAAAGTCCGCGCCCTTAGCTCAGTTGGATAGAGCGTCTGGCTACGAACCAGAAGGTCGGGAGTTCGAATCTCTCAGGGCGCACCATTTCCAGCCTCAATTCTTTCAGTATCACTTCACAGCCCGCGTCAGTTCAGAAACTGCACTGACATTTGCTG
>Ga0335085_10005392_pt1 | contig 20552 bp, 22 predicted proteins | sample Lox_Sample_45_FD_206712 | JGI IMG/M metagenome (GOLD analysis project Ga0335085, IMG submission 206712) | Soil microbial communities from Loxahatchee National Wildlife Refuge, Florida, United States - Lox_Sample_4.5 | ecosystem: Environmental > Terrestrial > Soil > Wetlands | place: USA...
GTCCCCGGCTCCCGCGTCCCGGGCTCCTGCCTCGCGGGCGGCTGCAACCGGGCTACCTCCCGCAACCGGGGCAGCTTCTTCCGGGGCGGCTGCCCAGGCGAAGCCCGCGCCTCCCCGCGCGGCGAAGCCGGCCGCGCCGCGGGGCGGGCGCGAGCGCGAGCCCGCGGCTATCCAGGCCGTGCAGACCATGGCGCGGCGAATGGACCTGCTGACGGCGGTGACCCGGCTGCTCCTGGAGAACAGCACGTTCAGCGAATCGCTGACCCTCCAGCGGTGCGCGCGCCTGCTGGCCGAAGAGTTCGCGTCCTGGGTCGTCGTCGACGTCGTGCGGGGCCGCCGGCTGCGCCGCCAGTCCGCGGTCGGGCCGTCCGGCGAGGAGTGGGAGTCCATCGCGCGGGCGGCCCGCGACGCCGACCCGGAACCGGACTCCCTGCCCTGGCAGGTGCACCTGTCCGGCAAGTCCCTGCTGCAGGCCCGCTCCGACGACACCGGGATGCTCGGCACCGCGCCGGACGGCGTGCCGCTGATGATGAGGCTCGGCGCGACATCCGTGCTGAGCGTGCCGATCGCGGACGCCGATCACGGCTACGGGGTCATTACGCTGTGCCGGCAGGCCAGCGAGGGGCCGTTCCGGATCGCCGACCTCGCGCTGGCCGAGGAGCTGGGTGGCCAGCTCGCTGTCGCGCTGCGCGTCGACCGTCTGTTCCGGCGGCGTTCCGAGGTCGCCGAGGCGCTGCAGGCGAGCCTGCTGCCCCGGGTGCTGCCCGACATTCCCGGGATCGAGCTGGCCGCCGCCTACATGGGCGCCACCGAGGGACTGGACGTCGGCGGCGACTTCTACGACATCTACCGGATCCCGGGCGGCTGGGGCCTCGCGATCGGGGACGTCGCCGGCAAGGGACAGGAGGCCGCCGCCCTGACCGCGGCCGCGCGGTACGCGATCCGGGTCATCGCGCACTGGGAGCCGGACCCGGTGGACGTCCTGACCAAGGCCAACGACGTCCTGCTGGCCGAGCCGTCCGGCGGGCGGTTCGTCACCGCGAAGACCGCGCGCATGGCCTGGCACGGCAGTTCGCTGCACGTTTCGCTGGGGACGGCCGGCCACCCCGGCCCGGCGGTCATCCGGTCGGACGGCCGGGTCGAGATGCTCGGCGGCGGTGGCCTGCCGCTCGGCCTGTTCCCGGTGGCCCAGCCCGGGCTCGAAGAGGTCGACCTGGCCCCGGGTGACCTGCTGTTCTTCTACACCGACGGGCTCACGGAAACGCGCAGCCCGGACATGAAGTATTACGAGGAGCGGCTGCCCGATGAGCTGGTCACGCTGGCCGGGCGGTCCGCCGCCGAGGTCGTCGCCGGGATACAGGCGCGGGCGGAGGCATTCTCGGCGGGCGGGATGCGCGATGACCTCACCGTGCTGGCGCTGCGGGTGACCGATCCGCCCGAATAGCCGGCCCGCACGTGGCTACGCCGGCGGTTCCTCGTAGACGTCCTCGATAACCTCGGTGTCGCTGGGTACCCGTTCCTTCGGGCCCTTCGTGTCCGGGGCCAGGTCGTCGAAGCGGTCCGCGCCGTGGCTGGTGGCCCGCTGGGTGGCCATCTCCTCGTCCGGGGTGACGGCCGGCTTCTGCCACCGGGCTACCTCCGGGTCCGGCTCCAGGCTCGGCCGGTCCGGGATGTCGGCCTGGGCGTTCGCCGTGCCCGGGTTCCGCAGCACGTACGGCGGGTACGACGTTTCCTCCACCCGACTGGCCCCGCCGCGCCGGGTGCGCCTCACGTACACGCGTCGCCCCAGCCACTCGTATCCGCGCCGCGGGGTCACCAGCCCGATGATGCCGATCACCATGATGACGAATCCCGCCACGTGCAGGTTGAAGACAGACGTATTTGCGGTCACGGCAAAGGTCAGAATGGCCCCGACGGCGATCCAGAACAGGCATATGCCGGTCTTCATTTCTTTCCCCTTACTGGAGAATGCGCTGGCCGTACTCGCGCGCTCATTGCGGGCCGCCGTTAGGTGTACCCAAGATGCCGGAAGAGTGCCGAAATACGGGCGGGGTTATCCTGTAACGCGCGATCCGGGGCGGGGGCGCCATTTTCCTGTCAATGTTCCCGGCACGCCCTGTCCCGGTCCCGGCATGTCCTATCTCAGGCCATGTCAGCAATGGCGCCATCGTCGGTTTCGTTCCGGCCCAGCAGCCGGTCGCGGAGGTAACTGAGCGCGCGCGCCAGCAGCCGGGACACGTGCATCTGGGAGATGCCGAGCCGCTCGCCGATCTCGGCCTGGGTCAGGTTCCCGTAGAACCGCATGGTGAGAATGCGCTGCTCACGCAGGGGCAGTTCCTTCCAGTGCGCGCTGACCGCCGCCATATCGAGCGTCTGCTCCACATCCTGGTCGTCCTCGCCGAGCAGGTCAGCGAGCTGGACGGGGTTCTGGCGGTCGAAGACTGGCGCGTCGAGGGAGTAGGTGTGGAAAACCATGTCCGCGCGCCGCGCCTCCTGCAATTCGTCCGCCGTGATGCCGAGGTGGGCGGCGAGTTCGTGGTCGCCGGGGGACCGGCCGAGCTTGTGCGTGAGATCCTCGGTGGCCTGCCGCACCTCCAGCAGCAGTTCCTGGGCCGACCGGTGCACGTGCACCTGCCACCGCTTGTCGCGGAAGTGCCGCTTGATCTCGCCGCTCACGCACGGTTGCGCGTACGCGGACAGGCTCCCGCCGAAGTCGGGGTTGAAGTTGTTGATGGCCTTGAGCAGCCCGACGTACCCCACCTGCATGAGCTCTTCGGCCGATTCGGGGCTGCTGCGGTGCTGGCGCACGCACGAGCGCACCAGCTTCTGGTACCGGCCGATCAGGGTCTCACAGGCAGTTGCGCGCAGGTCGTCGTCACGCGGTAGTGAACGCACCAGCAGGAGCAGGTCGTGATCGCCGAGATCGTTGAGTTCCTCGCGTCGCAGGGTCGGCGTGTTCGCGGCAAGAGCCATCGCCATAAGGTCTCCATTGGCTTGGAAAACATGCTGGACAGCGTCGTGGTGCCCGGTGTGCGGGCGATAAACATCTCGCGGGCGGAAGCGGGCGATAAACATCTCGCGGGCGGAAGCGGGCGATAAACATCTCGCGGGCGGAAATTGCCCGCCCGGCTCACATCGCCCGGCTCACATCGCCCGGCTCACATCGCCCGGCTCACATCGCCCGGCTCACATCGCCCGGCTCCGAGCGGCCGGACGCGCCCGCCGTCCAGATCGCGGCGGCCGGTGGCGCCGGGGACGCCGGGCGAGGGGATGATGGGGAGGGTAGGCCAGGTCCCGTGCGCCTGGTGAGCAACGCGGTACCTGGCAAGCCGGACGGGGAAGTAGACACGCGGCCGTAGGCCGTCGCCAGAAAGGCGGGCCGAGATGGCGAAGGCGGGGCAGGGCACGCAGCCGGACTGGCTCGAGCCGGAGCTGGCGACCCTCACCCGGGACCGGTTCTCCGACGCCGGGTGGCTGTTTGAGCGCAAGCTGGACGGCGAGCGGTGCCTGTCGTTCCGCAGCGGTGCGGGTGTCCGGCTGATGACGCGCAACCAGAAGGAGGTCGCGCACAACTACCCGGAGATCGCCGCGGCGCTGCGCGACCAGGGGCACGGCGACTTCATCGTGGACGGCGAGATCGTGGCCTTCCACGGCGCCCAGACCAGTTTCGAGCTGCTGCAGTCGCGCATCCACGTCACCCACCCTGACGCGGCGCTGCTGCGGCGGGTGCCTGTCTTCTACTACGTCTTTGACGTGCTGTACGCCGATGACCGGGACGTCCGGCCGCTCCCGCTGCGGGAGCGCAAGAGCGTGCTGGCCGGCCTGGCGTTGTTCCAGGACCCGCTGCGGTTCACCGAGCACCGGGACACCGACGGTGAGGCGTACTACGCGCAGGCCTGCCGCCAGGGCTGGGAGGGGCTCATCGCCAAACGCGCCGACGCGCCCTACCGCCCGGGCCGCAGCCGGGACTGGCTGAAGTTCAAGTGCGAGACCAATCAGGAGTTCGTCGTAGGCGGCTTCACCGACCCGCAGCGCTCGCGCATCGGGTTCGGCGCCCTGCTGCTCGGCTACTACGACTCATCCGGCCGGCTCGTCTATGCGGGCAAGGTGGGGACCGGTTTCGACACCAGGACCCTGCGCAGCCTGCACGGCGAGCTGGCGGCCATCGAGCGGGACAAGCCGCCGTTCGACCTGAGCGACCTGCCCCGGACCGGCGTGCACTGGGTCGAGCCCACCATGGTCGCCCAGGTCGGTTTCTCGGAGTGGACCCGGGACGGGCAGCTCCGCCACCCCCGGTTCCAGGGGCTGCGGCGCGACAAGGCGGCCACCGAGGTCGTCCGGGAGGTACCCACGTGAGCCACTGGACCGCTCCCGGCCAGTTCCGTTCGGCATCTGCACGACGGCCGGGAGGTGCGGCGTGACCAGCATCGACATCCACGGCGACCAGGTGCGCGCCGACGGCGTCACCGTCAGGCTGAGCAACACCGGCAAGGTGCTGTTCCCCGATGACGGCATCACCAAGGGCGAGCTCATCGAGTACTACGGCCACGTCGCGGACTGGATGCTGCCCTACCTGCGGGACCACCCGATCGCCATGGCGCGGTTCCCGGACGGCATCACCCGGCAGCGCATCTTCCAGAAGAACCCGGCCGGCTACTACCCGGACTGGGTGACCAGCGTCGAGGTGAAGAAACAGGGCGGCACGCTGCGCCACGTCGTGTGCGACAAGGCGGCCACCCTGCTGTACCTGGCCAACCAGGCATGCATCGAGTTCCACGTGTTTGTCAGCCGGGTCGACAGCCTGGAGTGCCCCGACCAGGTCGTCGTCGACTTCGATCCCGCCGACGCGGGCGGCTTCGGCGATGCCCGCCGCTGCGCGCTCTGGCTGCGGAACCTGCTTGAATCGGAGCTCGGGCTCACCTGTTACGTGAAGACCACCGGTGGCAAGGGCCTGCACGTGCACCTGCCGCTGAACCGCCGGCAGGACTTCGAGGAGGCCCGCGGGTTCGCCCGTGACGCCGCCGGGGTGCTCGCGGCCCGGCACCCCGGCGTGGTCACCACCGAGCAGCGCAAGGGCGCCCGCGGCGGCCGCGTCTACGCCGACGTCATGCGGGACAGCTACGCGCAGACGGTGGTGGCGCCCTATTCGGTCCGGGCCCGCCCCGGCGCGCACGTCGCCACCCCGCTGCACTGGGAAGAGGCGGAGGACGCGGGCCTGTCCCCGGCCTGGTTCACCCTCCGCACGATCGGCGAGCGGCTCGCGGCGGCGCCGGACCCCTGGGCCGGCCTGTCCCGCCACCGCTACGACATAGCCGCCGCCCGCCGCCGCCTCGCCGCCCTCACCGCCTAGCCCCACGGGTCCCCCGCGGTCTGGCCACGATGGGAGCACCGTTGTCGCGGGGGCGTCGACGTTGGCGCCATCCGCGGCGGTGCGGATGAACCGGGCTATTCGGGGTTATCCGCCAGGCATGGCATCGATTGCCATACCGTGGTGCGGGGACACTGGGCCGCCCCGTGCCGCCCGCCAGGGTGCGGCGGGCCGGGCGCGGACATGATGGCCGGGGGAATTCCGGGGCCGGAACGGAGGCTGGCGGTGGCGCGCAGGCCCGCTGTCTGGGTGCGACGGCGCCGGCTCGTCATCCGGGCGCGGCGCCTGCTGCGGGCGCAGCGGCGCGGGCCGTTCGCCTGGATGCGGCGCGGGCCCCTGGCCCCGGCCCGGCGGCCCGCCTCCTTCGCCTGGGCCCGGCGGGCCGTCCTGGCGGCGGCGGTGCTCGCCGTGGCGTTCGTTCCCTACCCCGTGATCGGCACCACGTCCGTCCCGTCCGCGGGAGCCTGCCATGGGCCGTGCCGGCCCGCGGGAGCGGCGGGACGGGTGCTCTGGGCGCGCCCGCTGCCCGGGCAGTGGGCCGCAAGCAGCGGGCTCGCGGGCACGGTCCCGGTCAGCGGGCAGGCCTACGCCGCGATTGGCGACGGTGTGGCCGTTGTGGGTCTCGGGACGGGCGTGCGCGCCTACAGTTCCCGGACCGGCAAAACGCTGTGGAACGCCGACCTGACGGGGTTCCCGGCGGACGCGTCGATCGTCTCGGTCCGGGCCTGGCCGGGCGTGGTCACGGCCAGTGTGGCCTACGGGCCGAGCGCGGCCGTCCGCGCCGAGGTGGTGCTCGCCGGCTCCACCGGGCACCAGATCCGCCGGTACAGCGCCGCGCCGTTCGGCGGGGCGGTGGCCGCCTCCCCGCAGGCCACCGTGGTCGTCGGGGCCACGGCCGTCACCGCCTATGACAACCGGACGGGCGCCGTGCGGTGGAGCAGGCCGACCGGCCCGGCGGCCCAGGCCTGGCAGGTCGACGGGCCCGACCTGTACGTCACCGAGGCGGGCGACGGCTACCTGGGATCGGCGCCGGTGACCGCGCTGCGCAGGATCGACCTGAACAACGGGCGCCAGAGCATCGTCCGGCCATCAGGCGCGTCCTTCCCAGGATCGTTCGGCGGCGTGGTCGACGATGTCGTGCTGTTCTCGGCCGCCTCCGGCGTGACGGCCTACGACGGGCTGACCGGGCTGAAGCTCTGGTCGCTCGCGGGGGCGGTCCCCGAGGGGACCGATCCCGTCCAGGAGCGCTTCTACCTCACCGAGGGCACCACCCTGATCGGCGTGAACCCGCTGACCGGCCACGTCACCGCGCGCGCGTCCGGCTCGGCGGTGGCGGGCTCGGCGGGCATGTTCTCGGTGCGCGATGGCGTGGCGCTGGGGCTCGATCAGGGGCCGAACGGTGAGGCCTGGGGGTATGACGTCCGCCTGCAGCGTGTCACGTGGACCTCACCCGGCCTGCCGTGGCCGCACTATTTCGTCGACATCAGCGGCATCGGCGGCAGCGCGGAACCGGACGGCGCGACGGTCATCGTCGCGGACTGCGCGAAGCTGGCACCGGAAAGCCTGCCGGGCACGCCGGGCGCGCCGCCGTCGGGCGGATCCGGGACGGCCAGCCCGACGGCGGGCCGGGCCAGCCCGTCCGGGCCGGCCGGGACCGGGACCGGCTCGCCCGCACCCGGCGGGTCAGCCGCGGCGGGAGGATCACCGTCGGCCAGCGCCTCGGCGGCACCGCCGCTACCGGGCCAGCGCTGCCAGGACCCCCGGCTCATCGCCATCTACCGGTAGGCGGCGCTCGCGCTCCCCGCCGGCCCGGCCGACCCGCACGCCCGCCTGCTGGTACGCACGCCCACCTGCACCAGAGTCCTCCTGCCCGCCCACCTGCACCAGAGTCTTCCCGCGGGGATGGATGCCCCGAGCCTGGGTACGCCCCTCATCACCATGAAGCCAGCGGAAAAGACGATCAAGCTCGTCGATCAGTACCAGCAGTGTTTCCCGTGGCTGTCCTTCCCGGTCGCGGTGTGGAAGAAGTTCGGCGACGACGAGGCGGGCAACCTGGCCGCCCTGGTGGCCTACTACGCCTTCGCGTCGATCTTCCCGCTGCTGCTGGTCTTCGTCACCGTGCTGGAGATCGTGCTGCGCCACAACGCCGCGCTGCAGAAAAAGCTGCTCGACGACGCGGTCAAGAACTACGGGAGCCTCGGCGCAGATCTCAAGACCAGTGTCACCTCGTTCCACCAGACCGGCCCGGCGCTGGTGATCGGGATACTCCTGACCTTCCTCGGCGCGCGCGGGGTCGCCAACGCGATGCAGAACGCGCTCAACTCCGTCTGGGAGGTGCCGAAATCGGCCCGTCCCGGGTTCCCGTGGTCCTACCTGCGCAGCTTCGGCCTCATCCTGGTCGTCGGCCTCGGCGAGATCGCCACGTCGGTGCTGTCCAGCGTCATCAGCGGCAGCCATATCCTTCCCCCCGGATTCGCCGTCAGGGCGGCCGCCGCGCTCGTGACGCTGGCCGCCAACATCGGCCTGTTCTGGCTCGCCTTCCGGCTGGCGGTCGCCAAGACCATCACCTGGCGCGAGCTCCGGCTTGGGGCCATCATCGCCGGCATCGTCTGGCAGATCCTCCAGCTGGTCGGCGGCTACTACATCGGGCATCAGCTCGCGCACAGCCAGTCCTTGTACGGGAGCACCTTCGGCGTCGTGCTCGGCTTGCTCGCCTGGCTGTACCTGCAGGCCGAGGCCACGCTCTACGCCGCGGAGGTCAACGTCGTCTGGGTCCGCAAGCTGTACCCGCGCAGCCTGGCGGCGCCGCCGCACACCGAAGAAGACCTCCGCGCGTACCAGCTATACGCTGAAGCCGAGGCACCCAGTAAGGACGAAACCGTCACCGTGACCGTTCCTGGCCCTTCGGGCGGCGAGAACGGTGAGGGCGGTGGCGGCGGGAACGGCGGCCGCGGCGGCCCGGGCGGCGGGCGCGACAGCGGCGGCGCGGGCGGCGGGAACGGTGGCGGCCGCGACGGCGGCGGCGCGGGCGGCGAGAAAGCGCCCGCCAGCTCGCCCGCCCCGGCGAAGACCGAACCGGAGCAGTCCGCTGTGTCCGCGGCGCCGGCGCCGGCGCCGGGAGAGGACCCGCATGACTCAGGCGACACCAGGTAACAGCCAGCCATCCGCCGCCCCGCACGTGATCGTCATCGGTGCCGGTTTCGCGGGCCTGTACGCCGTGCGGGGCCTCGGCAAGGGGCGGTTCCGCGTCACGCTGATTGACCGGAACCTCTACAGCACGTTCCAGCCGCTGCTGTACCAGGTAGCCACCGGCGGCCTCAACCCCGGCGACGTCTCCTACGCGATCGGCGGCTACACCCGCCGGCATGGCGCCCGGTACTGCCGCGGCACGCTGACCGGCGTCGACCCCGCCGCGCGGCGCATCACGCTGGACGACGGCCGCGAGATGACCTACGACTACCTGATCCTGGCCTCGGGCGTCTCCGCGTCGCACTTCGGCATCAGGGGCGCCGAACAGTACAGCTACGGCCTCTACACCCGCCGCGACGCGGTGACGCTACGCGACCGTCTCCTGGCGGACGTCGAGGGGCTTAGTGAGGGGGCGCCCGGCGCGACGCTGGCCATCACCATGGTCGGCGGCGGCGCCACCGGCGTCGAGCTCGCCGGGACGGTGGCCGAACTGCGCGACACCGTGTTGCGCGAGACATTCCCCGACGTCGACTCGTCCCGCATTCACGTCCGGCTGGTCGAGATGCAGTCCGAGCTGCTGACCCCCTTCGACCGGAAGCTGCGCGCCTACACCCGCGACCAGCTCGCCAAGCGCGGCGTGGACATCCGGCTGGACACCGCGATCGCCGAGGTCACGCCCGACCGGGTGATCCTGAAGGACGGGCAGGACCTGCACAGCGACATCACCGTGTGGACGGCCGGGGTGGCCGCGCCGCCCGAGGCGAAGCAGTGGGGGCTCCCGCAGGGGCATGCGGGCCGGATCGAGACCGGCCCCGACCTTCGGGTCAAGGGCCAGGACCGCATCTTCGCCATCGGGGATATCGGCCTCGTGACCGATAATCCCACGCCGCAGCTTTCGCAGCCCGCCATCCAGATGGGCCGGTTCGCGGCCGAGCAGATCCGGCGGATCGAAGCCGGGCAGCCCACCGGGACGTTCCGCTACCACGACAAGGGCCAGGCGGCCACGATCGGTCGGCGGTCCGCGGTCATCGAGCTGGCCCACGGCCCGGACCTGCGCGGTACCCTCGCCTGGCTCGGCTGGCTGGGCCTGCATCTGTTCTACCTGCTCGGCGGGCGCAACCGGGTCTCCGCGATCATCAACCTCGCGTGGCGCTACATGACGTGGGGACACGGCGGGACGGTCATCGTCGGCGACGAGCCGAGCTCGGCCACCCCTCCCGAACCGGCCGCGTTCCGCCCGGGCGCACAGCCCGGGAGCCCGTCCCGGTCCATCGCCGGCTGTGACGGGCCGGCGTACTCAGCCGGTGAGCAGGCCAGGGATGCGGACCAGGCCGCCGCCCGCCCCGCCCCCGGCCACGAGGCCACCGCCGGCTCGGGTCCCGGCCACCAGGCCAGCCGTGCCCAATCCGGGCCCTCTTCACCCTCCTGAACGACACGAAGTAGTAGCCTTTCCGCATGGTCGTGACGGGTCCTTCGGCGAGAAGATCGCGTCGGCGGCTAGGTGCCCTGCTCCTCGGCGCGGCGATCGCCGGGGTGCTGGCGCTGGCCGGCTGCTCTGCCGGCCAGGGCAGCGCCGGAGCCAGCTCCGCCGCATCGCCGGTTTCCAGCGCGGCCGCCGCCAACCCGAACCTGGATCTCGGCACGCCGCTCGGCGCCAAGACCCTGCCGGACTTCCGGCTGGAGAATCAGTTCGGCCAGCCGGTGTCACTGCGCCAGTTCCGCGGCAAGGTCGTTCTCCTCAGCTTTGTCGATTCCGAATGCACCACCGTCTGCCCGCTGACCACGCTGGCCATGCTCGAGGCCAAGCAGCTGCTCGGCCCGGCGGGCGATCACGTCCAGCTGCTCGGCATCGACGCCAACCCGGATGCGATCGCGGTCTCCGACGTGCTGGGGTACTCGCGCGCGCACAACATGGTGAACCGCTGGGACTTCCTCACCGGGTCGCTGGCCCAGCTCACGGCGAGCTGGAAGGCGTTCGACATCTACGCCAAGATCGATTCCGGCCAGGTCGATCACACCCCGGCGCTGTTCGTGATCGACGCCCAGGGCCGGGAGCGGATGGTCTACCTGACCACGATGGCCTACTCCAGCATCGCGCAGTCCGCCCAGGTCGTCGCGCAGGAGATCGCGGGCCTGCTGCCGGGTCACCCGGTGCTGGCCCGCAGCCAGTCGCTGGCTTACATCTCCGGCCAGACCCCCGCGCAGACGGTCCGGATGCCCGCCGCCGGCCCGGCCGGCGGCCAGGTGACCCTCGGACCCGGCCAGCCCCACCTCGTCGTGTTCTTCGCGACCTGGCTGTCGGAGATCTCCGACCTGCGTGATCAGCTGACCGGCCTGAACTCCTACGTCCAGGCGGCCACGAGCAGGCACCTGCCGCCGCTCACGGCCGTGGACGAGGCGGTCACCGAGCCCACCGCTGACGCGGCCCGCACGTACACCCGCGGCCTGAACCAGCCGCTCGCCTACCCGGTCGGCCTGGACACGACCGGCCGCGTCGCGGACGGCTACGGCGTCCAAGACCAGCCGTGGTACGTGCTGACCTCGCGATCCGGCAAGATCGTGTGGTCCCACGACGGCTGGCTGTCCCCCGCGGCCCTCGAAGCGGCCGTCGCCAGGCACTCCTGACCGGCGCGGCCGGAGCCGCTGCGGACAGGATCAGCCGCTGCGGACAGGATCAGCTATGCGGTGTCCCCGCCGTCGCCTCCTCGACCGTGCCGTACACGGGAATCAGCTGATCGGCGCCGACCAGGCTGAGGACGCGGGCGACGGTGCCCTGCGGCTGGGCCAGCGCGAGCTTGCCGCCGTGGTCCTTCATCATGACCCGGATATCGAGCAGGATGTGCACGCCGGTGGAGTCCATGAACTCCAGCCCGGACAGATCCACGATGAGGAGCGCGACCCCCTTGGCGGCTTCCGACTCCAGGGCGCCGCGCAGCTGGTCGGAGGTATAGACGTCGGACTCGCCGGCGAGCGTGACCACGGCGTAGGAGTCCCCGCCAGTGACAGACACCCGAAGCTGATCCACGCCGCTCTTGTACCACTTTGCCCCGCCCAAGCGGAACCTGCAGCGTTTGCGTTCCCGGCGTGCCTGCGCCCCCGCACCCGAATCGGTGCGGGGGCGCAGGTAGTGCGCGCCTCGTGCGCTCGGTGCGACCGCTTACGCCGCTCCGCCCCTGACGGCGTTGACGAAGCGCCGCCAGTCGGCCGCCGTGAAAACAAGCGTCGGCCCGTTGCCGTGGTCCTTGCTGTCACGGACGGCGATGGTCCTGGTGGCCAGCTCGCCGACTTCGATGCACTCGCCATGTGCGCACCGGGAACTTTTCCGCCATCTGACGCTGGACGGATCGACAGCGTGCATCTCCGCACCTTTCGATGTAAACAGGACATGACTGTAAGTCGCGTTTCATGCATACGCATCTCCGCAACCATGTCCGTCCAGCGATTCTTTCCATGTTGCGGAATAGATTCGCACAAACGTTCTTGTCTGACGTCGCCTGGCGGGCAATGCGCAGGCTTAAGTTATCGCACCTCGCAGTGCGCTGACCGGCAAAGCCGAGCGGTGATGGCCGGCAAATCTGAGCGTCGATGAGCGGCAAACTGCCGCAATCACGGCAAACGGGTTTGACCGCTGACTGTAACAATTTCGGCACGGCGAGCCTGCTGGCGTGGCCAGCCGAAACCGCCTATTTCCACGTTCCTTTGGCCCGGACGATTGCGTCGAGCGATCGTCCAGGTGAAAGCGAAAGCTCGGCCAGACGTTCGAATGCCAGCTGATATTGGTACGTCTCTTTCTCTTCCTCGAAGTTCTTGGCTCCGGTCAGGTGCTCCAGGCAAGCCACATCGTGGTAGCCGACCTCGTGCACCTTGCCGAACTGCAGCAGGATGAAGCCACCGGTGATGATGGCGTGCGGCCCGTCCAGTGGCAGGATCTGCAGCGTAACGGTCTCCAGCTCGGAAACCTCGATCAGCCTGTCCAGTTGGCGCTGCATGACCTTATCCGGGGCAATCCGCCTTAGCAGAACCGATTCATCGAAAACCAGGTTGAGTTCGAACGGCGGATCGCGTTCGAGAATTTTCTGGCGGATCATCCTGGCTTCGACCCGGCCCTGGATCTCGCCGGGCGGCACGGGCGCGATTGCTCTCGCGTGACTCGTGATCAGCGCGCGCGCATAATCCTCGGTCTGCACCAGCCCCGTGACGAACTCGGGCGCCCAATGGCAAGACGACGTCGCCTCGGCCTCCAGGCCGATGTATCCGGTATGGGCATCGGGGAGCGCACCAGAGTAGGCTTCCCACCAGCCCTTGCGGTTGGCTTCCTGGGCCAAGGCGACAAGCTCTTCCGCGTACTTCCCGTCGACGCCATACAGCAGCAGGAGTTGCCTGATCTCCGATGGGCGGGGCGTCGTGCGGGCGTTCTCGATCCGGGAGACCTTAGAGGTTGACCATGCCATGCGTTCCGCGACCTGCTCGCCCGTGAGGTCGGCGCGCTCGCGGAGGCGGCGCAACTCTGCGGCGAGCCGGCGGCGGCGCACGGTGGGGCTGGAGGGTTCAGGCATTGGCCTTACTCCCGGGCATTAGGCCTAGATATTCCCCTGATGTCGCCATGATAATCCTGGCGAACCTGTCATAGATAGGTACATCGCAGGATTTAAAAGAATAACCGCTGCAGGTCCCGGTGCAACTTGCACCAAAAGTACTGTAAGCCGACACTGAGGTTGTAGGCGATATCCACAGGGGATGGAAGAAGCCAATGCACAGCGTCCCAGTTCACCGGAGCATCCTCGCCGTAGACATCGAAAAGTCCACCTCTGCTCTGCGCACCAACCCCATCAAGGAGGAGCTGCGCCAAGAGGTCTACCGCATGCTGGAAGCGTCGATGGGCGTCGCAGGGATTCACGCCGCGCACTGCGACCCGTTCACCGACCGCGGCGATGGTGTCCTGGCGCTCGTCCATCCCGTGGACGATGTTCCGAAGACCCTGCTGCTCAACCCGCTCGTCCCGGTCCTGTGGCGGCTGCTCGCCGATCACAACCGGGGCCTGCCGGAGCGGGAACGCGGCCGGCGCCAGCTCCGGCTGCGGGTCGTCGTGCACGCCGGTGAGGTCCACTACGACGGCAAGGGCTACTTCGGGGAAGCCCTGGACGTCGCGTTCCGGCTGCTGGATGCTCCGCGCCTGAAGGACAGCCTGCGCCGTGGACCCGGCCCGCTGGTCGTGGCGGTCTCCGACATCATCTACTGGTCGATCGTCAGCCAGGACTACGAGGGCATCCCGCGAGAGTCGTACCAGCCCCTCCTGCGGGTCACGGTGGCCGGACGTCGGCGGACGGGCTGGGTGCACCTGCCCGCCGCCGTGGCGGTGGAGCGGCGGGCCATACCCGGGCCCGTCCCGGCACGGTCGACCCGCGCGGCGTGACCCGCCCCTGCGGCCCATCCGACCCTGAACAGCGTAAACGGGCCACCAAGGGCGCACCGCGCACGGCATGACATCCGTCATGGCCGCCCGTGGATGGACGGCACGTGCCATCGGTTCCGGTTCGGCTTAGCGTGGAGGTCATGACCGCGGTCGCTGACCGTGCTGGCGCCGTGAGCAGGCACAATTGATGATCATGGGTACGTGGAACGGGTACATGCTCAGGTGAGCCCCGGGGTGCACACCGTTCGCAGGAGGTCTGATGGCGCGCGTGATCTGGACCGGCGCACTGGCCTTTGGGCTGGTCAACATCCCGGTCGGGCTGTACTCGGCCACCGAGGACCGGACCGTGCACTTCAACCAGTTCCAGAAGGGCACCAGCGACCGCATCCGGTACAAGCGGGTGAACGAACGGACCGGGGAAGAGGTCAACTTCCGGGACATCGTCAAGGGCCGCGAGGTCGACGACGACACCTACGTGCTGCTCACCGACGACGAACTCGAATCCGTCGAGCCGGGCCGGACCCGCACCATCGACATCACCGACTTCGTCGATCTGGCCGAGGTCGACCCGATCTACTTCCAGCGCACCTACTACCTGGCCCCGAGGGGGGACGGCGCCGACCGTTCCTACGGCCTGCTGCACCAGGCCATGGCGGCCACCAACCGGGCCGGTATCGCCACGCTCGTGATGCGCAGCAAGGAGTACCTGGTGGCGGTCCGGCCGCAGCAGGAGGTCCTGGCCCTGGAGACGATGTACTTCGCCGACGAGATCCGCGACCCGGTCGAGGCGACGGGCTATGAGCCGTCCGGCCAGCCGGCCCGCCCCCGCGAGCTCACCATCGCGCGCCAGCTTATCGAGTCGATGACCACCGACTGGGACCCGTCCAACTACCACGACAGCTACCGCGAGCGCGTCGAGGAACTGATCGAGAGCAAGCGGAACGGCGAGAAGATCGAGACGGCCGCGCCCGCGCCGCGGGCGTCGAAGGTGGTCGACCTCACCGAGACGCTGCGCCGCAGCGTGGAGGAGGCGCGCGGGCGCCGCAGCGGCGGTTCCGTCGGAAGCAGCGACCGCAGCGGCGGCGGCCGGGGGAGCGGCAGCCAGGGGAGCGGCGGCCAAAGCGGAACGGGCCGGGCCGGGAACGGCCGCAGCGGCGGGCGCGCACGGGCCACGGCGGAGACCGGTCCCCCGGATGAGGACCTGTCCGCGATGACCAAGAGCCAGCTGGCCGCGCTGGCCGCGGAGCTGAGTATCCCCGGCCGGTCGAAGCTGACCCGCGGCGAGCTGGAGACCGCGGTCCGCCAGGCCCGCCACCCGCGGCCCAAGGCCGTCTCGTGATGAGCCGGGAGCTGGCGGGCTGGGCACCGCGGGCGTAACGTCCGCGCCATGACCGTAAAACTCGTGGTCCTGTACACCCAGCCGGATGATCCGGACGTGTTCGAGCGGCATTACGCCAAGGTGCACATGCCGATGGTGCACAAGATTCCCGGGCTGCAGCGCGCCGAATCCGGGCGTTTCATCGCCGAGGCGGACGGTGGCGAGGCGACCTTCTACCGGGCCACCGAGCTGTACTTCGGGGACCGGGCCGCTCTGGACCGGGCGCTCGCCACCCCCGAGGCGCAGGCCGCGGCGGCCGACTATGAGAAGGTCGCCCCGCCCGGCTCACGCATGCTCGTCCAGGCCATCGACGCCTGACCACCCCCGTGCCCCGCCTGTGCGCCCCCGCGTCCGCCCGCCCGTCGATGTGGGGCGACTTTTCAGCGATATGCGCGGAAAAGCCGCCCCAGATAGCGGTTCACCTCAGCGCCTACCCCAGCCCGGCGACCAGGTCCGGCGTCAGCTGCGACAGGTCGTGCAGGACGACGCGGGCCAAGGCCAGCGCGTCGGGGTCGGGCGGGTAACGCGGGTGCGGGACGGCCACCACCTGCAGGCCCGCCGCCGCGGCCGAACGCAGCCCGTTACTGGAATCCTCCACGGCGACGCCCCGCGTCGGCGAGATGCCCAGGCGCTCCGCCACGGTCAGGTACACGTCCGGCGCGGGCTTTCCGTGCGGAAGCTCCTCCGTGGACACCGTGGTCACGAACAGTGACCCGATGCCCGCGGCCGTCAGCACGGTCTCGATCAGGACCGGGGGAGAGGAACTGGCCAGCCCCAGCGGCCAGCGGCCCGCCATCGCGCGGACGGCGCCGACCGCGCCGGGCATGAGCGGGAGCCGGCCCGCGTAACGGTCCGTCATCTCACCGATGACCTGCGCCGCGATCTCATCAGGGGACAGCCCGACGCCCAGGTCCTGGCTGAGGTAGCGGGCCCATTCCGGCGTGCTCATGCCCATCAGCCGCCGCTGCGCGTCCGGGGCCCAGTGCCCGCCACGCGACGCCACCAGGTCCCGGCGCACCTCTTCCCACACCGGCTCGGAGTCGATGAGCACCCCGTCCAGGTCGAACACCACGGCCTCGATCACCCGTCCACCTTTCCTGCGGCTAAGCTGCCCGCGCGCGGGCCGTTCCGCCGCGACGTCGAACGTGGGAGAAGTCAGTGCCTGAGCTTAATTTTGCTGATGTGCCCCTGAGCCCGCTCATGCAGGCCCTGGGCCTGGTGATCGACGGCTACTCCGGCGACGAGACCGGCGGCTGCACCAGCGTCCGCGGGCACATCGACGCCGGCCCGGACCACCATCAGCCGATGGGCATCGTGCACGGCGCGCTGTACACCGGCGCGATCGAGACGGCGGCCAGCGTCGGTGCCTACCTCGCGGTTGCCGGAAGCGGCCAGTTTGCGGTCGGCGTGGACAACTTCACCGACTTCCTCCGCCCGCACGAGCAGGGGCGCCTCGAGGTGGACGCGCGCGCGGCCAGCCAGGGCCGGACGCTCCAGCTGTGGGAGGTCGACATCACCGACGACCAGGGGCGTCTGGTGGCCAAGGGGCGGGTGCGGCTGGCCAACCGGCCCCTGCCAAGCTGACCCGGGCCGTGGTATTCGTGGACCGGTAGCGAAAACGACCGGAAGGGCGGGCGCGTTGCAGGCTAAGACCGGGGCCGGGGCCCGCTGATGCTGGACGGCCACCCGCTCATCGACGTTCACCTGCACCCGGCGCGGCGCTCCACCGTCAAGGTGGCGTGGGACGAGTGGGTCCGCGACTTCGGCAGCGGGGACGCGGTCGGCCGGCTCTACGACGCGGACGGCACCGTCGACCCGGCCCGGTTCGACGCCTACCTGGCTCACGAGGGCGTCGACATCGCGCTTGCGCTGGCCGAATACAGCCCCCGCGTCACCGGGATCCAGGCTGTGGAGGACATGCTGCCGCTGGCCGCGCACAACCCGGACCGGATCAAGATCGTGGCCAACATCAACCCGAACATCCACTACCCGGTGGACGGGGAACTGCAGCGCCAGCTCGGCCTCGGCGCCATCGCGCTCAAGATCCACCCGGTGCACGCGCGCGCGGCCGCGAACGACCGGTCCCTGTACCCGGCCTACGAGATCTGCCAGGCGGCCGGGATCCCGGTGGTCGTACACTGCGGCACGAGCACGTTCCCGGGGGCGTCCAACACCTTCGCCGACCCGGTCGTGCTCGACGACGTGCTGCGCGACTTCCGCCGCCTCAACGTCGTGCTGGCGCACGGCGGCCGCGGCTGGTGGTACGACGCGGCCGCCTTCATGGCGCTGTCGAACGAGCGGGTCTGGATCGAGCTGTCCGGGCTGCCGCCGTCGCGGCTGCGCGAGTACTACGCCCGGCACAGCTGGCCGCGGCTGATCCGCCGGATGATCTTCGCGACCGACTGGCCCGGCGTGCCCGGCATCGCGAAGAACGCCCGCGCGGTGGCGGCCCTCTGCGCGGATGAGGAGACCGTGCGCCTGGTCCTGGCCGGCAACGCGTGCCGCGTCTACAACCTGAAGCTCCCGGGCGCGTGACCGGCGGCTACCCTGGTGCGGCCGTCCGCGCCGGGGCAGTGAAATTCAGCCGAACGAAACTCTGTATTCGTGATCCCCCGTGCGGCGGCTCTCTCCCGGGACGGGTCCGGTCTCTCCGCGGAGTTGGGCGCCGAGTAAAGGGATTTACCGGGGTAAAAGCAATTTGGCGGTCCGCCCGGACGGTCAATGATCGGCCGGGGTAGTGCCAGGGCCAAAGTTTTGGGACAAACTGGGTCGGTGAACATCGAGGTGACGCGCATCCTCGGGGACGGCAGCATCCGTCGCGCGCGGATCGAGCCCGAGGAGCGCCCCGACGCCGCCCGCTGGCGCAAACTGGTCAGCCGGGCCAATCTGGATCTTCCCCCGCCGTACCGGCCCGATCCGGGACGGTCGGTCTACCAGGTCAGTGACGGAGAGCATTCGATTCAGGTCGCGGAACGGGGCCTCGTGGGCCCGCTGCGGGACCTGGTGGCGGCCGTGCTCGCGGAGGGCGCCGAGACGGACTGAGCCGGATACCGGACGGGGGCGGCTGATAGGGGGACCCGGGATCGGGATCGGGGACAAGTCGGGGATCGCGCCGGGGGAACGGCAACCACTGGCCGGCGGCCCAGCGGCACGCGTCCGGGCACGCGGTGTGGTCCCCGGGCCGGGACGGTCCCGGGGCCACCCGTTCCGGGCGGGCCCGCGGCGGGGGCCGTTCGGCGGCCGGGAGCCTGGCGGTTACGGCAGCACCTGCGTCTTGACCCCGGCGCCCGAGGCGAACCGCTCGATCGCCAGCGCGTAGTCCTGCAGTGGCAGGCGGTCGGTGATGAACGTGGCCGGGTTGAGGACACCTGTAGCGAAGAGCTCAGCCGCGCGCTCGTAACTGTGCAGCACGGCCATCGAGCCGGTGATCGTGATCTCCTTGTTGTAGATGCGGAACGGTTCGATGGTGACGCGTGTCGCGTAATCGGCCACGCCGAACTGGAGGAACGTCCCGGCGGGGCCGACCCGCTCCAGGCCGTCCTGGATGGCGCGGCCGTTGCCGGTAGCGTCGACCACCAGCTCCCAGCCGAACGGCCGCTCGATCTCGTGCGCCGACGTCACGGCGCGGCTGCAGCCCAGGTCACGGGCGATCTTGAGCCGTTCGGCGCTGAGCTCCACCACGTCGACGCTGGCCGCGCCGGTGCGCTTGGCCAGCTCGAGCATCATCAGCCCCATCGTGCCCGCACCGTAGATGAGCACGTGCGCGCCGAGGTGGCCCTTCAGCACGTCGTAGCCGCGCACGGCGCAGGACAGCGGCTCGATCAGGGTGGCGTCCGCGCAGGTGATGTGCTCCGGCAGCCGCACGCAGTTCGCGGACGGTGCCGCCACGTACTCGGCGGCCCCGCCGGGCACCGTGACGCCGATGGCCCCCCAGCGCAGGCAGAGGTTGTCATGCCCGATCCGGCAGTAGTGGCATTCGTGGCAGTACAGCGACGGGTCGACGGCGACCCGGTCGCCTTCCCGCAGGCCGGTCGGCCCGCTGCCGACCGCGGTGACCACCCCGGCGAACTCGTGCCCCGGGATGATCGGCAGCGACGGGGCGAACTCGCCCTGCATGATGTGCAGGTCGGTGCCGCACAGCCCGCACGCCGAGACCGCGACCACCACCTGGCCCGGGCCCGGCGTGGGATCGTCCACGGACGCGATTTCGACGTTGCCGATGCCGGTGATGACCGCGGCTTTCATTTACGGCCTGCGGCGACGGCGCTAGCGGGGGTACCGGGTACCTCGGCTCTTGCCGAGCCGCATCCCGCCGAAGATCAGGTTCAGCAGGAACAGCACGATCCCGATAATCAGCAGCCAGAACAGGCCATGAAGCACGGCACCCAGGATGCCCAGGGCGATTGCGATGATGATCACGAACAGAAACAGCGCCATGTGTCTATCCTTCCCCGCTGCGCTCCGCTGTCACGTGCGCGCAGGCCGCCGGTTTGCGGGCCGGGCGGATCCCGCGAGGCCCTGTTGGTCCTGCCGGGCCCGTGGGCCCCGGCGAGCGCCGTTACCGGCGGGCCAGCAGACGCTCCGTCTCGCCCGCATCATATGGCAGCTCGTAGTGCCTGAACACGCTGGGTTCATCGGTGGCCAGCAGTTCCCCGTCGGTGTCGATCGACGGCGCGTCCCGGACCAGTTTCTTGGTAAAGGCCACCTTGAGGTACCCGGGGCCGACTTTCGCGCCGGCCAGCGGGACGAACACCAGCCGTGACCGGGACAGCAGCCCGACCTTCACGGTCCCGAACGAGTACTCGTCCGTCCGGGTGTCCACGTAGAGGGCCTCGAGCTCGCCGATCTTCGACCCCGAGTTATCCACGACATTGTGGCCACGCCACTCCCGAATATCGTCGGCCTCAAACACCGGTGGGCGCCTCCGTCCGGTCGCAATCGTGTGGTGGGGGCTAGCCGGGCAGGCTAGCTCAGGTGACATTATGCTCGCCCACGGCCGTGTGCGGGGCACGGCGAGCCGGTAGTTCCCGGCGCATGGGCTGCCCGCGGCGCAGCGACGTCAGATGGAGCACGTTGCCGGCGGTGCGGGCGCGGCTGGCCCCGGGCCAATGACATTAAGTTAAGTAGGGATGGGCATCAGCCAGAAGACGATGCTGGTCAGCGGGGTCAGCCGGGCGGTCTCGCCGGGCTTGCGGGTCTTGTAC
>Ga0335085_10005396_pt1 | contig 20541 bp, 18 predicted proteins | sample Lox_Sample_45_FD_206712 | JGI IMG/M metagenome (GOLD analysis project Ga0335085, IMG submission 206712) | Soil microbial communities from Loxahatchee National Wildlife Refuge, Florida, United States - Lox_Sample_4.5 | ecosystem: Environmental > Terrestrial > Soil > Wetlands | place: USA...
CGTGCGGCGTCAAGCGGGGTGAAAGTATTAGCTCTCGACGCATACGCTGCGTCATAGACAACGAAGGTGGGGAAGCGAACGATGAAAAATTCTTCATTTCTTAATGTTAACTGATATTTTTCCGTTTCCATCGAACGAGCCGCCGGAACAGCCCTTTCTGGAGCCATACCGGAATAGCCGCTTTTCCTTCGGGAAAACGCGCGTCTATTGCACTCTGTATCGTTATCGAAGCCCAGTTTTGCCCGAATTGATTCCATTTTAATATAGAGATTGACTTTAACGCCTCTAATTCTTACTATGGGCGCATACTTGAGGTTTTTACCTCGGTTCCTCCTGACCCAGTGTCGATAGTGCATTGTCGACACTGGGTTGTTTGTTTGGCGGGGTCTTTTTGGTCATCAAATTCAAGAGCGTGGGCAAAAACATCAGCGCGGCGATCATGCAGCAGGTCACCCCCACGGCCATGACCAGCCCCAGGCTGTGGATCCCGCGGTCCTTCGCCACCACCAGGCTGCCGAAACCGGCGATGGCCGTCAGTCCTGAGACGAATACCGCCTTGCCGGTGCTGCGGGCCAGAATATCCGGCCGCTGTTCCTCGGCGTAACGATTCAATATGTGGATGCCGTTGGTCACCCCGATGCCGATGACCAGCGGCAGAATCATGATGTTCGCCGGATTGAGCGGCACATGGAAAAGCCCCATCAAACCTCCGAGCCAGACCGAGCCAATCGCCACCGGCAACAGTGACAGGATGACGGACGACACACTGCGGAAATGGAACAGGACCAGCACTATAATGGCCGCCAGCGAATAATACGCCGCCTGCACATAACTTTGCTTGAGCAGCTCCGTGTATTCATACAACTGCACCGGCGTGCCCGTCAGGTCCGGGTAGACCGAGCGCAACTGGGCGATGAATGTTTTTTGGTTCGCGCGCTGCCACACATCTTTCTTTGGATACACCTGCAACAGAAATTTGCCTGTCGCGCCGATGAACATGTTCCGCAACGCCGGCGGCAGGTCTTCCACGTGCAGGCCCGAGGTGTCGTCCTGGTTTTTCAACGCGTCAAACGTCTCCTGCAAATCATTGAACAACGCCTGCTGGTACGCGCCCAGTTGGTCCGCGTTCGCCTGCACGTCGCGATCGCTGCCCGCCATCATGTCGCGCCGGAGATTGTCGGTCGTGGCGCGCAGTGAGACAAATTGTTCCGTCAACGCCGGGTCATTCGTGCCGATGGCTTTGAGCGCCGCGGAGCAATAGCCCGCAAAGGAATACAGCGTCACGCTCAAATCCGGAATGTTCACGGGCGCGGGGTCGGGCGTTTTGAATACCAGCGGCGCCAATTCGCGTTTGATGTCCCCGATCAACCGCAATTTGTTGGTTGGGTTCTGGACGAGATAATCCGCCATCGTTTGGACGGACGCGACCGTGGAGAGATTGGTGATTTGCCGCTCGAGATCCACGGCCTGCTGCGCGGTGTCCGCGATCACCGCGCAATACAAAAGCGATTGGCCCGCCGAATGGATCAACTTCTCCTCCGTCTGCACCGAAGGGAGGCTCGTGCTTTGCAATTTGAGGAGGTTGTAATCGAACCACACCTTGGGAAGCTGCGTCGCGGCCAGCACGGTGATCGCGACCGTGCAGCCAAAAACAAGCCCGGGGCGGCTCAGCCACAGCTTCTCGATTTGCGCGCGATGCTTCGGCTCGCCCACCACGTGATCGATGACATTTTGCCGCCCGCGCAACAACAGCACCGGCAACAGCGTCATCATCGGGACAAAACACACCGCCAGGCCGCCGCCGCAAATCAGCCCCATTTCCTGGATGCCCCGGAAGTGAGTGAGCCACATCGCCAGGAACGCGCCCGCCGTCGTGAATGCGCCCGTGAAAATTCCCTGGCCCGTGAACACCATCGCCTTCATCATCGCCGCTTCTTCCGTCTGCCCGTGCCGCAATTCCTCCTCGTAACGCGTGATTAAATGCACGCCGAAATCAATCGCCAGGCCCACCAGCATCGGCACGAATGTCACCGTCAGAATGTTCAAGTGGCCGATGGTGATGGTGGCGAAGGCCAGCGTGTAGGCCAGCCCCACAATCAAACAAATCGTGGCCTTGATCGGCCGGCCTGTCTCGTTGTAGCCGTAAATGAATATCAGCGCGCAAATGGTGAAGGACACGATGCTCGCCAGCGTCGTGTCTTTTTGCGACTGCACCATTTCGTCATAATCGAGCACGGGCATGCCGGTCACGCCGGCGTTCACGCCCGGCACTTCGAGCCGCGTTTCCGCCACCAGTTGCCGCAGCTTCTGCACGCAATCGTTGTTGTGCTCATCCTGCTCCTTGCCGCTCGCCGACGCCGTGATGGTCGTCGGCTGCGCCGAAAGCACAAACAGCCGCGCGTTGTCGTAAGTCACGTAAATATTCGTCTCCGCCGAGCCGGTCGGATCGAACAGCGCCGTCACCCCCGGCGAGGGCGGCGTGCCCGGCCGATGCAGGCTGTCGTCCGCCTGCGCCAGAATTCTCTCCAGCGCCGGCAACGCGCTCATCATTGATTCGGTCTGAGCATTCACCTCGTGCGGCGCGGTGCGAATCTCCTTGTTGATCAAATCGAAGAGTGAAACCAGGTTCGTCGTCTGCCCGAATTTCTGGACGAACGGCACGTAGGCCTTCAACTGATTCTGCAACTCCTTCAGGTCCGATTCCGGCACGAACAACAGCGCCTTCCGCCCGAGCATTTTCAGATCGTTGTTGAAAATGACGTTGGTAAAATAGGTCGGCTCCGCCAGCACCTTGGCCCCGAGCCGCTCGATGAACTGGCGGTTTTTTTCGATGTTCTCGCTCTCGACCACGACCGCCAGGTCGTCCTGTTGCGGAAATTCGCGCTTATACTGGAGAAACGCATGCTGATATTTCTCATTCGAGCCGACGAGATTGTCCCGGTTAGTGTCGAAACTGAGGAATTTGACCGTGATGAAAATGCTCAGGAAGAAAAGAACAACCTGGGAATAAACAATGAACTTCTTATGACGAAACACCATCCGCGCCGTCCACGCCAGCGCGTGCGCAAGTAATGTATCGTCCGTCAGTTTTTTCATCCTTCAACCTGGGAGCGCCGGCGTCCCGCCGGCAACCATTCGATGTTTGGCCTTCGATGTTCCGTTTATCGATCCCTGGCTATTCATTCCGGAAACTCCGCGTTTGAATAGACATCCTTCACGTCATCGTTTTCTTCAAGAGCCTCAATCAGCTTGTTCACGGCCACGGTCTGCTCCGCCGCGAGCGGCACGGTGATGGTTGGCAATGAAGTGATTTCCGCCACCGCCGGCTTGATGCCTTTCGCCTCGATCTGCTTGTGCACCCCCTCGAAATTCGCCGGCTCGGTCAGAATCTCGTAGCCCTGCTCGTCCGCCTTGAAATCCTCCGCGCCCGCTTCGAGCGCGACCTCCATCAACTGGTCCTCATTCGCCGCCTCGCGGGGCACGATGATCTGGCCCTTGCGCTGAAACAGCCGGCTCACGGAATTTGCCGTGGCAATCGAGCCGCCTGCTTTCGTGACCAGGCTGCGGATTTCCGAAGCGGTGCGGTTGCGGTTGTCGGTGCTGATTTCGACCAGCAACGCCACGCCGTGCGGCGCGTAAATTTCGTATGTGAGGTCCTCGAAATTCACGGTTTCGCCCGCGCCCGTGCCCTTCTTGATCGCGCGCTCGATATTTTCATTCGGCATGCTCGCCGCGCGGGAGCGGAGCAGCACCATGCGTAACCGCGGATTCATGCCCGGATCCCCGCCGCCGATTTTTGCCGCCACCGCGATTTCCTTGCTCAACTTGGAAAAAATTTTCCCGCGCTTGGCGTCAATTGCGCCTTTGAAATGCTTGACCTTTGCCCATTTACTATGACCAGCCATAACTAAATTTTCGATTTACGATTTACGATTTACGATTTGATTCGGAGCTCGGAATTCTTTCGGACTTCGGATTTCGGTCTTCGGATTTTTCATTGCCTCTCCACAAACACCGCTGTTCCGTAGCACAAAACCTCGGTGATGCCCTGGGCGATTTCCGTGGCGTCGTAGCGCACGCCGATGACGGCATTCGCGCCCATCTGGCCCGCGTGCTGCAGCATCAGGTTAAACGCATCACCGCGCGCGCGTTCGCAAAGTTCGGTATAGAGCGAAATATTGCCGCCAATCAGCGACTGCAAACTCGCGCCAATGTTTCCCACAATGGACCGCGACCGCACAATAATTCCGCGCACCACCCCAAACGATTTAGTGATGCGATAGCCCGGCAATTCAAATGCCGTGGTAGTTAAAGGATGCGTCTCGCTCATGAGGCCTCATTAAACACAACCGGTTATCCCGGCAGAAGTTAATTTTTCGTCACCCCCGTAGGACAGGCATTCCGCCTGTCTCCATTTTCCGCCGATTGGATGTTGGATGTTGGATGTTCCCCCCTCACTGCGGACACCATTGCCTGCAATCGTCCTCGTTCATACTCCCGCACGCCGCTGTCATCCGGGCCAATGAACTCCACGCGCACCAAATCCACATCGTCGCGTTTATGGTCAATGAAATATTCCGCTGCTGCCTCCTTCGATCCCGCCGGCAGCTCGTCGTAATACATTTTCTTCCCGTGCCGCCAATGCATCCCAAAGACGAACCTCTGCCACATACCAAATTCACGGTTCTTTCCTGTCGGGCTGAAGGCCCGAAAGATTAAAGCCCAGGGCTGAATCCGCTTCAGCGGATGATGCCCTGGGGTAAGACGCCACAACAATAACCTCGCCCTGTATGGGCGAGAGAGGTTTTTCACAAACCTCCGCTCCCAGGAAAACGACCAAGAACAGAGGAATTCCTATCAAGACGCAGGCCCCAATTGGAAGTGGAGTTAACTGCTTGAGTAATAGACCCGTCCCGGCCATCCCGGTGATTTGAACGACATTCATGACAACATCCCATAAATCAATTCGTAACCCTTTGCGCGCCGGAATAGTGGCCGTCCTTGCTGCGGTTTCCTTGCTCACGATTCCATTTTAACGACGCCCAACTTTTCCCCCGCCTGCAAGAGATTACGAAGCGACTCCGCGGTAGCTCCTCCGTTGTTCGGATTTCGGATTTCGGATTTCGACCTTATCTTCACTTACGTCGATTTTTCGGCCCGATTTCCAACCCGTTTTCAATTGAAAATCACTATCCATCAATAATTTACAACTAAAAACTTACCGTAAGTTTTTCGTCGTAAGTGTTTTGTGATAAAGTGCCAACGATGAAGATGAAGAAGATGAAGAAGGAAGAAAACAGGAACAAAGGAAAATCAAAGGGTGCATCGGTTCTCCCTTCGATGTTCGGAGTTGGATGTTCGATGTTCGATTTCCCCCCTTTTTCCCCTCGACCCTTTGAACCCAATTAAGGTGAATTAAGCCATGCCCCCCACCTCCCTGCTCTCAATATTTTCTCCGCTCCCGAAAACACAGGCCATGGCCTTCCGCCCCGCTTCTGCATTCCGCCTTTCTGTTTTTTGGAGACTTTTGGAGACTTTTGGAGGGTTTTGGAGTCGATTTTTTATTTTGGAATGCACCGTCAAGACGCAGCGAGCGGGCGATTCCCTCGACCCTCAACCCTCGACCCTTTTCCACTCCCCCGGGGTGAACTCCGCACTTTACAACTCATCAATTCGCGATAATCTCGGCACAACGAATCGAATCACTATGCGTAACGCCTTGCCTCTTCTAATCGTCCTCGGGATCGCCGCCGTATTTGCCTCCGGTTGCGCCAATGTTGAAAATAAATTCGGCCGCGGCATGTCGAACACTTATGAAATCGTCCGCGCCGGTGAATTCCGCCGCACCATGGAGCAGACGGCTCTCTTTCAGGGACCGGACGCGGCTTACTCGGTCGGTTTCGTGCATGGTGTGAACCGCACGCTCGAGCGCACGGGCATCGGCGTTTACGAAATGGTTACCGCGCCGTTCCCGCCCTACGGCCCGGTCTTTACCGACAAATTTGCGCCCGGCCCGGTGTATCCGGACAACTACACGCCCGGCCTTCTCGCGGATTCGATGTTTGCCACGGACTCCGAGCTGGGTTACAGCGGCGGCGATGTGCTGCCGTTCCTTCCGGGCTCGCGTTTCCGCGTGTTCGACATGCACTGAGATTTCGAAAAGAATCAAGATCGCGCCAACGAACCGTTGGCGCTTTTTTGTTGGAACCATCCATGCCGCTCGAAAAAAAATCACCCTGCAAGGTCAACCTGCTCCTGAACATCCTCGGCAAGCGCGCCGACGGCTTTCACGAACTCGAGACCGTGATGCATCCGGTGAACCTGTTTGACGAGTTAAGCTTCGCGCGTGTCACCCGCGGGTTTCATCTTACCTGCAGCGATCCCGCGTTGCCGACGGATTCCGGAAACTTGGTGCACCGCGCGGCGATGTTGTTTTTTCAGCGGACGGAAATCCGCGACGGCGTGCGGATTCATCTGGAGAAAAAAATCCCGATGGCCGCGGGCCTCGGCGGCGGCAGCGGCAATGCCGCGACCACCTTGCTCGGGTTGAACGAAATTTTTGGCAAACCACTCTCCGCAAAAGCGCTGCAGGACATCGCCGCCACGCTGGGCTCGGATATTCCTTTTTTCCTGCAGAGCAAACCCGGACTGGGAACGGGCCGCGGCGAAAAAATCCAGCCGCTGGATTTCTTCCCCGCGATGGCCGGCGCGGCGATTCTCCTGGTGCACCCGGGATTCGGCATTTCGACGCCGTGGGCGTATCAAAATCTGGCGCGGTTCCCGGGCGCGTTGAACGGCACGCCCGGCCGCGCGCAAAAACTGATTTCGTTATTGCAAACGGCGGATTTGCGAACGGCCGGCGCGGAGCTTTACAATTCGCTCGAAGCGCCGGCGCTGGAAAAGTATCCGTTGCTGACGGTGTTCCAGGAATTTTTCCGCGAGAACGGAGCGGCAGCCACGGTGATGTCCGGCAGCGGTTCCACGACGTTCGCGCTCGCCACGAGCCCGGCGGCGGGTGAAACGCTGGCGGAAAAATTCAAAGCGAAGTTCGGCGGGACGTATTGGATGGCGGTGGTGGCGGTTTGAAGGTGTGTTGGGTTAATCGATATTCAACCACGCGAGAGAACGCCATGGTAAACGTCTCTTTCGCCCCTGCCGGGGCTCGCCCATATTCCGCTGATGGTTTCCACGGCTCACGCCGTGGGCTTTCTTCTGGCGCTGCTCCGCAGCTATTTCCACCTTTGTTGATCCCGTTCAAAATATGATGCGCGTCCTGGCGCGCTAATTTATCGCGGCCAAACTTGACGCAGGGACGCGGGAAATCTAGTGTGTTCGCTGGTTGGTGGCCGTAGCTCAATGGTAGAGCCCCAGATTGTGGTTCTGGCTGTTGCGGGTTCGAGTCCCGTCGGCCACCCCATCCTTCCCGGAGAATCCTTTATTGAATTAATCCAATAAACTCCCGTGCCGCCCGGCTGGGAGGACGTTGCCGGGGCCAAACGGCGACGATTTTCCGTTCCGGCCTGGGCGCCGCCAGTGAACGGTATTCCGGAACTTCTTTGCCGCCTGGGCGCACGGCCATTTCAGGGATGAGAGACAAGCCCACGCCCGCACAGACCAGGGCTTGAATCGTTTCCAATTGGGAACTCTGAAAGCTGATTCTCGGGCGCGTGTTGCCGCGCCCGCAAAATCCGAGCACCTGGTCGCCGAGACAATGGCCGGCTTTCATCACAATCAGTTGCTCCTGATGAAGGGCGCTGAGTTTGATGTGCCGACGGCGGGTGAGCGGGTGATGCGGCGGGAGCGCGAGTTTCAGTTCCTCGCTGAACAAATCGCGCACTTCCAGTCTTTCGTCCTCAATGGGGCGGCTCGCGAGCGCCAGGTCGATTTCGTACGACAACACCTGTTTGAGCAATTGTGCGGTGGTGTCCTCGTGAATGACGGTTTCAATGCCGGGAAATTTCGCCGTAAAGGCAACGAGCAGCCTTGGCAGAAGATACGGCGCAATCGTTGGGAGCACGCCCACGGCCAGTTTGCCGCGCAAAAGATTTTTTGCGTCGCCCGCCTCGCGCGCGGCGGCGTCGGCTTCCTCGAGGATTTTCACTGCGCGGCGCAGGAACAGTTCGCCATGCGGGGTCAGCCTGGTCTCGCGCTTCATGCGGTCAAACAGCCGCTCGCCCAGTTCGTCCTCCAGTTTCTGAATCTGCTGGCTGAGCGAGGGCTGGGCGACGTGGCACTGCTCGGCGGCGCGGGAAAAATTCCCTGTTCGGGCGAGCGCCACGACGTAGCGAAGCTGGTGCATTTCCATAGGCAAATCCTATGGTAACTAAAGGAAACAAGTATTTCAATAACCGCCAGAGTTGTGATTGATTGTTGGGGTGCACGAACCGTTCGCTGCAAAAGGCGAACCAGATTGCGAAGCGCACGGCGTCGGTCGGCCTCAAGACGGTAAAGATTCCGCCGCCAGCGCCGGGTTGAACCACGAAAGAAATAAATTTATGTCAAGCGAAGCCAAATGCCCGTTCCACCACAGCACACCTCCCAGCGGCACGTCCAATCGCGACTGGTGGCCGAACGAATTAAAAATCGAGCTGCTGAACCAGCATTCCTCCCGGTCCAATCCCATGGGCCAGGGCTTCAATTACGCCAAGGAGTTCAAGGGCCTCGACCTGGCGGCGGTAAAGCAGGATCTCGCGAAGCTGATGACGGATTCGCAGGAATGGTGGCCGGCGGATTTCGGGCATTACGGCGGATTATTCATCCGCATGGCGTGGCACAGCGCCGGCACTTACCGCACCGGCGACGGCCGCGGCGGGGGCGGGCGCGGTCAGCAGCGTTTTGCGCCGCTCAATAGCTGGCCGGACAATGTGAGCCTGGACAAGGCGCGCCGGCTGCTTTGGCCGATCAAGCAAAAGTATGGCCGGAAAATTTCGTGGGCCGATCTGATGATTCTCGCGGGCAATGTGGCGCTGGAAAGCATGGGGTTCAAGACGTTTGGATTCGGCGGTGGGCGCGAGGATACGTGGGAGCCGGATCAGGATGTGTATTGGGGCCGGGAAAAGACCTGGCTCGGAGGCGACGTGCGCTACGCGCATGGTTCGGAGGGCGTTGAAAAGGACACGGCGGTACTCGTTTCCGACGATGATGCCGATGGAAAGATCCACGGCCGCAAGCTGGAAAATCCATTGGCGGCGACACAGATGGGGCTGATTTACGTCAATCCTGAAGGCCCGGATGGCAATCCGGATCCGATTGCCGCTGCCCGCGATATTCGCGAGACGTTCGCCCGCATGGCGATGAATGACGAGGAAACGGTGGCGCTCATCGCGGGCGGCCATTCCTTCGGCAAGACTCACGGGGCAGGTCCGGCGTCGCATGTGGGACGGGAACCAGAAGCGGACGGCCTCGAAATGCAAGGCCTCGGTTGGAAAAGCACCTTTGGCACGGGGAAAGGCAGAGACACCATTACGAGCGGCCTGGAAGTCACCTGGAGCCAGACGCCGACGAAATGGAGCAATTACTTTTTTGAAAATCTATTCAAGCATGAATGGGAACTGACCAAAAGCCCGGCTGGGGCGCATCAATGGGTGGCGAAGGGCGCCGCGGAGGAAATTCCCGATGCGTACGACCCGTCCAGGAAGCACCGGCCGACGATGCTCACTACGGATTTGTCACTGCGTTTCGATCCGGCTTACGAAAAAATTTCGCGGCGTTTCCGCGAGCATCCTGATCAACTCGCCGACGCGTTTGCTCGCGCGTGGTTCAAGCTCACGCACCGGGACATGGGGCCCCGTTCACGCTATCTCGGGCCGGAAGTTCCCGCGGAGGAACTCATCTGGCAGGATCCCATTCCCGCAGTGGATCACGAACTGATTGGCGAAAAGGATATTGCCGGCCTCAAAGCCATAATTCTGGCCGCGGGCCTGCCGGTTTCACAACTGGTTTCAACCGCCTGGGCGTCGGCCTCGACTTTCCGCGGTTCGGACAAGCGCGGTGGCGCCAACGGCGCCCGCATTGTGCTCGCGCCGCAAAGGGATTGGGAAGCAAACCAGCCCGCCCAACTGGCCAAAGTGATCAACGCGTTGCAAGGCATCCAAAGCGGGTTCAATCAATCGCAGTCCGGCGGCAAGAAGGTTTCGCTGGCGGATTTGATTGTGTTGGCGGGTTGCGCGGGCGTTGAGCAGGCTGCAAAGAACGCCGGTCACAAGGTCGAAGTGCCTTTCACGCCGGGACGCATGGACGCGCTGCAGGAACAAACTGATGTCGAATCGTTCGCCGTGCTCGAACCCATCGCGGACGGTTTCCGCAATTATCTCAAGGGCAAATACACCGTTTCGGCGGAAATGCTGCTGGTGGACAAGGCGCAATTGCTGACTTTGACGGCGCCTGAGATGACGGTGCTCATCGGGGGCATGCGCGTCCTGAAGACCAACTTCGGCGGCACGCAGCATGGTGTGTTCACCAACCGGATGGAAGCGTTGACCAACGATTTCTTCGTGAACCTGCTCGACATGGGCACGGAGTGGAAGCCGGTTTCGGAAGCAGCCGATGTGTTTGAAGGCCGCGATCGCAAGACGGGCAAAGTCAAATGGACCGGCACGCGCGTCGACCTTGTCTTCGGGTCAAATGCCGTCCTTCGAGCCCTCGCGGAAGTTTACGGAAGCACGGACGCGCACGAGAAATTCTTGCGGGACTTTGTCGCCGCCTGGAACAAGGTGATGAATCTGGACCGCTTCGATCTCGCCTGATCTTGGCATCCGGCTCAGGGAGCAAAATGTTCCTTGATAAGCCGACGGGGATTTTTGGATGATGGCGGCGGAGCATGAAGCCGGAATCTGATGTGCTGCGCGAGAAGCCCCTGGGCGGCTCCGCAAGATTCTTTTTATTCCTGGGCGCGGGAGGCACGATTCTTCTTTCGTATGCAGTCTCGACGATTTTCGCCGTCGTTTTGGGGTGCATGCTTCTTTTTGAATTTGCCGTGTTTATTGTGCTGGCGCGGTTCGGTTTGGCGCGGTTGGCGGCTGGATTCTTGGGGGCGCATATTGCGCTGCTGGCGGTGTTTTTCCGGAGTGTCTGGCTCAAGAAAGGAACGGAGTTTCGCATCAAGCTGCAGCCGGAGGACGCGCCGGCGCTTTTTGAGGTACTGAAAACGCTTTGCGCCAAGGCGCAGGTGGAAATGCCGCGCGAGGTCCTGGTGGACATGACCGTGAATGCTTTCGTGAAGCTGAAGGGGTATCGACGCGGCGCGGGCCGGACGGTTCTCGGCATCGGCTACGATTTGCTCGCGGGCTTATCGAAATGGGAGGTGGAGGGTGTGCTGGCCCACGAAATCACGCACGCGAAATTGGTCCAGCGCGGATACAACAAATGGCTGAACCGCGGACTGGGGCGCGTCTGGCAATTGTCGCGCAGATTGAATGCGCACGTTGAAAAGTACAGCAGAGTGAAAAGCGCAGTGGTGGAACCTGCGGGGTATTTTTTCCGCGTGACGGACAGTCTTGGCCGGCGGGCGGCGCGGTTGGTGGCGGGATGTTCGCGGCAGGATGAATTTGATGCGGACCGCGGCGCGGCGGTTCTATGCGGCGCGGGCGCAATCCGGTCGTCGCTGTTGAAACTGGAACCGCTCGGGCGGCACGCGGCGCGATTGCCGTGGAACGAGCGTGTGGCGAGGCTTCAGGCGGGTGAAGGGTTCAGTGAATGGCTGGTGGGCGAATTGGCCGCGGCGGACTTCAAGCGGGACGAGAAAGCTGAGACGCCGTTGTTCTTCCAATACTCCACGCATCCTAATCTGGCGGATCGGCTGGCGGCATTGCCGGTGGCGAGCGAGGTGGCTCCGGATTCACCTCCGGCCATTACTTTGCTGAAGGAGCCGGACAAGGTGGCTGAGGCGCTCATTTCAGAAATCCAGGAAGTCGAGGCGGAAGAGGAGCGAAAGGACAGCAAGCGGTTAAAACGCTGGTCCCGGAAATCCAGCATTCATTCCCGGTTGCGGCCACTCCAATCGTTTGGGGTGTTGCTCATTCTGATTGGGGCGATCGTCGGGCTTTTCATGCTGGTTGGATGGGAAATGTCCTTTGGTTTGGCCGGCGTGGTGGTCGGGATGATTGGCCTGGGAATTCTTGGCTTTCGATTTGGCCGTTATCGGCAGCGGCTGGCGTTGACGGTGCCGGAGTTTGCGGTGCTGAAAACGGCATGGCAGAACCCGCCGAAGTTCGACGATGCGCAAGTGAAGGCGATGGAGACGGAATTGCAGGCGCGAGTGCCGGCGAATCTGAACAACAGCAAACGCGAGCTGCAGTTGGCGACGATTGCGTATCAACACCTGGCGCGATGTGATTATGTGAGGGCGCACATTGCGGCGCGTTTTTGTCTGCAGGCGAACAAGAAATCGGTGGAGGGCGTGGCGGCCCTCGCCGTGGCGTCGGCCGCGCTGCATCAAATCCAGCAGGTGCATCAGGCGTTGAATTATCTGCAGAGGGCCGTGGGGATGACCGAACCGAGCATTGGATGGAGTGCGGCCTGGGCGTTGGCATTGTGCGGCGACTGGGTGCCGGCGGAGGCGTTTCTGGAAAATTTGTGCCAGCAGAAAGAGAAGAATCCAACGCAGTTGATTCTGCTGGCCATGTGCCAATCGAATCGCGGGAAGTTGCAGAGCGCATTGTTGAGCGCGCGGCAGGCGTGTGAGCTGCGGCCGGCGAACAAGGAGCGCATTAAATTTTTCATCGATCTTTTGCTGCAGGCGGGATATTTGCGCGAGGCGGAGAAGTGGTTGAAGCAAGTGGATCCGGTGGCGCAGGAGGACGTGGAGGTGATGGTCTCGATGGTGCGGTTGAATCTGCTGCAGCGGAATTTTGCGGCGGCGGATGAGTGGTCGGAACGGATTCGGGCAAAACAACCCGGCTCGCATCTGTTCGTGCGGCTCGGCCAGTTTCATGAGGTCGCACGACAAAACCAGAAGGCGGCGAATTTTTATAATGAAGCGCTGGCCGCTGGATTTTACCCGGAAAGTTTGCTGGGACTGGCACGGCTCGAGGCGCATGCGAAAAACAAGGAGCAGGCAAAGAAACATTTGATGGCGGCGCTGGATACCGCGCGGACGCTGGGGCAAAAGGCCGTGGGGCCGCTGCCGTTGTTTCATCGGATTACGGGGCAGTTGCTTTCGTTGGAAGAACCGATTCCCAATTGCCGCGCGTGGGTGGCGTCGATGAACGGTGGAAAATCGCCGCCGGGGCTGGCCAACAAATCAATTCTCATTTACGCGCCGGGGCGGCCTCAGGCGGAGCAATTTCTCAATGAGATTGTGGGCGCGATGGAACCGGGGACGCCGCCAATAGCGGCGGCGAATATCGGCTGGAGGGAGGCGGAAAAGGAGAGGCAGCCGGACGGACCGGTGCGGCCGGGAGTTCAGGGGGTTTTGAACTAGTCACCGGCCGGCCACGGTGACTTGCACGAGCAATTGGTGCTGGCCATTTGGAGAAATGGCGAACCGGGGCAGGTCGAGCTTCGCGGGGCCTTTGGTGGTGCGGCCGCCGGCATCGAAGATCGAGCCGTGGCAGGGGCAGAGGAAGGTGCGATCGGCCTGGGCGGTGAGTTTGCATTTGCGATGCGTGCAATAGGAGGAAAGGGCGAAGAGATTTTCGCCCTGGCGCACGATGAAAAATCCCTGGTCGCGATAACGCGAGTAAATACCATCCGCGGTGTAATTGCCGGCGGGCCCCGCGTTGATGGTTTTTGGTTGTGCGGCTGAAGGATTGCCGCTCTCCACCGATTGGCAACCGGCTGTGGCCAGGCCCGCTGTCAGAATCAAAAACTCTCTCCGATTCATTTGCATGGCCACAACTTCCTTCACGGGAATCAATATTCAAACACCAAACTGGTCGCGATGCCCCAATGCACTTCGTCGCGGGCGTTGTTGTTCATCGGGAAAATGAAGCCGAGACCCAGGCGCGGCTGGATGCGGCCGATGGTGTCGGTATTGACGCGGACGCCGGCCAGTCCGATGAGGCTGGTCTGGCCTGATTCGCCGTGGTTCAACGCGGTTTCACCGGACATTTCGAACAGCGGGATGATGCGCTGGACGTGGGGGATGTGCAGTTGTTCGGGCGTGATGGAGTAGCCGAGGTCAAGGCCGTATTCCCACACGTGCGCGCCGCCGTCTTCGCCGGGGCCGAACAGCATGGAGTAGCCGGTGATGGCTTGGAGAGTGACATGCTGGCCGAGGCGCAGGTCGTTAAAAATCTTGGGCACAAATTCGGTGTTCTTGCTGACGGAGGAATGAACGGGAATGCCGACTTCCACTCCGGCGCCGGCGGTGGTGTCGAAGAAGCCGTTCTGGGAGACGTATTGATAGAAGGGATAACGCGCGCCGAGATCGATGTTGCCGATGCCGTCGGTGACGTTGCCATTTTCGGAGTCGCGTTCGTAATGGAACTCGGCTTCGATGGTCATGAGGCCAAAGCCTTTTTCGATTTCGGCGGTGGCTTCATTGCCGGTGGCGCCGTTTGCTTCGGTATGGTTCCAGTCGAGGCGGGCTTCGTTGACTTCGAGGTCGGAATCATCGACGAGGAACGGTTCGGGAAACACGCCCTGGCCGTAGGAGCTGCGATGGTCGAGCGCATTGAAGAGGCCATAGCGGGTGCTGTTGTCATCCGGCGCAGCGGCGGGAGAATTGGTTTGGGCATGCGCGGCGAGAGCGGGTGCGAGCGCCAGGGCTGAGAGAACACTGAGAATACCGACTGGATCATTTTTCAATTTCATGGGCGAAAAGGTAACGGCGAGCGAAAAATGGCGCTGCCGATGGCTTGCCATTTATTGGCGGCAGCTTGCGATAGGGAATGAAGGAATTGCTTGCCACGAATGGCTGGATGCACCAGATATAGTATCGCATGGGACGGCGCGGGCTGTTCCAACTTACGCGCATCCGTAGCTCAATTGGATAGAGCTTCTGACTTCGGATCAGAAGGTTGCAGGTTCAAGTCCTGCCGGATGCACCATTTAAAACACCCTTAAAATAAAGGTTTATTTCGCGGTTTCATTGATTTGATGCTGTTGCCTTAGTTTTTGTTCTGTCCAGTTTCTGTCCGGTTTTCCCGGTTCTGACTTTTCACTTACTCGCTTCGTTTTGCGCTAAAAAGCGGAGCGTGAGAGTCCCTGGAGCATTGAATTCTAATGCGACGCGATGCCCGGGCTTGAACCCGGCTCGCTCCAACCATCGACCTGTTAGGCGGATCTTAGGGGCGATCTTGCCACAGCAAAAATCGCCAGTCGCCTCGATCTTCAGGGTTCGCGCTTTCATTCACCCTCCTCCTGTTCCAATTGGGCGTGTTGTCGGCCAAGGATGAAATCTGCCGCCTTCTGTGCCTGAGCCGCCGCCTGAACGACCAGCCGGGTATCACCCTTCAATCTTTCCAGCCATGCCTGAACATAGGCAGCAGAATTGTCGATCGTGCGCTCGACGATCCCGGCATGGCCCGACAGGAACGCCGCTCCCATTTCCGCAACCAGCTCTTCTCTGGCGTAGGGAGTGGACCCGAACGCAGACCACTCGCCTTCTGATCCGCCCACACCCTTTCGGTTTAACCGCGATTCATGACCAGTGGAGTGCGTGAGTTCATGAAACAATACCGAGTAATAGTCCTGAGGACCGAGGAAGGATTCGGGGCGTGGAATATCCACTCGATCCGCGGCCGGTGCGTAGCATGCCCGGGCGCCGCCATGCCGTATTTCCGGTTTCTTGGGCATCTTGACAACGATTTGTTCCGCTTCCACAACCGGATTGTGTGAGCGGTCGCCGCCATCCCGAACCGGGATTTTATCCTTCGGAATGTCCTCGCATTGCGCCACGTTGAACACCGAGTAGTAACGCAGGAACGGGATTTTTTCCTTCCCTGTTGGCGATCCCAATGCATCCACATCGAGCCACTTCCAGAATACGACCGGGCACGCCCGCTCGCCCTTCCTGACATGTCCGCCCAGCTCCCGCGCTTGATTGAACGTTAGCCAGAACGGCGACTCGTACATCATGGCGTGAAGCAGGAACACGTTCACGCCGCGATACTCCTTTTTGCTGATGAGGTTTCGCGGCATCTGTTCGCCGCCCCGCCACGGCCTCTGCCATGGAACGACCCCCTTCTCCAATAGACCGACGATCCGATCTGTAATGATCTGATAGGCATCTGCCTTCATTTCACTCCTTTTCCGGCTGGACCCGCTGTTTGGCAGGTTGGCTTTTGGTGTTTGCTCCCGCGGGCAGCCGATCCAGCCATGATTTTTCCGGTGGGAGATTGTTTCTCACCCAAACCGGCTGATGATGGTTGTGCCCTTGACGACCCAGCTGTGAGGAGATTCGAATGCGCGAAACCAACGGCAAAGATTGCGGCCTGAGGAAAGGAATCTCTTTTTCGGCGCCGACCGTCTCCACGGAGTGGGGGTGAGGGGGCGTGCTATAGCGAGGCGAACTGACCTATACCTCCCACTCCAAAAATTCTGCATTCCTTAAGTTCAGCTCCCGGTGGACTGAAGAGACGAGAGTCATCTTCATTGTCTCTGTGTCGTCAGTCTCCTCTGGCTCTTTTGTGCATTTTCTGATGTGAACAGCTGTTGACATGCAGCGCCCTGACGAAACCGAATTTTTCATTATTTGCCAATGATCCTGCACTTTTGATGTCAACAGCTGTTGAGATTTGTTAGCCCACCTATCTATCCGGGTGTCAACCACGGTTGACATTTGCTGGCACTTCCAACTCCTCCAGGGTCAACAGCTGTTGACTCCCGTGCAAGTTCGGACGCGTAGATGTGGTGGGAAAGGCTTTTGCACCTCAGACAAGGCGACGGAAATCGATCGGCGCGTTGGACAAAATAATGCTTCGTGGTAGCCTTCGGCGTGAAAGCAAACGTTCGTAGCAAGGCCGTTTGGGATCAGGGACGCTAGACTGATTCATGACCTCGCAATCTCAAGCTCATCCAGCTCGACCCGCTGGTAGCGATGTGGGCGGCTCAGGCTTTGATTCAGTCGTAAAAACCCCTGAGCAAGATTTTCTGAAACGGTGGCCTTTTGCGCGGGAAATTTATGGCATCGCTGCCACCGGCCCAGCCGACTGGTCGGTGCGGATCGGAATCTATGGTGAGTGGGGTACCGGCAAGAGTTCCGTACTGGAGTTTATTGCGGCGATGGCTGAAAGAGACGGCCACACCCTTATACGTTTCAACCCTTGGCAATACTCGGCAAAGAATGCCCTGTGGCGGGAATTCATAAGTGCTGTGTATAACCAACCCATCTTTGCCTCAATGGAACGCGCCGGTTGGGTTCGGATAAAACGAAAATCGCGATGGGTCTTGAGCCACGCAAAAATCGTCGAGGAAGGCGCCAAAATCTTTAATGAGAAGGTCGGCGAGGCGATTGGCGCCGGCTTAGACCTGACAAAAAGCTGGTTTACTTTCACGCCGGCAGATCTCAAAGCGCTACGAAAGAAATTGGGAGAAAAGAGGGTAATCGTTCTCATTGACGATCTGGACAGGACTTCCCCCGAGTTGGTTCCGGAAATCCTGTTCGCGCTCAAAGAGTTGATGACAACTCCTCAATTCTCATTCATATGCGCCTTTGACCCGCAAATTGTGGGTGAGGTGCTCGGTAGGTTCCACCCCGGTTTTGGCGATGGTCTAAAATTCCTAGAAAAAATTATTGATTATCCGCGATGGCTGCCACCCCCGACCGGAGAAGGCTTGGCCGATCTCGCTGTTGCGGACGCTAAGATTGGTTGCGAATACGTCCCGGAGCAACCTCTACGTGAGGCGGTGTCGTTATTGCCGCCGAATCCTCGCGCCGTTCGGCAATTCATCCGACTGCTTGCGCTTTTACGTCCACAGATCGAAAGGCATTACCCAAACGAACTTCGTTGGCCCTCTATTTTGGCTGCCAACGTTCTAAAAATCCGCCATCCTCGAATCGCATACGCAATTCTGAAGGACGAAGAGTTCTGGAAAAGCATCGAAACCATCGGCGTGCTGGCCGACGACCAAGAGGAGAAGGAGCAACTGAATAAAGCGATCGAGACCCACCTAAACGAAGCGATTCAGATTAACAATATTCCGCTCAGCCAAAGCGATCGGGAGGAAATCACGGCAGCACTTCGCCGCCTTTGCTCCAAGGTAAACATTTGGATCGGTGGTGGATTCAAAAACTTAGCCTATCAAATGGATTTGGCTGAAGCTCCGCATGCGGTGACTTGGAAAGAATTCGACCAGTTTTTTTTCGCATGGTCAGTGAAACCAACCCGCAACTCGGTACAGACGTGGTTTGCCAACCATGCCACCGCCATTGACAGATTGCCGATCGAAATTCAGCGCGAAACCTTCCAAGCCTCGATACAACGTTATGCAGAAGCGCTTCAGACAGCCGAAACGGTGCTGACCGAGTCAGATAAAGGTGCCGCAATTAAAAAGACTGAGCTCCTACTGAAGCTCATCGAATGCCTGATCTTTGATCTTGGTCAGGTTGACAAGTCAGAGAAGAGCTTGGACGGTGAAGATCTGGCCCTGCTTTTCGGAAAGTTTATATCCTTCGCGGGCTCCTTAAATCCAGTCCACATGCAATTTCAAAGTCGGAACGAGGCTCTTCTCTTTCGGTTGGTAAAAGAGTGGGTCCCAGACGTAATGCCCCTCGTGAAAGTGCTCAAACCCTTCGGCTACTTCCCCGGCGGTGCGTTCGACAGGGAGGACACACACAAACTTCGCGACAACCTTTGCAAAAGTCTGCTTCCTGGCCTTGCAAGCCAGGTAATTGACCGCTTCCGCGAACCCGGATTTACGGAGGACCTTTATGATCGAGAAAATGAAATGTACGCCATACGCGGCATTATACTTGAATCCAAGGGTCCTATGTGGGTTGACTTTCGGCAAAAAACATTCGCGGTTCTACGTGAGTCCGCCTCTAACTCGGTTGTTCAGGAGAACGTCTTCGATCTATTGCGATTTTTCGACTACAAACTACGCAAAGAACAGGGAAGCGTTGATGCCCTTCACGTGAAAGATTTACTTTCTGACCAGGACATTGCCGCCTCACTTTGGGCTGCAGTTATCGCCGCGCCGCTCAGTCCTTCGGCAACGGCTCTTTTCAATCAGATGATGCCGGGCTTCAGAGCTGCGGGAGCCGAGTTTATTCTGCCGGATTGGTGGGATGAAAACCTAAAAATGATGTCCGCGGCCACCGAAGCGGCCAAAATGAAAGTGCACACCGATTCGTAAAGGGACTAAAAGATAGCTGGCGGGGCTTGTACGTTCACCTGCTGGGGTGTATCATATGCCCATTCGGTATGCCACGACTCACGTATTCAAAGCGGGACGCCATTCGCCAAGCGGTTGCGATGCAGAGGCATTGCGTCGAAGGAGTTGAATTACTCGGGCAGGATCTGACCGCCACAGCCGACAAAGAGCAACGCGCCCGGATCGCGACCGGGCTAGGCAATCTGGTCAAAGCATGGCGAGTGGCAGAAGACGCCAAGCGGGTCCTGAAAGGTGAGCCGCTGCCTGGCTCGTATAAGGCCGAGAAACCAAAATCAAAGAGATACACAGGTATCCCCATCGTCGCACCGCTGTAGTAAAGATTCTCTTTTTGGACCAGCTTGCGACAAGCCCTCGGCCAAACTTCCTGTCCATGAGAGTCAATCCGAGAAATGCCTGTACAATTGTGGGCAACTTTTCGCGAATGCAATTGATTGCTAAAATAGGTTATTTCCCATGGGGTGAACGCGAAAGATCACGGACGACTGGATAAGGTCCACCCAAGGGAACTACGCCGGCATCAAAGGCTCCATCAGCGACCGGGTCCGGGTATCTGGTTGGGTAAATCTTGCGAGTCATTTGGCATTCGTTAATCTGATTCGGTGAACGCGAAATTCAATTCGTTCGTTGGCTTGCTTTTCGCTTCAGCTATCGCATTTCCATTGCTGGCCCAAGATTCCAATCCGATATTATGCCTGACGAATTGAAACGACGTGGAGAGAAGCTCGATGAATGGGGTACCTCAACTTATGCACGATCGAATTACGTCTCACGCCAAGAATAGTTGTCCGCACGCCAACGGGTCCGTTCTACCTCAGCCAGCTTTCTGATGGTGAGCGGCGACTGTTCTCGCTTTTTGTGGATATTGCTCGACAACTCTCGCTACAAAACGCGTCTGACGAAATCCTCAGCGCGCGGGCGATTGTTCTGATTGACGAGATCGATGTCCATCTGCACCCAAAATGGCAACCGCTCAATTCAGCACCAGCTCCTCCGGCTGTTTTTGAGACCTTCCACGCCAGCCGCGCCACTTACGGCAGCCCGCGCATCCGCGCTTGCTTGCAACGCCAAGGCTGCCATCACGGCAAGGCGCCAGTGCCGAATGAAACCCTTGAAAATCTATGAATCCGTCCGCGAGAAGCAGAGTCGCTATGATGGACAAAAACCGCATCGCTCGGTTAATGCGTCGAATCGGCCTGCGCGCCAGGCAAAAACGACGTTTTGTCCCACGCACGACCCAAAGCGACCATGATCAACCCATCGCAC
>Ga0335085_10005397_pt1 | contig 20541 bp, 18 predicted proteins | sample Lox_Sample_45_FD_206712 | JGI IMG/M metagenome (GOLD analysis project Ga0335085, IMG submission 206712) | Soil microbial communities from Loxahatchee National Wildlife Refuge, Florida, United States - Lox_Sample_4.5 | ecosystem: Environmental > Terrestrial > Soil > Wetlands | place: USA...
TTTGCTCCGAGGTGTTCACAGCAAGATTTTCCACAAAAATATTTTGCATAGACTCTTCCGTCTGCTAACGGCTGATGTCTCGCTGGCCAGAGAGCTGCCAACGTTCCAATGAGGCACGCGCGTCAGACCGGCTGATGTCGGGATTGATCGTCAGTTCTAGCGCCGCAGCGGATGCGAGTTCAACGTTGTACTCTTCGCTCTCCTCTGTTGTATCCGGCGGACTGAAATTCCATTGTTGCCGGACGACATCCTTCCAGCTTCCTGCGCCAGCGGGAAGCCATCGCAACACAAACTCTTGTGTCCTGGGAGACTCGTCTTCGCGGAATACAAGTCGAATGGAGCGAATAATCTGAGGACGATCGAACAGCAGGCGGATGGTTTGAGGGCCAGAGGTGTATGCTCGCCAACCCCGCTCACCCTCGCGGGATAGGGCTCCTTCCACTGGAAATCCTTCGGCCTCGGAAGTGACCTCGACCGAAGCTATTGCCTCCAGCGCCAGCCATTCACGACCTGCATCTGCAGCGCTTTTCGCCGCTTGAATAATGAGTCGTTTTCGCATGGTTTGAGCTGCCGACTATTACTCCTTCTACGACTCACGAACCCGCTAATCTCGCCACCGACGAAACCGCCGTAGTTTTCGCAGGAAGCGGAAAAGCCCCATTCACTCGCTCCGTCGCGAGGCTGGTATCTTCAGCCGTCGGAGTGCGAATCTCAAGCATGGCGTTAGTGTTAGGGCGGCAGGCGTGCCCGAACAAATTCTGATTCATCAGGATCGACTGTAAGAGCCTGCCCAGCGGCCGCGAGTGATAGCCATTGGAGAAACGCGGTCCATCCGACCAGCCTACATTGGGCGTGTAATCACAGATAAGGCTCCAGTATCCGCTTCCGCAGGCCCACAATTTCAAGAACGCGACCGACCCATCCCTCCCGATGTGATATTCGATTCGCACCGCGCCCGGTTTGGATTGAGAAGTCAGCGCATCCCAATTGAGGACCACGGCGCTCCGCAAGATGTTTTCCATGTCAGTGACGACGGCGGAATTCGAGAGCAACTCAGTTTTCATGCCTTCTCCAGTTCTGTTGCGAAGGACTGCGGGGGTGCCGGGGCGGCGGCCGCTGATCTAGGTAAACGTTGAGTGTGAGAGGAAGCCAGCGCACCCTCGCCATCCTCCTGAATGACATCGGAAACAGACCTTAATTCCACCGGCGCTATTATTGTTCTGTCGCGCGATTTGTCGACTCCGTGGATTCTTCTCGTGGCCTTTATGCGCCAGATTGCCTCGGCGAGCCCGTTCCGTTGCGGCAGGGATTCGCAACTCTTTGTGACCGCCTCGCGAACGGAATCGCCCCACTCCGCGGCGTAGGCCTCAGTCACGTAGGAGTTCTCCAATGGCTCAAGGTCCACGTAGCGCGGGCCGCCTACGAGGAATGCGACGATCTCCGTCGGCTTTTCCTTCTTGATCTCATCGCGCCAGGCAAGACAACCGTGGTAATCCTGGCGTATGTCGATGAGGACCATGTCGTAGCGGTCGCGATTCCAGATGGATCTGGCCTCGATCAGATTCGATACTCCAACCACCTCGACCGCGTGAAGCGCCATGATCTTCGTTCGTAGAGCACGCCTGTCGGAATTGGCGTCCATCAGGAGAATGCAAAGTTTGGCGGAGCCATTCGCCGCCGACGGCTTGCGTCTGTCATGCATCGCAGGGGACCTCGGACGAAGACAACCGCCGCAGGACTTGCTGTCTTCCAGTGAAGCTCTCGAGGCCGCTAACAGGAGAGCGTGGGTGAGGGGGCTGAAGGTTGAGCCTCTTTTGGTTGGGACAAGAGGAGACGAAGAAGCCATCTCGGCATGGCGAGATGGCTTGATTATACTCCAGGTCTTAGCAGAAGACTTCGCCCGGAAGCGCAGCCAGCGTGCGCGATGCGAGCGTGTTCTTCACCGGACGCGGCTGAATGGCCGCTGCCTCGAAGTCTTGCAGGCGGCGGCGCGCGATCTTCAGCTTCAATGCGCGTTCGATGGCCCGCAGCTCACCAATCTCGGCTCCCGAGACCAGTGACGAGGCGCGGCCCTTTGACCCGGCGCGGCCGGTGCGGCCCACGCGGTGGATGAAGTCTTCCGCTACCTCGGGCAAGTCGTAGTTGATGACGTGCGCTACGTTGTCGACATGAATGCCACGCGAAGCCACGTCGGTTGCGACCAGCACCTTGTAGCGGCCCTCATCGAATCCGTTGAGAGCGTTAACGCGCTGCGATTGCGAACGGTCGCCGTGAATCATGGCAGCCGAGAATCCATCGCGGATGAGGTTCTTGGCCAGGCGCTCGGTGCCGCGCTTGGTGCGCGCGAAGACCAGCGTCTGTCCTTTCTCGTGATAGAGCAGGCGGCGCAGCGCGTCGGACTTGTCGGCGGCGGCGACTTCAAAGGCCTGCAACTCGACGCTTTCGGCGGGCTTGGTAGTCGAACCAAGCGCGACCCGAACCGGGTTGCGCATATAGTCATTCACCAGTCCTGCGACTGAAGCTTCCAACGTTGCCGAGAAGCAGAGCGTCTGGCGCTCGCGCGGCAGAGTGCCGACGATGCGGCGCAGCGAAGGCAAGAAGCCCATGTCCAGCATGCGGTCGGATTCGTCCAGCACAAGGATTTCGACCTTGCTCAGGTCAACCAGCTTGCGCTTGAGGTAGTCTTCCAGCCGTCCCGGGGTGGCGACGATTACGCCAGCGCCTTTGCGGACGGATTCGATTTGCGGCCGCTCGGACATTCCGCCGATGACCAGCGCCGTCTTAGGCAACTTGCCATGGCGGAGATCGTCATATTGCGCCTTGACCTGTATGGCCAGTTCGCGCGTGGGGACGAGAATCAATGCTCGTACACCGGGCACGTGTCGCGCTCCCAGCTTCTCCATGATGGGAAGCAGGAAGGCTAAAGTCTTGCCGGTGCCGGTTTGGGCTGTCGCCAAAACGTCTTTGCCTTCCAGCGCATGCGGAATGGCCATCTCCTGGACCGGAGTGGGGGTAGTGAAGTGTGCTGCTGCTAATTTCTGCTGGAGTCCAGCAGACAGGGGCATTTCCTTAAATTGTGTCAATCGATTTGTACTTTCTTGGGAGGGGCAACTCGCGCATGTGCATACGGGATGCGAGTCGCGAAGATACTGCAGATGCCGCTCGAATTTGAGTTAAGCGCTAAGTGAATAACGGAAGCAGCAGAGGCGGGAGATCAGATCGAAACGAAGGACCGGATTGCACGCACCACATCGACCGTGGCAATAAGCGTCTAACGGGACTATATCACAGCGCCGAGGCCCTCTCGCCAATCGGCGCCAAAGAAAACTTGAGTCAAAACCTTGTTATCTTGCGAAGTCGTGAAAGTCGAAGCCAACCGGCTGACCTTCCTCGTCGTGCGAGATTACGAGTGCCGTGGGACTTTCGCTGGTGGACGGCTGCTCCTGTTTACGTTGCGCTTTTTTAAGCGCCTTTTCCTGTTGCCGTTCCTGACGGGCTTTCTCTTTTTGCCGCTTGGTGAACGTTGTACGGGAACCTCCTGCCATCAACACGCTCCCTTCCCTTATGCTGATTAGACTCTTACATCTGGGAAACGATTCGGAAATCCCCCCGCGCACGATGGCATCCTGAACCATTTCAATATGTTACGGCGATCCAACCCTGGTCGAGTTTTTCGCACATTGGTTTGCCATATACACTTCTGGCACTCAGATCTCCTAAGTGCTAATCTTGACATCGTTTCCGTAGGTTCCTAAAATTACATTTTGCGAAGCGCATCCGTGTTCCTGTCTGTAAGTTATTGTAAAATATATATTTAGTGCTGGTTAGGGACAAAAACAATGGGCCAGACTCCCGGCATCGGCAAACGAGAGCGAGAAATCCTGACCGCCATTGTCGAAACCTACATCTCGACAGGCGAGCCGGTCGGATCGCGCACCCTGGCCCGCTCCAACCGCGAGAACCTGAGTCCTGCCTCGATTCGCAACGTCATGTCGGATCTGGCTGATGCAGGCTACCTGGAACAGCCGCATACCTCCTCCGGTCGAGTGCCGACCGCACAAGCCTACCGCTATTACGCCAACCAGTTGACGGGAGAGGCGAGGATTTCCCCGGCCGACGAGAGCCTGATTCAGGGCAATCTGCAAGGTCTTAACGACGTGCAAGAGTTCATGGAGCGCACGTCACATGTGCTCTCGATCATCTCCCACGGAGTAGGCGTGACCGTTGCTTCCGGTGCCGCACAGCGCAACGCATTGGAACATGTGTATTTCCAACGGCTGGGCGACAAAAAAATTCTTGCCGTTGTAGTCATGCGAAGCGGGCTGGTACGCGATCGTGTTCTCCGTGTGAAGGAAGACCTTACCGTCTCCGACCTGGAAGTTGCGGCCAATTACATCAACCAGAACTTTCGTGGCTGGGAGATGGCTGCGGTACGCAATGAGATCGAAAGGCGCCTGCAACAGGAACGCGACGAGTACGGCCATCTGATGCGCTCGGTCGAGGAACTCTATCACCAGGGAGCCCTGGCTACGGAAGCGATACCACAGGCCGTGTTTGTGGAAGGCGCGGCCAACCTGGTGATCAACGAGCAGGACAAGGAACGTCTGCGCCAGCTGCTGGCTACCCTGGATGAGAAGCAGCGTATCGTCGACCTGCTCTCTGCCTACCTGGATGCACGTCAGGAGGCAGTACGCGTTGTCGTGGGTCTTGAGCAGACTGCTCCGCATCTAAATAACTTCGTGCTCATTGGCGCACCGGCCAGGGTGGGCAATGAGGTAATTGGCTCGCTGGCTGTCATCGGGCCCACACGTATTGATTACGAGCACGCCATTACCGCGGTTTCGTATATTGCGCGCCTGTTCGATCAATTCTGGAACGAATCAACGTAGGAAAAATTATGGTAGCGAATAAGAAGAACGGAGATGCAACCGGACTGGATATTGACCACGAATTGCCTTCGGCGGAAGTGGAAGAAACGCCGGCGGTTGAGTCGGAGCTCGAGGCCCTGCGTGCTGAGAAGGCGAGCTATCTCGACCGACTGGCGCGCCTGCAGGCGGAATTCGACAACTTCCGCAAGCGCAGCGTCCGCGATCAGCAGGATTTTCGCGATTACGCCTTGGTCGAAGCCCTGAAATCACTGCTGCCGATTCTCGACAGCCTCGATCGCGCGCTCAAGACCGCGGGCTTGTCGGTGCAGGACTTTCGTTCCGGCATCGAGCTGATCGACAAGCAGTTTCACGATGCGCTGGCCAAGCTCGGAGTCGAGCCGGTTCCGGCCGAAGGCGAAGTTTTCGATCCCAACCTGCATCAGGCGGTGCAGATGGTCGACACCGACGAGGTGGAAGATCATCACGTCATCGACGAACTACAACGTGGCTATCGCATCAAAGATAGACTGTTGCGCCCTGCCATGGTACGTGTGGCGAACAATCCGAAGAAGTAACGAGACTTACGGACTGCGGCGTTCGGGCCGGCATCTTGATCATGTTTGTATTTGCCGCGGGCTTTAGCCCGCGAAGCCCGTTCTCAACATCAGAAGGATTACGATTCTGGCTACCAACGTAAAACGCGACTACTACGAAGTTCTGGGAGTGACCCGCACGGCGACCGACCAGGAAATCAAGAGCGCCTACCGCAAATTGGCCATGCAGTATCACCCCGACCGCAATCCCGACAACCCTGCGGCGGAAGAGCAGTTCAAAGAGTGCAGCGAGGCTTATGCCGTGCTGGCCGACACGGAGAAGCGCGCGCGCTATGATCGCTTCGGTCATGCCGGTGTCTCCAGCAACGGCGCCGGTTTCGATCCATCTACCGTCGATATTCAGGACATCTTCGGCGACATCTTCAGTGGTTTTGGAGTCGGCGATATTTTTGGTGGAAGCCGTGGAGGTCGTCGCTCGCGTGCCCAGCGCGGCGCCGACATGCGTGAGGACCTGGCCCTCGACTTCGAAGAGGCGGTCTTCGGCGTTACCAAGCAGGTGCAGATCAGGCGCCTCGAAGAGTGCGAAGCCTGCAAGGGAAGCGGCGCGGCCCCCGGCAAGGCTCCGATCGACTGTACCACGTGCGGCGGGCGCGGCCAGATCCGCTACCAGCAAGGTTTTTTCGCCATTCAGCGGCCGTGCGGCACGTGCCAGGGAACTGGCAAGCTGATTATCGATCCGTGTACGAAGTGCAAGGGGCAAGGACGTGTTCGCCGCGAGCGCTCCGTGACCGTGAAAGTCCCGGCCGGCGTCGAGGACGGACAGCGCATGCTGTACTCCGGCGAAGGAGAGGCCGGGGTCTTTGGCGGGCCATCCGGTGATCTGTATGTCGTGCTGCATTGCAAGGAGCACGAGTTCTTCGAGCGCGACGGCCGCAACCTGCACTGCGTAGTCCCGATATCGGTGGTGCAGGCAGCTCTGGGCACGGAAATCACGGTCCCCACGCTCGAAGGCGAGCACGTCCTGAAGGTACCCGAAGGCACGCAGACTGGCGCGACGTTCAAAGTGCGTAACCAAGGTGTGCCCGAGTTGAATGGCCGTGGCCGTGGCGATCTGTTCGTGCAGCTCAAGGTGCAGACACCAACGAAGCTCACGAAACGCCAGCGCGAACTGCTGGAGGAGTTGCAGGAGACGATCTCAGTGGAGAACAAACCCGTCAGCCGTACCCTGCTCAGCAAAATGCGCGAGATGTTCGGCTGAGTGGTTTAAAAGGGGGACAGAGCTTTAGCGACGCGGTTCAGGCCCTTTATCTTTGTCATCCCCAGGCAGCGGTGACGACCGAGTGTCTTTTTTCCGCAGTGTCGAAGCGCCCAACACCCACACTCTCTTGGAAGACTGGTTTCGCATCTACGCCTGGTTTCTACTGATCGTGACCGCGTTACCGGCGGTCGCGCGGCTGGTCAGGCCACGCGAGTTGGCACGCATCATGCTCTTTCGTTACCAGAATCCCCGGCGCCGCAAGCGTATGCGCATGGGCGGCGCCGTTTACCTTGCGCTCGCGCTGTTAGCTACTCTAGTCCTGCTGCGCTCCCCGTCGCGCCAGCAGCGATGGCTGCTCACGGCTCTCCTGGTTGGTGCCGTTTCGGCAGCCGAATTCCTCATGAACAGCCGTACCTTCGCCGAAGACGAATTGGAGCGCCAGAACCGCATCTTCGGAGGCGTGTATGCTTCCATTGCGATTGCCGTGGCGTTGTTACTTGCGACCCGATGACCCGCCGCCGTTGGATTGCCGATGAAGTGAACCAGAAGCGCGCTGCCTTGACCGGCGCGCATGCGGCGCATCTTGCGCTTACTCTGCGGGCCCGGGTCGGTCAGGAGTTCGAAGTTGCATGTGGCAACGTTGTGCGCCGGGCCGTCATCACCGGCGTGGCCGAGGATCGGGTGGAATTTGAGTTAGGCGATGCGATCGCTTCATCCCTGGTGAAGCCCATTACTCTTTTGCTCGCAGTATTCAAGTTCGACCGGATGGAGTGGGCGATCGAGAAATGTACGGAGCTGAACGCTACGTCAATTGTTCCCGTAATCACTCGTCGCACCGAGAAGCACCTCGCCCTGGCTGCTGGGAAGCGCGTCGATCGCTGGCGGCGCATCGCCCGCGAAGCATCCCAGCAGGCAAGACGTGCCGCGCCTCCGGAGATAGCCGATCCGGTGAAGTTGGTCGATACCCTTCAGACCTCTGACGAGTTGCGGATCGTGCTGGCGGAAAACGAGCATGAATCCCACTTGGTTGAGATTCTGCGCACTTACCCGGAAGTACCGTCGCTCGCGCTGGCGACTGGTCCGGAAGGAGGTTGGATCGAGGAGGAGTTGAAGTCGTTCCAGCGATGCGGCTGGCTCTCCGCGTCGTTGGGCTCAACCATTCTGCGCGCGGAGACCGCAGCGATTGCGGCTCTGGCCATAGCCCAGGCCGAACTCAGTCAGCGTCCCCTCGGCGACGTCGGATTTAGCAAGTAGCGCGCGCCCGTGCTCGTTTCTTGACTTTGAGCCGTGGCGGATTCACGGGCCTGCTTTCCACAAGAACGCAGCTCCGGCTTCTTGCCTGCGCAACCACGAAAGGCAGATAATATATTTTCGCTTTTTCTTCGACACGAGGAACGATGTCCTGGCAGCCTCAAGGCTTCAAGCTCACCCCGCAGCAGCAAGACGCCGTATATCACGACAACGGCCCCATCCTGGTGGTTGCCGGCGCCGGCACCGGTAAGACCACCGTCCTGGCCAGCCGCGTTGTCCGCTTGATCGAAGACAGACTGGCTGAACCCGGCGAGATTCTCGCGGTCACCTATACCCGGAATTCCGCCCATGATCTGATCCGGAGGATTGCGCGTCTTTGGAAGGGCAGGGACGATCCAGACTCCGTGGGGCGAGTGGCCGAATCCGGACTGCAGGTCGGCACCTTTCACGCCTATGCCTACAAACTTCTGCGCGAAGCCGGCGAGCGTTTCGGTCTCATCGACGACAAAGACCTTTACGTCCTTCTTCGCCGTCGACAGGAAGAGCTGAAGCTGCATTATTACGTGAAAGCCGCTACTCCGGGACAGTTTCTCGAGGGCCTGACTGATTTCTTTAGGCGCTGTCATGATGAGCTGCGCTCGCCCGACGATTACGACGCCTACGTCGGGAAGCTCAAACACACCCTGCTTCCTCTGCCTCGAGTATCGAAGAGCTCCGATTCGGATGCGATGCCTGAGAACGAAATACTCGGACGCTGTGACGAGATCGCGCGCGTCTACCGCTACGTTGAGAACTTGTTGGCAGCGGAAACTCTGGGGACCTACAGTCACGTCATTACCCGCGCGATTGAGCTCTTGCGCGACCCGCAGAATTCTGAACACCTCGAGAGATCGCGCCGGGGCGCTCGCTTCACCCTTATCGATGAGTTCCAGGACTCCAACATCGCGCAGATTGAGCTGACTCGGTTGCTGGCGGGTGACCAAGGCAACGTGTTTGCCGTCGGCGATCCGGACCAGGCGATTTATCGATTTCGCGGGGCTACAGCGGGAACGTTCGATCATTTTCTCAAAACTTTTGGGATTGAGCGGGTCAAGCGCGTCACGATGTCCGAGAACCGCCGATCCACCAATTTCATTCTTCGGTCGGCGTATTCGCTCATTTCGCGAAATCCGCAGATCACCAGCGTCGAGTTACCCGGCGGCAAGCGCTGGGAACGTGAGCCGTTGCAGCATATGCGGAAGGGGGAACGGTTCCCGGTTTCGCCGGTCGCGATCCGGGCATGGGAAGACGTATCCATGGAGGCCGCGTTCGTGGCTGGGGAAATCGCGCGTATGTATCACGCCGATAAGCGGCATTGGAGTGATTTCGCCGTGCTCTATCGGAGTCATGCGCATGGCTCTTTGCTGGCCGAAGAGCTGTCCGGGCGGAACATCCCGTTTAGCGTTACCGGAGCTGATCTGCTTTCGGTTGCCGAGGTACGCGATATGCTGGCCGCCTTACATGCCGTGATCGGGGGCGACCCGGTCTCGCTGCTCAGGCTCGCCGCTCTCCCCGTCTTCCACATCGATGGCGAGGAACTGCGTGGAGTGCTCGCCGTGTCCGATAAGCTCTGTGAGTTGGAGTCGTCGTTGGAGAGAGTTTCAGGCGGCTCTGCGGTGGTCACCGCATTGGCTGAGGTTCGCCACGCCATCCGGCAGCAGCAGGATAAGGCCCTCGCTTCCTGCGGGCTTGTGCAACACCAATTTGGGATTCCCTTCACTTCTGAGACTGATGTGTTCACGCAATTCGTGCAGAACTGGAGCCGCAAACCGCCGCAGATTTCTGGCGACGGTACCCTCAGCGAATTCCTGGTATTTCTCGAGTACTTTGCCGAGAGCGGTGGCCGCATTACTGCGCCCGAAGACGACGACGGCGAAACGCCCGCAAATCTGCAGATGGAATCAGGGGAGGTCGTTGCCGCGAAACGCAGAGATGACGCCGTCCGGCTTCTCACGGTTCATGCTGCTAAAGGTCTCGAATTCCCGGTGGTGTTCGTGCTTCGCGCTTCGCATCCCTGGTTTCCCCATCTGTACCGCGAAGATCTGGTCGAGTTTCCCAATGACCTTCGTGATCGCGACACTCGCTTCAACGATCCCAAAGAGGCGTACAAGGAGGAAGAGCGGCGGCTCTTCTATGTAGCGATGACCCGCGCAGAAGATAGGCTTTTCATCTGCGCACAGAAGGGAAGGGGGAAGGACCCGACCCCTTCCGGAGATGTAAGGGACCTGATTGCCCAAGGTTCCAAGGCGCTGAAGGGAGGCGTTGATTTTGAGCTTCTGCAGGGGGGCGAACGGGTTGCCGTGATCCATGCGGCCGCCGCGTCATCAACGCGAATTACGGACTGGATGGAACTCCCCGCTTTGCCGCAAACGAAGAACCGGAAGCTCAGCGCAAGCGCTATCGAGCGGTACCAGCGGTGTCCGCTCAGTTACAAGCTGGGGCTGGAGTGGAAGCTTCCTGAGGAGCCCGCGGCCAATATGCAGTACGGAGCCGCCATGCACTCCGCGCTGCTGGGGTATTTCGACGCGCTGCGGAACGGCCGGCAGATGCCCGCCGAAGACGTGGTCCGGTGTTTCCGCGACGAATTCCGCAAAGCGAAGATTGGAGACGAGCTCCAGCGGCGGCTCTACGAGCGGGATGGCGCACAGCAGTTACGGACCTTCCTGGAATCGCCCGCGGCTATTCCTCAGGGTCGAATAGCCATGCTGGAACACAAGTTCCAGTGCAAGATCGCCGGAACCGACATCACGGGCCGCATCGATCGCGTGGACGAGACGGACGACGGCTATGTGATTGTCGACTACAAGACCGGCAATCCCAAACCACAACACCTGGCGGACAAGAGCTTGCAGCTTTCGATTTACGCCCTGGCGATGTCAGCCAACAGGCCTGTCAAGGCGCTGATTTTTCAGAACATGGCCGACAACACCGCAATCGTCAGTAGGCGTTCGCCGGAAAGCTTGCAGAAAGCTGAAGCCGAGATCGCTGCTGCTGCCAGTGGCATTGCGGAGGGCCGGTTTTGGGCAAGAGAGGGCAGCCATTGCAACTGGTGCGGCTATCGCTCGATTTGTCCTGTGAAGGAACTTCGGCCCAGGCTCCCATCCGAGATTCCCATCGAGGCCAATGGGCAGATGAGTCTCTGGCGGAACTGAGGCTTACAAAAAATCAGGGGACGCTTGCGCGTCCCCGGTTGTTCACTCTGAAGAAGAGTTACTTCTTTTTCTTCTTCGCGGCCTTCTTAGCCTTCTTCTTGGTTGCCATTGTTTCTATTCTCCCTTTCCATTTGTCATGGAACATTGCGACATCACTTCATCGCAATTTGTTCTTTGTATAGAGGCAACGAAATAAATAGTCAAGAAAAAAACGCACGTCCAATTGCGCAACTCGGTGACGCGACGCGGCCGGCGCGCCCGCACTTCGGCGCAGCGTGCAATCGCAGACAACTCGTGTTCGCCGCAATAAGTTTGCGACGCGCGTGCAACCCGCATGGATACTGGCGATTTCGTGCCATTGAAGCTCGCCGCAAAAATCGCGTTCAACGCTGGCTGCAGCGAGTGCCGGAAACACTCGAAGCAACCTGTCGCAGTCTGCGGCAGAAAAATTTTTCTTCAACCCCATATAATTTTCAGTGGCGAAAGTGGTTTTGCGGAGAATGGGGCGCCCGCTCGAGGCGGATTTGTACATCACCGTAACAGATGTAGCACAGCTCCGCTGATTGCATCGTGCCAGGCATGGGCGATCATGCCCGGCCGCAGGCTCTTGCGCCACCACGCCAGCAATCCGAACATCAGGCCGTAGATCCCGATCAAGATCATGCGGGGCTGTCCTTCGTAACCGTGTGCCGCACCGAAGACCACCGCTGAAAGCAACACCCCGGCCGCCATCGAACGGGTGATACCGGCGAACTGGCGCTGCAGGTATCCACGAAAGATGATTTCTTCGCAGATGCCGGCCGTCGCGCTGACGCAAAACCAGATCGCCAATTCAAGCGTCGTGCTGGGAATGAGAAATCCCAGTTGGCGGCGCATGCTGTCGAATTTCCCGGCTTGGTCGAGGTGCAGGGCCTTCGCGCCGGCGCCCAACACCGCCACGGCCGCGATCCAGAAGCCAGAAGCGATCACCAGATCGATCAGAACATCTTCTGCATCGCCCCACCGACCGCCAATCAGCTCACGCAACGTCATTCGTTTGCGCACGCCGACATACACAAAAGCCGTGAGGACCCACTCCCACGCCATCGTCCAGAGGTACTGTCGGATCTTGTGCCCGGAGAGCGGATGCACGCCACGCGAGCCGCCGAGCGATGCGCCGAGCAGAATGAACAGTACGATTCCCATATGCCAGGGTGGTGCAAGTAAGCGTCGATCTTGTTGCCGATTGGGAGGCGCGGCGTCCGGGGTCTGCGAGTCGGAAAGCAAGGTACCTTCATCTTACTTATAATGATGGGTTTGTCATTTATGTTGGAAAAGGAGCGGGCGGTATGGCTCTCATGGAACACGTTGTCATCGTATCGGCTGTGCGTACGCCTATCGGCAAGTTTCAGGGATCGTTGTCGGATCTGACCGCGCCCCAGCTCGGCGCGATTGTGGTGCGGGAAGCCGTGAAACGCGCTGGCGTCAAGCCGGCGGGCGTTACCGAATGCATCATGGGCAACGTGGTCGGCGCGGGCCTGGGACAGAACCCGGCGCGCCAGGCGGCGTTGGGTGGCGGCTTGGACTCCTCGGTTGCCGCAATGACCATCAATAAAGTTTGCGGCTCCGGGCTCAAAGCGGTGGCTCTGGGCCAGCAGGCGATCCAGACCGGCAACTCGGAAATTGTGGTCGCCGGTGGTATGGAGAGCATGACCAACGCTCCCTACCTCTTGCCCAATGCGCGCAAGGGCTATCGCCTGGGCGATGGCAAGCTCGTCGACTCGATGGTGCATGACGGCTTGTGGGACATCTACAACGACTACCACATGGGCAATACCGGAGAGAATGTCGCCGAAAAATACAAGATTACCCGCGAAGAGCAGGACGAGTATGCCCTCAACTCGCATCGCAAGGCCGTTTCGGCGATCAAAGAGTGCCGCTTCAAAGATCAGATCGTTCCCGTAGAATTGCCGTCGAAAAAGAGGGGAGCCCCGCCGCAGTTCTTCGCGATTGACGAGTCGCCGCGCGAAGACACCAGCATCGAAGTGCTGCGTGCGCTGAAAGCCGCGTTCAAGAAGGATGGCACCGTGACCGCCGGCAATGCTCCCAGCGTAAACGACGGCGCGTCGGCGCTCGTTCTAGTGTCCGCGTCAAAAGCGAAGGAACTGGGTCTGAAACCCATGGCCCGCATCGTGGCGCAGGCGACCAGCGGCCTCGATCCGGCGTGGGTGATGATGACTCCGGTGGAGACCGTTCGGCAGCTTTGGAAGAAGACTGGCTGGAAGAATGACGAGGTCGACCTCTATGAGATCAATGAGGCGTTTTCAGTCGCCGCGATTGCCGTGACCCGCGAGCTGGGCCTCGACCTGAACAAGGTCAACGTGAACGGAGGAGCGGTTGCCTTGGGACATCCCATCGGAGCGAGCGGTGCGCGCATTCTGACGACACTGCTTTACGAGATGATTCGCCGGGATGTGCACAAAGGCATCGCTGCGTTGTGTTTGGGTGGAGGGAATGCGGTCGGAGTAGCGGTTGAACGTTAGCCTCATTTAACGGCACGAACCGCAAGCGTCATTTACAAATCGTTACAAGGGAGAGGGGAGCAAATGTGCTCCCCTTTTCGTATCAAAGCCAAGTAATAAGAGGATTGCGGCTGCGCCGCAGTTGCGTGCAGCGGCATCTAATAGAGCACGCATGAGTTCTTCCCCTGTTGCCAAGGTTGTATCAGCGATCCGTACCGAAAACGTCACTCGCCACTATCCCATGGGCGAGAGCGTGATCCGTGCCGTCGACGGCGTGTCGCTCACCATCGAGCCCGGCGAATTCGTCGCACTGCTGGGTCAGTCGGGCTCCGGGAAATCGACCCTGCTGAACTTGCTGGCGGGTCTTGATCGTCCGACTTCCGGATCGGTCCTGGTACACGGTCGCGACCTGGCAAAGATGTCCTCGGAAGAGCTGGCGCACTATCGCCGCTACGATGTCGGAATGGTCTTTCAGGCGTTTCACCTGATTTCGTCGATGACCATCACCGAGAATGTGGAGTTGCCGATGCGTTTTGCCGAGGTTGATCGTGCCGAGCGAACCCAACGGAGCCGTGAATCTCTGGAGCGGGTCAGTCTGGGCAGTCGCCTCGAACATCGTCCCTCGCAACTCTCGGGCGGCGAGCAGCAACGCGTCTCCCTGGCGCGTGCGCTGGCCAATCGGCCACCGTTACTGCTGGCGGACGAACCGACCGGCAACCTCGATAGCCGCACTGGCGAAGACATTCTCAACCTGATTCGCGATATTAGCCTCTCGCTGGGCATGACGGTAGTTATGGTGACGCACGAGCGGACCTTGGCTGAGCGATTTGCGCAGAGACTGATCTTCCTGGCCGACGGCAAACTGGTGAGCGAGGAGGTGCGGGCATGACCGGCTACGACCTGCTCGAGCTCGCCGTGCGTAACCTGCGACAGTCCAAGTTGCGCAATGGCCTCACCACCATCGGCATCTCCGTCGGCGTGGCTTCGCTCGTGGCGATGCTGTCTCTCGGCGTTGGCTTGCAACAGATGGCGACACGAAGACTCGCCGGTTCCGGTCTGTTCGATACGGTATTCGTGACCTCGCGCCAGGATTACCGCGGTTTCGACCGCGAAGACGACGCCAAGACGCCACACCCGGAGCAGGCGCCGATACTCGATGAACCTGCCCGCGAGAAGATCAGCAAGCTACCCAACGTCACGGAAGTCGAGCCGGAGATCCGCGTCATGGGCGAGATCGTCTCGCGCGGTGAGACGCACTTCGGTTTTGTCACCGGACTTCCAATGTCGGCCAGTGTCAATGAGGCTTTCGAGAACCTGAAAGGCAAATTCTTTTCCAGCAATAATGCTGATGAAGCCATCTTGTTGCTCGACTTCGCCAAGGAGCTCGATCCCAAAAATCCTTCGGCGTTGATCGGTCAGGAAATTACGTTGCGCTACGGCGAACGGCAGGCGCTGGCGCAGGACCAATCCGACCGTCCGCAGATGAGCGGAGCCGAAAGTTCCCCCGACACCAGCGGTGGTAGCGGCGACGACTTTGGGTTCTCCGTGGTGCGCAAGTTACAGATGCTCAAAGTCGTTGGTCTCATCGATTCCGAACCCTATGGCGGTATGCGGACCGTCTCCCGCGGCCGTATCTTTCTGCCGGTCGGTACGACGGAGCGGCTGAATATGGCTCAGTTCACCGACATGCGCAGCTCGCTGAGCGGCGCTAGTCGCAAATCGTATGTGACCCTCACGGTTCGTGTGAAAGATCCGGGCAAGGTTGCCGCCGTACAGGATGCGATCAGCCAGATGGGTTTCCGCACGTTCTCCGTGCTCGACGCCACCAAGAGCCTGCGCCGTTTCTTCACCGTGCTTGATCTGTTCCTCGGAATCTTTGGTTCGCTTGCTCTGGCGGTTGCGACCCTGGCGATTATCAACACCTTGGTCATGGCGGTGCTGGAGCGCCGCCGCGAGATTGGTGTCATGAAAGCCATCGGCGCCAGCGATCAGGACGTGAAGAGGCTTTTCTTCACCGAAGCTGGCGCGATGGGATTTCTGGGCGGAGTCCTCGGCATTCTGCTGGGACTCGCCATCGGCAAGGGCATCAATTTCGGTACTGCGATCTATTTGACGCGGCGGCAGCTTCCCGCTGAGGCTGTCTGGTCGATGCCACTGTGGCTTGTCGGTGCCGCAATCATTTTCTCTGTTGTTGTAAGTCTGGCCGCCGGACTCTATCCTGCCAGCCGGGCGGCGCGTCTCGATCCGGTGCAAACCCTGAAATACGAATGAGTAGACCACGGCAGGCCCGTTTTGCGAGTGCAGCAGGTGTCGTGCTCTGCCTGCTTGTGCTGATGCTGGCTCCTACTGTCCACGCGCAGGGCCGGGCGGAGTGTGCCACCATCAAATCTGCAATATTGGGGCGCCCGGTCCGATACTGCGCCTTTCTGCCCCCGAGCTTCGATACCGACAAGACGCGACAGTTTCCCGCGATGTACTACCTTCACGGTCTGGGCGACAACGAACAGTCATTACTCAATTCCGGGGGCTGGGATCTGATCGAAGACATGCGCCGCACCGGGAAGGTTGGCGACTTCGTTGTGCTCGCGCCCAACGGTGGCCACACCTTCTTCATGAATTCCGCCGACGGCAAGATTCGCTACGAAGACTTCTTGGCGAAAGAGTTCATGCCGCAGATGGAGAAGAAGTATCGCATCATGGGTACGCGCACCACGCGCGGCATTACCGGGGTGTCCATGGGCGGCTTTGGAGCGTTGCGCCTTGCCTTCAAGTATCCGCAACAATTCGCGGCCGCCAGCGCGCAGATGCCCGCTCTGCTCGCTGACATCCCGCAAGAGTTCGTCGCCGGTGGTTCCGGTTCCCCCACTGCAATCCTCGGCGATGTCTTCGGAAACCCGATCGACGTGGCCTATCTGCAACGCAACAGTGTTTTCTATTTCGCCAAGAACGATCCCGCGCCGGAACTCAAGCGCCTGAAGATCTACTTCAACGTGGGCGACAACGACGACTACGGGTTCGAGCAGGGCGCCCAAAAGCTGCACCAGCTACTCGATTCGCGCGGTGTTCCGAACCAGTTCCACATTTATCCCGGGCGACACGATCCGCAATTTGCGATTCGGCACTTCGCAGAAGTCGTGCAGTTCCAGTGGAACGCCATCGGGAAGTAGAGGTTCTTCGCAAGAACGCAAAAGCCTACCCTGACTTGCGGCACGTCACTTTTGCAGGTAAACGATGACCTCGCCACAGAAATATCGCAGTAATGGAATGCGTAGCAGTCGCTGATCGAGCGCACTCACCGCCTGCCACAACGGGCGTGGCTGTAAGTCCGCATGCCAATCCATGGGAGGTAGTTTCGCCAGCCGCTTGAGCATGTAGAACAGATGCCGCTTTTCCAGGCGCACTGAGCGAAACTCCTCGCAGAACCGGCGAATCTCGCGCTGCGTTAGGTTTGCGTCACCAGCGTCCGAGTGTTCCGAGGTGAATCTGCGAGCAAAATTGATCAACGGATTGTCCCACAGGGTCTCGTGAAAGACGGCCCGGCCGCCAGGCCTTAAAACCCGCAGAAGGTGAGTATCGGCTTGGGGATACTTGATAACGTGATGCAGAACGCCAAAGCCGACCACAAGATCGAAGAAGTCGTCGGGATAAGCAAGTGCGGTCGCGTCCATTTGTGAGAACTCTGCTGGCAGGCCGTACCGCTTCGCGGCTATATTGGCGGCTGCGATTGCCGGTTCCGACAAGTCGAATCCCCACACTCGCGCTCCTTGCTGGCATAAGTACAGCCCCAGTCCCCCGTAACCGCAACCGTAGTCGAGTACCCGCAAGCCCTTCGCATCTCCGATTGCTTCGATCGCTTCTTGTCGCGCGTCACCCCACCGGCTCCATCCGCCGTCGGAGAATCGGGAGATTTGGCCCTTCACAAAGACTGTCACGAAATCGTCTAACGATTCCGGATGCGCCCCGGGGGCATGAGCAATATAAGCGGCATCGTGCCAGGCGCGCTCCGCGTCCTTGACGCAGTCGATATTTCTGTTGTCTCCAACCAGGGACATTACTTGAATTCTATTCTGATGGAACTGTGATTGTTGCATTTTACGCACATCGCCAGCACCGTGATTTGCGTGATTGCCGCGCATCCAGCACGGTTACGGTACATCGATGGCGCCTGGCATGGTCAGCATTTGGCCCATCGCTACCGCGAGCCCGAAGTAGAAATAAAACATCATCGCCAGCGACTCTTCGCCCAGGTTGTAATGGAAGAACGAAGTGAAGCAGAAAGCGATCAGGCCGGCCAGAGCTCCCATGGCGACGGCGCAGGCGAACCGGCTCCGTGTGCGAAAACGGCCAATGAGTCGCCACAGAAATAAGCCGTAGGCGATGCAGAACCACAACCATGCGATGAGAGCCGGCATGCCGCGTTCGACGGCGATTTGCAGGTAGGTCGAGTGAAAGTGGCTCATTACATGGTACTGGACGAAGGCCCGAATGTTCCATTCGAGGTAATGCACGCGTACGGTCTCCATTCCGACTCCGAAGAAGGGGTGTTGACGAATCAGCCGAAGACCGTCCTCCCACATGAGCACCCGGAAATGCGTACTGAGGTCGGACGCGTCGACCCAGTTCGTACCGCGTGAGTGCTGGATCCAGATTGTTGCGCCTGCCACGATTACCACCAAAGCCGCAATTGCGAATATGCGTGTGTGCCTTCCGGCCAGCAGGATCAGTGACAAAAGGCAGCCCAGCACCAGCCCAGCCACAGCGGCCCGGGTGCCGGTTGCCAGCAGGGCCACAGAAATTCCCACAAATGCGACCGCAAAAACCAGTCGCCACACCTTTCGCGGCCACTCCGCGCCCAGCAGCAAGGCCCAGGTCATGCATCCGATCTGCGTCAGCATTTCGGCGAAAACCACATAGTGCCCCAAGGTGCCTTGCGCCCGGACTGGTATACCCCGCCCCAGTTGCAGGGCCCCGGTACTAAGCCCGGAATCGCGAAAGTCCTGGGCCGATGCGGTTATGCTGTCGTGGTATCCCAGGTTGCTGATGTATTGCACCGTTGCTTCCACCGAAGCCGGCGTTTCGTTCAACACCCTAAGGAATTGCTCTCGTGTGTGGACGCTTCGCCCCGCGAACGAGGTGATTACGTCGTCTTCGACAATACCCATCGAAGCCAGTCTGGACGCAGCGGGCACCTTCACGATGCGTACCCCCACACCGTAGGTATACTGCCAACCCGTGTAGAGCGCGGCTGCGAACCCTGACAGCACCAGCAGAACGACCAGCAATCGCACTTGCGAAAGCCGCCGCAGATTTTGTGCCACCACGATTCCAGCCAGGAACAGGCAAACAAACTTCATTCGGTCCCAGCTTAGATACGGTTCCGGCGACAGAATAGTGGAGATAGCGCTCAAGACCACGTACACGAGGAGCGGTAGGGCCAGAGGTTGTGCGTACGGCCGTACCCTAACCACTACGATCTTCAACAGCCACAGCAAGAGTGCGATCTTCCATGACCGCTCCGCCCCTTTGATCGAGTGCGGCAGCAGGATGGCAAAGAGAATGAGAGCGCCAAGGATGGCGAGGTCCAGGTACTGGGTCCAGCGTGCCTTGATTACCCGGGTCTCGTTCTCGGGAGGTCTTCCCGCAACGAAAATGCGATTTTTATCAGAACCGCTCTCGCGGTAGGGAAGCGCCATCGAATCAGAAATTACCCTGAACATTCTACGCGTAAATTGCATTGCAATCTCCCCGGAACGCGGGAACCCCGGGATGGCACGGCGCACGAAGGTGGTTGGTAATCAGGAATCGCAAGACGGCGAATCAGTGCCCTTCCGGGAAGGAAGCCCACCCGGACCGCTGGACGAATCGGTTCTCTAATGCCTTTTCTCCTCTCCACACCAACCGGCGGGCAACCCGCACTCTCGGCACCTATTGGTTGTTTTCTGCGGCAATGGGCTATCTGCCGCAAGCAATTGATTTCTCGCCTTGTTCCGGTTGGTTCGGGATCAAGGGCCACCTAGGGTGTAGAATCGGGGATGTCGTATTTGCGGTACTGATCGTGTAGCGCCCGTGTCTTATTTGCGTTGTCGGGCCTCCCAGCATTGACTTGCCAAACCGCAAGGGGCAGCCAACTCCCACAACGCCCTATCGAGTGCAGTTCAGGAACGAAGGCTCGTGTTCGATCGCAGATCCAAGCTTCTGGGCACCGTTACGCTGCTGCAGGACCTGGCAGTTACAGCATTAGCGTTTGCGGTTGCGTACTACTTACGCGAGCTCGTGGTTCGCCTTCAATTCTTTTCCGGGCACCTCCATGAGATTTACCCCTTTGAGTACTACGTACCGCTCGTACTCATCTTCCTGCTGGTGTGGGCTGTCGTGGGCTATTCGTCGCGCTTCTACCGCGACTTGGAGATGTCGAACCCGATTCAGCTTGTCCTGAATCTGCTGAATCAGCTCGCTATCGTGTTGGTCATCATCTATGCGGGTTTGTATCTCCTCCGCCGGGGTGACATCAGCCGCACCTACGTGATGCTGGTCGGCATGGTTGACCTCTTGCTGCTGGTGGCGGCTCGTTACACCTCCTATAGCGTCATCGCCTGGATGCGGCACCGTCTTAAGCGTTACCACTACTTTCTGATTGTCGGCTGCGGCAGTCGGGCGCACGAGATGGCGACTCTGATCGAAGAGAGCCGCAGCATGGGACTGCGGCTGGTGGGGTTTGTGAATCCCACCAGCGAGGGCTCGAAACTCAGCGATCGATTTGGCCGCTACGAGGTTTTTCCCCTCAGCGTGGTAGAGCGGGTCCTGCAGGACCGCGTGATCGACGAAGTGGTCTTCGCCGTCAGCATGCAAGAACTGGCACGCCTTGAACCGTTGATGTCGCATTGTGCTAACGTCGGCGTTAAAACCCGGGTGCAACTG
>Ga0335085_10005399_pt1 | contig 20538 bp, 15 predicted proteins | sample Lox_Sample_45_FD_206712 | JGI IMG/M metagenome (GOLD analysis project Ga0335085, IMG submission 206712) | Soil microbial communities from Loxahatchee National Wildlife Refuge, Florida, United States - Lox_Sample_4.5 | ecosystem: Environmental > Terrestrial > Soil > Wetlands | place: USA...
ACGAACCAGGAAGTCGCGGCAAATTTAGGCATCACCGAGCGAACCGTGGAACGGCAATGGGCTTATGCCAAAGCATGGTTACTCAGCACAATCCGGGAAATGAAATGATGCCGATGTCGGGTTCTGCCGGTCTTTGGCGCGCTATTCAGCGGAACCAAAATAATGCCCTCCGATCCAGAACGGACAAAGTCGCTGTTTGCCGCCGCCCGGGATTTAACCGATCCCGAGCGACGACGCGCGTTTCTAGATGATGCGTGCGGTAGTAATGAGGCGTTGCGCACACGAATCGAGCGGCTATTGAGCGCGGCAGAAGACGCTGATGATTTCCTTGCTGGGTGCGCGCCCGCACTGCAAACAGCCGCGGCTGCGCTTGATCTCTCCCAAATCAGTCCGGTCCATTCCGCTTCCCCATCCCTGGATTCAAACCTGGGCAGCCGGATTGGACCCTACAAACTGCTGCAAAAGATTGGAGAAGGCGGCTGCGGGGTGGTTTACATGGCCGAGCAGGACAGACCGGTCCGCCGGCGAGTTGCGCTGAAAATCATCAAGCTGGGGATGGACACGAAATCGGTGATTGCACGCTTCGAGGCCGAGCGGCAGGCACTGGCCATGATGAATCATCCCAACATTGCGCAAGTGTTGGATGCGGGGGCCACCGAAGCGGGCCGGCCGTATTTTGTCATGGAATTGGTCTATGGCAGCAAAATCACCGATTATTGCGATCAGAACCGGTTGGGATTGGAGCCACGACTGAAACTTTTCATCGAGGTTTGTCATGCCATCCAGCACGCACATCAAAAAGGAATCATCCATCGGGACATCAAGCCGTCGAACATTCTTGTAACCATGCACGACGGGGTACCGGTCCCAAAGGTGATTGACTTCGGCATCGCCAAAGCCACGGAGGAACGACTGACCGATAAGACCCTGTTCACAGCTTACGCTCAGTTGATTGGCACGCCGGCGTACATGAGCCCTGAGCAAGTGGAATTGAGCGGGCTGGGCCTGGACACACGCAGCGACATCTACAGCCTGGGCGTGTTGCTGTATGAATTGCTAACGGGAAAAACGCCGTTTGACACGAAAGAATTATTGAAATCTGGCGTGGATGAAATGCGGCGCACCTTGCAGCAACGCGAGCCGAGCACTCCCTCCGCAAAACTGCGCACGTTGGGCGGCGAGGAATTGACCAAAACCGCCAGCCTCCGGCAAGTCGAGCCGCCGCAACTGCTTTCCCAACTGTCCGGCGACCTGGACTGGATCATCATGAAGGCGCTGGAGAAGGACCGTGCCCGACGGTATGAGACCGCCAGCGGCCTGGCGATGGACATTCAACGCTATTTGGACAACGAACCGATTCTCGCACGTCCGCCAAGCAAATGGTATCGTTTGAAAAAGACGGTGCGGAGAAACCGGATTGTCTTTGCCGCCGGCTCTGCGGTGGGTATGGCCTTGCTCATCGGCACGATTACTTCGACGTGGCTTTTAATTAAGGAGCGCGCCGCATTGCGCCGGGCCGACTCAGCGCAGCAGGAGTCAGAAACGGCACGCGCCGCCGAGGCACAATTACGCCGCGGAGCTGAAACGAGCGAAAAAATCACCCGGGCCTTATTACTCGAGAAGGAACTGAAATTTGACCAGGCCGACAAGCTCTTAAGCGGGGTCGAACTGAAAAATCCTTCAAAGGACGCGGCTGCCGCGTTGCGTGCGCTGGGCGATTGGTATGCCACGCATGGCCAGTGGCGACAAGCCGCTGAGCGGTTTACAACCTTGGTCAACGTGGATCAACTCGATGATCCGGATGTCGTAATATTGGACTATTGGAGGTTGGGTCCCGTATTGATTGAGGCGGATGATTTAGCTGGCTACAAGCAATTACAGCAGCAGATCATCGCCCGGTTCTCCGGCCTCGATTACCCATTGGCGGTCCGGATCCTCAAGATCAATTTGCTCCAGCCCACTGACCAAGGGATTATCAAGCCTTTCCTGCCGCAGATCGACATGGCGGGGAAGACGTTTGTTGAGGAGGAAAAAGAGAAGAGCAAATATCCCGAAATGGCTTGGCGGGCGCAGTCGCTGGGGTTGCTGGAGTATCGGCGGGGAAATTACGCAATGGCGAAGAGTCACTGCAACGTGTGCATTACGTGTCCCGTGATCAATGCGCCCCGGAATGCCGCGGCGCATGCGATCGAGGCAATGTGTCTCTGGAAAATGAATCAATATCAAAGTGCGTTGAGCGAATTCAATCAGGGCCAGGAGATGGTTGAAGCCAAGTTCAAAAGCGGCCTGGATCAGGGAACCGACATCCAGGGTTTCTGGTTCGACTGGGTTTTCGCCCGCGTGCTTTTACATGAGTGCCAGCAGCAGATCGCGGCTTCCGGCCTGTCACTAACGCAAATTTCCGAGTCAAAAACCGATCAGGACACCGCCGCCAAACTTCGCGCACAGGGCGATGCGGATGCAGCAAATGGCCACTGGCAGCAAGCCACCGAACGGTTCGCTGCCCTGGCAAACATGAACCAATTTGATAATTGGGACACTATCACGCTGGATTGTTTGAGGCTTGGAAGCACTCTGGTCGAGGCGGGCAAACTGGACGAGTATAGGCAATTCCGCACGGAGGCACTTTCACGATGCAGCACCAACGCCAATTCTTATTTGGATCGAACAATTAAATGTTGCCTGCTATTGCCAGCAGATAAGGAACTCTTGTCGACTCTCGAGCCTGCAGCCCAAGTCGCTGAAAATAAAGCAGGTCAAGGTCCGATTTCGAACTCGCCCTGGGCCTCCTTAACCTTGGCATTGTGGGAATACCGGCGTGGAAACTATGCCGCCGCCACAAACCATTGCCGCCGCTGCCTGACAAATCCCGATCACAATACTCCACGATCCACTGCTGCGCATGTGCTTCTGGCAATGTCTTACTCACAAATGCGAGAGTATCACGAAGCCTTGCCGGAATTGAAACAAGCACGAGACCAGATCAAGGCAAAGTTCGCGAGCGGGGTGCAACTGACCTCGAGCTCCGGGCCGCAGGAAAGTTGGTTCGACTGGGTGGTGGCAGATATTCTCTTGCGCGAAGCTTCCGTTTTAATTCCCGACGAATCCGGCGCTACAAAAAACACCCTCCCGTAAATTGTCACGTCGCTGACAAAAAATACTTCACACGTGTCGGGTTTCGCAAATGTCCGGCGCGTTATTCAGTGAACCCAGATGTAAGTAAACAGGATTAAGGTTTGACGGTAGCGCCTGTGAACATAACGCCCAAATGAAAGGTTTTATGAATACTGTTATGCACGAATTGGAAATTCCGGCCGCAGGTAGAAACAATCGGGGCGATTGGGCAGGCGCGGTCATCCTCAATGATGGTGATACCGCGCTCAATAACCATTTTGGCGAAAAACCCCGATCACCCGAGCCATCCCGGCCAGAGAAGGCTTTTCGTCTCAATGAGCCGGCGCGGCCGATAGATCAATTTGAAGGGATCATTGGCGGCAACGCGTCCTTGCGGGATGTGTTCGGAAAAATAAAAATTGTTGCGCCAACCGACTCCACAGTGTTGATCCTGGGCGAGACCGGCACGGGCAAGGAACTCGTGGCCCGCGCGCTGCATAATCGAAGTTCCCGGCGCGAGCGCCCCTTCGTGCGGATCAATTGCGCCGCGATTCCCTCCGGATTGATCGAAAGCGAATTGTTCGGTCACGAGCGCGGGGCATTCACCGGCGCTGTCACGCGAAAAATTGGCCGCTTTGAAATGGCCAATGGCGGCACACTATTCCTGGACGAGATCGGCGACATCCCGCCGGAACTCCAGCCCAAGCTTTTGCGTGTGCTCCAGGAACAGGAATTTGAGCGACTGGGCAGCACTCAAACCTTGCGTGTGAACGTGCGTGTCGTGGCCGCCACCAGCCGCCACCTGGCACAGATGGTCGCCGACCGGGAATTCCGGAGTGATTTGTATTATCGGCTAAACGTGTTTCCAATCCGGCTGCCGGCATTGCGGGAACGTTCGGAAGATATTCCGCTGTTGGTGAATCATTTTGCCCAGATTTACGCGCAGCGCATGCAAAAATCCATCGAACATGTTTCGGTTGAGGCAATGAATGCGTTGCTGAATCATTCCTGGCCAGGCAACGTTCGGGAATTACAGAACTTCATTGAGAGAGCTGTGATTCTTTCCCCTGGCAAACGATTGCAGCTTCCATTGTCAGAATTAACGGACGCGGAATCTTTCGTGGACCTTCCGGGACAAAGCGCCGTTTCCCGCAATCTTACGCTGAAGGATGCCGAACGCGAACATATCGTTCAGGCACTGGCTGAAAGCGATTGGGTCGTCGGAGGAGTCAAAGGCGCCGCGACCCGCCTTGGACTTAAACGCACAACCTTGGTTTCGAAGATAAAGCGGCTGGGCATTTCTCGATCCATAGTATAAGCACCCGAATTTAGCGAGTCTGCCAACACCTAAACCGTCTCCCCTTCTCTAGCGTCTGATGCCCGTTTGCTCCTTCGAATTCGTTGCCACCCTCATCGAAGCAGATTCGTTTTTGCCAAATCAAGAAGACTGCGGCCGCGTCCATCCAGCACCGCCTTGATCATGTAAAGACCGAAGCCCTTCACCTGTTCCACAGTAATCGTCGGCGGCATTGAAAGTTCTTGCCGATCGACCATCACCTCCACGAGCGCGGGGCCATCGTGTTCCAGCCCCTGGAGCAGCATCGGGCGAACTTGCTCTGGATTCTCCGCTTTCAATCCGAGGATGCCTACGGCTTCAGCCAGTTTCGAAAAATCTGGATTTTCGAGGTCGGTCGCGAATTCTAAAATGCCTGCGGCCTTCATTTCCAATTCGACGAAATCGAGCGAACCGTTATTGAACACCACGATTTTCACAGGCAATCGCAATTGCCGCAGAGTCAGCAAATCGCCCATCAACATCGCAATGCCGCCATCGCCGGAAAGCGTAACGACTTGCCGGTGCGGATGCGAAACTTGCCCGCCGATGGCCTGCGGCAATGCATTAGCCATCGAGCCATGGTTGAATGAACCGAGTAAGCGCCGCTGGCCGTTCATCGTCAAATAACGCGCCGCCCAAATCGTGGGCGTGCCGACGTCGCAGGAAAAAATCGCGTCTTCGGCCGCGATCTCATCCAGCACGCGGGCAACGTATTGCGGATGAATCGGCTTGCGGCCTGGCTCACCGGTCGCCAGATCGTCGAGTCCCTGGCGCGCAGTCCGGTAATGTTTGAGGGAATCTTCCAAATGAGCGCTGTCCGTTTTACGCGTGAGACTGGGCAATAATGCTTCGAGCGTGGCCTTCACGTCTCCCACCAGACCGAGATCCACGCGCGTTCGCCGGCCGATTTGCTCGCCTCGGATGTCCACCTGTATAATCGTTGCCCGCTCGGGATAAAATTGTTGGTACGGAAAATCCGTGCCGAGCATCAGCAGGGCGTCACAATTCATCATCGCGCGATAGCCCGAGGAAAATCCAAGCAATCCAGTCATGCCCACATCGAATGGATTGTCGTACTCGATGAACTCCTTACCGCGCAAGGCGTGGACAATGGGAGCATTCAACGCGTCGGCCACCGCAATCAATTCGTCATGCGCACCCGCGCAACCGACGCCCCCAAGAATCGTCACACGTTGCGCTTGATTCAAGATGCCGGCCAGTCGCTCCATTTCTTCCGCCGAAGGGCGAACCGTCGGTTTTGGCTCTTCGAACTTGAGGCGCGGCTGCCGCTCGGAAGCCGCCGCACGCAAAGCAATATCGCCAGGAATCACGACGACAGCGACACCGCGTTTCGAGATGGCAGTTTGCATGGCGATTTCCAAAACGCGCGGCATCTGCTCGGGCTGCGAAATTAACTCGCAATAATGGCTGCATTCGCGAAAGAGACCTTCCGGCCGCGTCTCCTGAAAATAGCCGCTGCCGATTTCCGCGCTGGGGATATGAGCTGCAATTGCCAGCACCGGCACGCGACTGCGATGGCAATCGTACAAACCATTGATCAAATGCAAATTTCCCGGCCCGCAGCTTCCCGCGCACACGGCAAGTTTGCCAGTCAAATGCGCGGCCGCGCCAGCGGCGAACGCCGCAGTCTCCTCGTGCCGTACAGGAACCCATTTGATGTTATCGCGCGTGCGGATGGAATCAGTGATGCCATTGAGCGAATCTCCGGCGAGGTCATAAATATTTTTGACGCCAGCCGCCACCAGGGTGTCGACAAGCACATCGGCTACTCTTTTGTTACTCATAATTGACATATTTTTAGTTTTTCAGTCTGCGGGAATTCGTTGTTACGGAGTGCAGACAATTCAGCATGAGAATTCGCATTCTCTCCGGACGGCCTCCCGCTTTTGCATGACAGTTTGTAATTTCTTCAGCGCCCCATTTTGGAGTTGCCGAATGCGCTCGCGCGTAAGACCCAATATTCGGCCAATCTCCTCCAATGTTTTTGGCGTCTTTTCATTGAGACCGAAGCGCATGTCGATAACCATGCGATCACGCTCATTCAATCCTGCCAACGCTTCCCAAAGCATATTCCGGTCGTTTTCCTTTATGAGGTGAATGAATGGCGCTGCCGCATTCGAGTCGGCGACGGTATCTGAAACTAATGGCGAATCTGGATCGCTTCCAAGTGGGGCATCCAACTCCACCGGCTTTCTGGCTGCATCGCGGTACCGCCGCACGCGCCGCGCATCGCCTATTTCAAGACGGTCCGCCAACTCCTCGTCCGTCGCCTCCCGGCCGAGAGTGTCGTGGAACTCCGCCTCCGTCCGACGTATAGCGGCCAGTTTGTCCACCACGTGAACTGGCAATCGAATCGTTCGTGATTGGTTTGCGAGTGCTCTTTTGATCGCCTGCTTAATCCAACATGCCGCATAGGTTGAAAGCTTAGCCCCTTTCCGCGGGTCGAACCGTTCGACTCCCGTGATCAATCCGATGTTTCCTTCGCTGATGAGGTCCAATAAGGGCATTCCAAGATTTTCGTACTCGCGGGCAATCTTTACTACCAGGCGCAAATTGGCCTTGATCATTTGCTCCCGCGCGGTTTGGTCGCCGCGCCTGACTCGTTTGGCAAGCGCAATCTCCTCTTGCGCTGTCAGCAAATTCACTTGGCCCACTTCACGAAGATACAATTGCAGCGCGTCACGAGGCTTCCACTCGGCAGGGTTGGTTGCGACTGGCGTGGAGTCGCTCGGTCTTGGTTCTCCGCGTACTTCTGCAAATCTGATCGTAGCCTGCCTGTCCTTCAGAGCAAGCCGGCCCTGACCGGTCAGCGAAAGCCGGAGGGGATCTGAGCCGGGTTGAGATAGCCGTTTACGCTGCGTTGGTCTGAATCCATTTCTTACGAGGCCTACGTCGTTCTTGGCTGCAACCGAGCTGTGGCCTCCACGCCTCTCCAATATTTCAACTGGCATAAATTTTTGGAATTGAATGCTTTCTATTTTTCACTCAGTTCCCTTTGCACGCTGCATGCCAAACGCTCATTGGTTGGTTCATCGCCGTCGATTACACACTGCGGCAACAGCTTAACTGGTTTGCCGGAAGTGACCGCCAGCCTCTACACCTCAACTGTTCCGCGGAATCTCGTCACCGACTCGCCACCGCGTCGAATGGGCGTCAGTTCAGTCCACGAATTGTGTGAGCTCCGGATTGAGAGGCGGATGTTTGCATTTGGTAAAGCAGGCCGCCAAAGCTGGCCATGACGACGCACGGCAGTGCTCGTTGAAAAAGAAAAAAACAGCTCCCTTTATCGGATGATTTTGTGCGCATGCCCTTCTCGGAAGCGGACGCGCTTGAGAATTTGCGCGCTGAAGTAGCCAGCGACAGCGAGCAGAAACACGGCAAAAACCAGGATGCCGAACCTTCGCGCCATAGTTGCCATCTGTTCCAATTGGCCGTGAAAGAAAAATCCCGGCAGAACATAAATACTGGCATAAAAGAGCGAGCAAAAACCGTCCACCAGCAGGAAGCGTGACGGAGCAATCTCAAACGCCCCGGCCCGCAAGGGAACGAGGATGCCCAGGGGCAGGAATTTCGCCGCCGTCAGCACTTGCAGACCGCGAAGAATTAAGCCGGGCTGTTTTTTTTGACTGACTGCATACTGAATCGCGTGCCACCGTGGGAACAATTGGAACAGGCGGGCTTTGCTTTGATGTCCCGCATAAAACCAAAATGTATCAGCCAGCAACGAGCCGGAGGTGGCCCATCCAATGGCGGCGAAAAGATTCAAACGCCCACCGGCGGCCAAGGCCCCCGCCGCAAGGAGGAATGGCGCAACTGGGAGCGGCACCCCACCCTGTTCCAAAAGGACCAGGAAGAAAAGAATCACTCCACCGTGCGAGAGCAAGTAGCCGATGACGTGGCTCACGGATTCCTCTTCTGTTTCGGTGGCAGTTGCTCGTGCATTGACGGGTTTTCGTCCTCATCTCTGGCGGGCCGATCGTGCCAGGCGATCGCGAACAAAATCGTCATCAGTACTGTTATTGTCAGTTGGATAATCATTCGAGACGTTCTTGAATTGTTGAGCCATCATTCCATTTCCAAAAAATTTCACACGTTCAGGGCGGCTTTGAGAACAGGAACGTGGTCCTGCCGAGCCGATACTCGAGGCGGAAATAAACCTTGGCGCACTTCCTCGGTATATTGCGACACGGCCGCCAGAATTTGTTGCCCAACCGGTGCGTACTGTTTCGCGAATGGCGGGACGAAGGTATCAAAGAGCCCCAGCACATCGTAGCTGACCAACACCTGGCCGTCGCAATGAGGCCCGGCGCCGATACCAATCGTCGGAATCTTCAGGCGCGAAGTCACAACCTCCGCGACCGCGTCGGGTATTGCCTCCAGCACCAAGGCGAAGGCGCCTGCATCTTCAAGCGCAAGGGCATCCACAATCAATTCCTGCGCCGCTTCGTCATTGCGCGCCTGCTGCCGCATTCCTCCCAAATGGTGCACATACTGCGGGGTCAAACCAAGATGTCCCATCACTGGCAAACCAGACTCTGTCAGGCGTCGAACAGTTTCCGCCACGGGGCGTCCACCTTCCAGCTTTATGGCGGCAGCGCCGCCTTCCTGGAAGAGCCTCGCGGCATTCTGCATGGCCTGCTCTGACGAGATTTGGTAGGAAAGAAATGGCATGTCGGCCACGACCAGCGCGCGATTTGTGCCTCGCACAACCGCGCGCGTATGATGGATCATTGCCTCGAGTGTTACTGGAATTGTCGTGTCCAATCCCAAAATCACATTCCCGAGCGAGTCCCCAACGAGCAATAGATCGACTCCGGCTCGATCGAAGAGCCGGGCCATGGTGGCATCGTAGGCCGTTAACATGACGATCGGCTCGCATCGCTCCTTCATCAGGACGAGATCAGGGACACGGACCTTTCGACGGTCAGCGCTCATCGCTCAGCCTTCGTACTTGAAAGACAGTTGCACGCGCGCGCGGTATGCCTTCACCTTGCCGTTTTTGACCGTGAGGTCCGTCTTCACAACTTCGGCGACACGCAGGTCGCGCAGTGTTCGAGCTGCAGTCTCCACTGCATTCCTCGCGGCATCCTCCCAGGACTTCGTACTCGTGCCGACTATCTCTGTAACTTTATATACCGCGTCCCTACCTTTGGCTTGTTTGCTCATAATGCTGTCCTTTCGTTTTTGTTATTGTTTTTGTTACCAGTTCCACCGAATCAGTTGTCAGGTTCCATTCTTCCGTTTGTCGCGTTCGTCAGGCTATCGCCCGTTGTTGATTGGTCCAAAAGCGGTCGCGCAGAATTCTTTTGAGTATTTTACCGGAACCGCTCTTTGGAAGTTCGATTTCTGAAAACTCGATCCGGCGCGGAATCTTGTAATTCGCCAGAGAGCGCCGGCAATGCGCGATCAATTCATCGGCAGTCAGCGATTTGCCGGGCGCCAAAACGACGCAAGCCATCACGAGTTCGCCCCATTGTGGATCGGGTGTGCCGAAAACCGCCGCTTCTCGAACCGCCGGATGCTCGTAAATGACAGCTTCGACCTCGCCGCAATAAACGTTCTCGCCGCCCGTAACGATCATGTCTTTCAAGCGATCCAGGATGTAGAGGTAGCCGCCTGCATCCTGGTAACCAATGTCTCCCGTACGAAACAGCCCATCTCGGAAGGCCAATTTGGTTTCATCTGGATTATTCCAGTATGCTCGCGTGACGTTTGCGCCCCGAGCCACCAACTCGCCGTGCTGACCGGCAGCGACTTCCTTCCCTGATTCGTCGACGACTCGCACATCAATTCCCGGACAAGGCCGGCCACAAGACATGGGCCTGTCCTTGTGCTCCTGATCCATCAAACCCGTGAGAAAGCCTGTTTCGCTTAGTCCATACACTTGGGCGAACTTTAGATTCGGTAATATTTCTCTGGTCCGACGAATGAGTTCCGGCGCCATTGGAGAACCACCGTAGCCCATGCATTCCAGACTTTTGAGGTCGTACTTTTTAAGCTCAGGATATTGAAGCAATAAATTGATCATCGTCGGCACCAATACCGTGCGACTCACTCGTTCGCGCTGGACCGTTTCGCAGAAGCCTTGGACACTGAACTTAGGAATCGTGACTTGACGAGTCCCGAAGGCAGCAACGGCAAACAGCATCGGAAAATCCACTATATGGAACATCGGCGCCGCATGGAGATGGACGCCGCCTTCCGTGAACGGCATCCAATAGTTGAGAAAGTGAATGTTCGCGAGGACGTTGGCATGAGTCATTACAACGCCCTTGGGATGACCAGTCGTGCCGCTCGTATAAATGAGGGCCAGAACGGCATTCGGATCGTAAAGGGCGCCAGGACACGAAGCGCTCGCGACGATTAGCGGTTCCACGTCGAGAATCAACTCCCACGGTAGCCGAACTGCCGGAACGGGGAGCGATGAATGTCGAATCAAGCCTCGCGGCCTCGCATCAGCTAGAATGCGATCGATCTCGACTGACGACAACCGGGTGTTTAACGGAACTGCGATCACTCCGAGCCAGGCGCACGCATAAACGATCTGGATGTACTCGGGTTCATTCGGCAAAAGAATTGCCAGCCGATCTCCAGATTGAAAACCATGCCTGCTCAACGCTGCGGCAATGCTTTCAACCCGATCGTGGAGTTCACGAAATGTCAGACGTTCTCCTTCCGAAACCAACGCGGTTTGTTCGGGATAATATCGCGCTGCGCGTCCCAGAGAATGAGTATGGATCATAGTCTCTTTGCGACTGTCATGGCTAGGCGGGAACCATGTCTCCTTTGATGAGTCTGGGCCGCAGAGGGACCTTCGCGCCCAATGCCTTGGCTACGCCTTCGGCGTAACGCGGGTCAGCCGCGTAGAAATGAAGCAGTTGACGTTGCACGATTTCTTCCGGCACCCCAGCCATCGCCGCCGCAATATTATCGAACAGACGGTCTTGCTGTTCAGGTGTCATCAGCCGGAATAAGTCTCCTGCCTGCGTATAATCATCGTTGCCATCGCGATGATTGTAACGGCCAGCGTCGCCCGAGATTTTCAAGGACGGTTCGGCAACGCCCCCGTCTTGCTCCGGCCCGTTGAAACTGTTCGGTTCATAATAGGCATCAGTGACTTTCGGCGCGTCGAAACGCATCGGTCCATCGGCGTGGTAAGTATGAACCGGACACTTGGGCACATTGACTGGCAACTTCTCATAGTGCGTTCCGACGCGGTATCGGTGAGCGTCGGCATAGGAAAAAATGCGCGCCTGGAGCATCTTGTCTGGCGAGAAACCGATTCCGGGCACAATGTTTGATGGGCTGAAAGAAGCCTGCTCCACTTCGGCAAAATAATTTTCCGGGTTGCGGTTTAATTCCATCACGCCGACTTCGATTAGTGGATAATCCTTGTGTGGCCAGACTTTTGTCAGGTCGAACGGATTCCAGCGATAGGTTTCGGCGTCTTTTTCCGGCATGACCTGCACGCAGAAGCGCCATCTGGGAAATTCGCGACGTTCGATAGCTTCAAACAAATCGCGCTGGGAACTTTCACGATCCTTGGCCACGATTTGTTCGGCCTCTTCATTCGTCCAATGCCGATGCCCCTGCATTGTTTTGAAATGGAACTTCACCCAGAACCGCTCGTTTTGCGCATTGATGAAACTGTAGGTATGGCTGCCATAACCATTTATGTGGCGAAAACCACGCGGCAGGCCGCGGTCGGACATCAGAATGGTCACCTGATGCAGCGATTCCGGCGAGAGCGACCAGAAATCCCACATTGCCGTGTTGCTCCGAAGATTCGTGTGGGGATGACGCTTCTGCGTGTGGATGAAGTCGGGAAACTTGTAAGGATCGCGGACAAAAAATACGGGCGTGTTGTTGCCGACCATATCCCAATTGCCTTCGTCAGTGTAAAACTTGAGAGCGAAGCCGCGCACGTCGCGCTCGGCGTCCGCTGCACCGCGCTCACCAGCCACGGTAGAGAAGCGAGCAAAACATTCCGTCTGTTTGCCAACTTGGGCGAAAATGCTGGCCTTGGTGTATTTCGTAATGTCGTGGGTGATGGTCAGCGTCCCATATGCGCCGGAGCCTTTGGCGTGAACGGTGCGTTCGGGAATGCGCTCACGATTCTGGTGCGCCAGTTTTTCAAGCAATTGGTAATCTTGCATCAACACCGGGCCCCGCGGACCTGCCGTCATAGAGTTCTGATTGTCGGCAATGGCATTTCCGGCCGTCGTGGTTAATTGCGTTTTCTTTGTCATAATTTTGAGAGATGAGATTTGAATTGTTGCGCTGTAAAATTGGCTCCTATGGTTCAGTGGCTGAGCGCTACTGACGTTTCATTCCCTTGTTTTACGATCTCCGTCGCCGCCTCAGGTTTGGTTTCGTTCGACGGCACATGGTGGTTTACGATCAGCCGGGAACCTCGCTCACCGGTCAGAAAGGCCCAAACCCATTGGACAAACACGGTAATGCGGAGATTGGCCGTGGCGAGAAACTGGATATGTATTGCCGCCCAGCCGAGCCAGGCGAAGAATCCACTTAAATGAATTTTGCCGCTTTGCATGATCGCAAAGCCCTTGCCAACCACCGCCATGTTGCCCTTGTCGAAGTAGCGAAACGGCGGCAGCGTTGCTTTCCCGGCCAAGCGTCTCGCAATCAGCTTTCCTGCGTAACGTCCTCCCTGCATCGCCACCTGGGCCACGCCGGGCAGCGGCTTACCATCCCGCAGAAGTGAGGCAGTATCGCCCACCACAAAAATCTCCGGATGCCCGGGAACGGTGAGATCGGGCTGCACCTTGACGCGCCCCGCGCGGTCGGTCTCGACACCCAGCCATTTGCCCGCCGGCGATGGAGCCACGCCAGCCGTCCAGATCACTGTCTTGCTCGCAATCCTCTCGCCCCCCACGATCACACCCTCCTCGTCAATCTGATCCACACCGTGACCCAATCGGACCTCGACACCCAATTGCTCCAGATGTCTCTTGGCGGCATCCGAAAGCACGTCGGCAAATGTGCCAAGCACGCGATTGGCCATGTCAACCAGAACGATGCGAGCGGAAAGAGGATCGATCCGCCTGAACTCCGAGCGGAGCGTTTTCCGCACCATGATAGCCAACGCTGCGGCCATCTCGACTCCAGTAGGACCGGCTCCTACCAGAACGAAGGTGAGAAGGTTGCGGTGCTGGCTAGGATCTTCCTCAGCTTCCGCTTGTTCGAATGCCAGAAGAACGCGGTTTCGGATTGCCACGGCGTCCGCCAGGCTCTTCAAGCCCGGAGCGAACTGCTCGAATTCGTCATGCCCAAAATAACTATGTCGCTGGCCGGTCGCGAGGATGAGATAATCATAAGGGATATGCACTTGCGAACGATCTGGCGAATTGGCGACGACATAACGCTCCTCCTTGTTTACGCCGGTCACTTCGCCAAGGATCACGGTTGTGTTCCTTTGATTTCCCAGGATACCTCGAATTGGCGCGCTGATTTGCCCCGGAGCAAGCACTGAAGTCGCGACCTGGTAAAGCAAAGGTTGAAAAAGGTGGTGATTAGAACGGTCAATCAGAATGACGTCGGCAGGGCTCGCACGGAGAGCTTTGGCAGCCGCCAGGCCCCCAAAGCCTCCGCCAATAATAACGATACGTGGCAGATGCATAGTTTCTTCTCCTTTTAGTTCGTATAACTCTTGATTGTTCAGCTTCAGGGTGGCCTTTCCCGCGTAACGACGGGAGATAACGACGGAATAGGCGATTGCCAGCGTGAGACCGATTGGCGCCCAAAGCGAAGCGAGCACCAAAGCATTGTGGCTGGCTGCGGCGGCGTACGCGCTCAGGGAATACTCCGGCGCAATGGTTGAATACAACATCATCGGAAACAAAGCTGCGGCTCCCGTCGCCAGCATGCCGACGAGCACGCCGTTCGAGCCAATGAACGCTCGGGATTCCTGGCGGGTCATCTGGCCGGAAATCAGCGCCACGGCAGAGGCAAAAATGATGAGCAATCCGACCCAGCAAAGGGGTCTGTGAATTCCCTGCTGGAACAAATCCGGACGCACAAACCACGATTCGGTCGAAATGGTGAGGAAAAGCGGCAAGACTGCCCACCAAAGATACTTCGCGCAATTCGCACTGCGGTCACGCACCGGACCTTCTGTCTTCAGCGTCAGATAAGTCGCGCCGTGCGCTGCCAGCAGCACGGTCACAAAGATGGCCACAGTTATCGTGTACCAATCGAGAAGGCCCACGTTCCCGTGTGTTTTAAAATTGGTAAAGAATGCCATCGAAAAATCCCCGTTGGCGTCGATGGGAACGCCCCGTTCGAGATTGCCTGCCGCCGCCCCGAAGAGGACAGCTAACAGAATGCTAGCGAGGGAGAAGATGAAATCCCAAAATCCCTGCCAAAGCCCGTCATTGATATGCCCTCCGACTTCAACTGAGATGCCACGTAAAATCAGGCCCCACAAGATCAGCATGAGCGCCAAATAATATCCGGCAAACGCCGTGCCCATGAGCTTTGGAAATACGGCGACCAAAGCGCCGCCGAAAGCGACGAGCCATACTTCATGCCACGACCAAAGCGGGCCAATTGCCGCGACGACCTGCCGCCGCTCTTGTGGTGTTTTGGCGACGACCCATTGGAGCATTCCGGCCCCAAAATTGCGTCCGTCCAGCGTCACGTACGCAATGATCATGAAACTGACGACGGCAAACCATATCGCAATCATAGTGACCTTTCTTTTGAACTTGCGGCAGCACCATTACCATTCGAACCGAGACCGCTTCCAAGGGCAGCGACCGATTCTTCAGGGACACGGCGTCTGCCATCGCGTCCGGCAGCAATGACAAGAACTTCCTTTTCCGGCCCGTGACCGATTTCTCGGCCCACCAAAAAGAGGAAAAGCAAACCGAGCACAAAGTAGAGTCCGGTAAAGCCGATGAGAGTGAAGATCGTGTTGCCGTTGCTGACTATGCGGCTGGCGCCCTCGCGTGTGTGAAAGAGACCGTAGATCAGCCACGGTTGCCGTCCCAGTTCGGCCGTCATCCATCCCAGGGTGTTGGCGATGTAGGGAAATGGGACCGCCAGCATTAATACCCAAAGTAGCAATGGGCTGGATTCCAGACGGCCACGCAAATTCTGCAAAGTAGCCAGACCCATCAGGAGAATGAAAATCGTCCCCAGCGTTATCATGATGTGAAACGAGTAATACAATAGCTCGATGTTGTCGGGCCAAGTCTCCTGGGGATACTCATCCAACCCGTGCACGTAGCTTCCAAAATGACCGTAAGCGAGGAAACTAAGCGCACCTGGAACTTCGATGGGATTGTCCAACCGCCGCGCCGCGACATCGGGTTGGCCCATAACGGCCACACCTGCTTGGGTTCCGCCCTGGAATTTCCCTTCCATGGCTGCAAGCGTGATCGGCTGATGACGTCCTACCATCTTGGCTTGTTGGTCGCCGCTCGGAAATGCCACCAGTAAGGAAGCAATCAAACCGGCAAATGTCCCCGCGCGGAGATAAAGCCGAGCTTGAGTCGGGTGCAGACCGCGCAAGGCGTAAAAGGCGCCCACGGCCGCAACCACGAACGCGCCGGTCACTAGCGCCGCCATCTGATTATGAGCAAATTGCACCCAAGCCCAGGGATTCAACAGATAAGCGCGGAGACTCGCGATGCCCATCGAGCCATCGGCTTCGATTTGATAACCCACCGGATGCTGCATGAACGCATTGGTGACCAGAATGAAGTAGCCGGAAAGCCAACTCCCGATTGCCACCGCCACCGCGGCCAAAAAGTGATACCGCGGCCCGAGCCGTTTTTCGCCCCAAATCAGTGCCCCAATAAATGCGCTCTCAAGAAAGAATGCGAAGAGACCTTCCATCGCCAGGGTCTGCCCGATCACACCACCGGCATATTTGGAAAATCCCGCCCAGTTCGTTCCAAACTGAAACTCCATCGGAATGCCGGTGACGACACCGACGGCAAAATTCAGTCCGAAGATTTTAGCCCAGAACCGGGCGGCTTGATTATAACTTTCATCTCCTGTCCTAAGGGCACGCCATTTCCAATACACCAAAAACATAGCCAGTCCCATGGAGAGCTGCGGAAACAGGTAGTGGTAGGCTATTGTGAAGCCGAACTGCAACCGGCTCCAAAAAGCGGGATCGGATAGGTTCGTGTTCATTATTTCAACCCTCCACGACAGGATTTAAAGCCTTCCCACGCGTTCGCAAATGGAGTGAAGAGATCGAACTCCAAGGGCAGAACCGGATTCTGCAATTCTGATCTGAATGTTCCAGTTAAGCCCCCGGTGAGAGAACCTTTCTGATCTTTCTCCGAGGCATGGGAATCGGAGCCTGCCTGCATAGAACTGGCGAGAGATTGATTCATAAGATTCTGCTTCTTCCTTCGGTTCTCTTATGCGTTTGCTTCAGCCATTGCGTTAGTTTTGGCGGCCTGCTTCACCGCCGAAAGTGTGCTTGCGCCATTCGCTCGCAGCTTGAGAAGCCCGATCATCACCCGGTTTTCATCTTGGGCGAGTTGTTCAACGGAGCGTCCAGCCGCTTCGCGCATGACTCCATCAATGACCGTTTGCTTCAACTCGGGCGTGATGTTTGGAGTTCCAAGAGCCTTCATCATGCCCTGTAATGGATCCATCAAATGATCCATGAAATGTTTGATCCCGCCGGCGCCGCCTCCCAAGTGCCATTGCAAGCTTTGACCCATCACACCCCAGCGGATGCCCGGCCCGTAGCAAACGGCCGCATCCGTGTCTTCGACGCTCAGCACGCCCTGCTCGATGAGGTAAAGCATCTCGCGGTAGAGCGCGGCCTGGAACCGGTTGGCGACGTGCCCGGGGAGTTCCTTCTTCAAATGAATCGGCTTTTTGCCGATCGCGGCGTAAAACGTCATCGCTTGTTGAATGGCCTCGGGTGATGTCTTGCTGCCACCGACTACCTCAACTAACGGAACGACATGCGGTGGATTAAAAGGATGCCCGATCACGACACGCTCCGGGTGCTTGCATTTCGACTGAATAACGCTCGGGGTTATCCCCGACGAACTTGAAGCGAGAAGTGAATCCATGGGAGTCACATCGTCCATGTCGGCATAAAGTTTCATCTTGAAGTCCGGACGCTCCGGTGCGTTTTCCTGCACGAGATCCGCCTGCGAGAGCGCTTTTTTCATATCGGTCGTGAAGCTCAATCGGTCGCGCGAAGCGCCTTTGGAGAGGCCGATGTTCGTTAAGTCTGACCAGGCTTCATCCACGTACTTGCGCAGTGCGGCTTCCGCGTTCGGCCCGGGATCCGTCGCAATCACGTCGAAGCCTTTGGCAAGATATTGGGCCGCCCAACTCGCGCCGATAACTCCGGTGCCGACAATGGCGATTTGTTTGATTGGTTTGTTGTAGTTCATAATCATTTTTTCCTTTTTATATTTGAACGGACTGTTGATTGATTAATTTAAGCCTATAGCGGCTCAGGGAATTTCCACGTAAGCAATGCCCGTGAGGTTTCCTTGCGCGCCGAGTAACAGCTTCTTCTCGGACCCGTTAAGTCTGGCCGTGCAGACGTTGCCAGCCAGGTCGGTGAAAAACATTCGGTCGCCCTCGAAATCAAGAGCGATTCCAATTCCCTCCATTAGGTGAGTAACTAAAATCTCCGGCTCGGCCTGGCCTGGTTTTACATCCATTGATGCACGGTTTACGGTGTTGCCCCGCGGCGAATCTCCGCGATCCGTCCAATACAACACCCGGTTTTCAAGATCGATCTCCAGGTCAATCGGCTCCGGCAGTTTATCGAACAACACTTCGATATCGCTGCGGTTTGCCGCGGTCTCTCCCTTCGGGATTTCGATGTTGGCTCGAAATATTCGACCGCGACCGCCTTTCTCCGTGCCTTTTTGAGTCCAATAAATCCTGCCTTCAACAGGATCAACCGTGATGCCGACGCACCACTTCATTACATCTGCACCGGGACGCGCATCGCCCTCGCTCGTGTCGACGAGGGTTTCAATTTTGGAACCATCGAGGTTTGAGCGCATCACGCGCATGCCCTCGCGATCACACCAATAGAGCTTGCCGCCCTCTTTATCGAGATGCAGTTGCTTGGGCGTAAACGTTCCTCCTTCGGGAACAATCGTCGTGCGATTTTGACCGTCCAGGTCCACTCGTTCGATGGAGCCATCGTTCTTGCTGGGAATGCCCATGTTGGTCCAGTAGATGTAGCCAGCCTCGACATCTACCACGATTCCATCGGGAATTCGACCGCCGGTGACGATTACCTTTTTGTCCGAGCCGTCGGGATTTACCGAGAGAATGCGACCGCCGCTTGCGTCGAGAAAAAACAAGCGGGCAACCGCAGGTTTAGCCGTGGACGCCGGTCGTTTTGATTTGGATGTTTGTGTTTGCATCATCTTTTCCTTTCTGGTTGATCGTTATGAATGTTCAGGTCAGGTTTGCCTGCTAAATGACAGTTTCAAAATGTCGCTCCACGCATGCTGGGTTTTTTGTGCAGACGGGAAGCAGGCCATCGATCGCGGCAAAAGAATCTTCGAGATCCATTTCTAATCGATAGCGTGCCAGGTCCGCGACTGTAACCATGAGCAGAGCGTGCTTTTGGCAAAATCGAATGAGATCAGGCACGCGCGCCATCGTGCCGTCGTCGTTAATTATCTCGCAAATCACGCCGGCGGGATACATTCCCGCAAGACTCGCCAGATCCACGGCAGCCTCGGTTTGCCCACGCCGCTCAAGAACTCCGCCACGCCGCGCGCACAGTGGAAAAACGTGTCCGGGACGTCCGAAATCTTCGGGATCGCTGAGCGGATCAATTGCGGCTTTGACCGTCTGCGCCCGATCGTGCGCCGAAATGCCAGTAGTAACGCCCGGACCTTTTACATCGATCGAGATTGTGAATGCCGTGCCGCCCAACGAAGAATTCTCCGGACTCATTGGGGGAAGCTCCAATTCGTCGAGTCTTTCGCTGGTCATGGCCAGGCAAATCAATCCTCGCCCGTGCGTCGCCATGAAATTAATCGCCTCCGGCGTGATCATCTCCGCCGCCATCGTCAGATCGCCTTCGTTTTCACGGTCCTCATCGTCTATCACGACGACCATGCGTCCCGCTCGCATCTCCGCGAGCGCCTCCTCAACGCCAGCAAACTCGAACTCTTTTTCATCTCCGCAGGAGCCGACGCAAGGAGGCCCTGACTTCAAGATTTTAGACGGATTCTCCGTGAGTCGGCCGCCACACGATTCAAGATTCAATGCGTGGCCCATTCGTTCCTGCTTGGTTCGCAGGTAAGCCAGGGAATGCGGATTCGGTGCCGCCTCACACGGAATCGGAGCAACCACATCGATACCCGCCGCAAACAAAGAGCGGGACTTATGAGGGTTGTTGGTGAGCAGGCGAACACGGTTGATGCCAAAGTGACGCAGAATCTCCGCCGCCAGGCTGAAATCCCGGCAATCCGCCGGAAATCCCAGCGCACGGTTCGCATCCACCGTATCGAGTCCCGCGTCCTGGAGCGCGTACGCGCGCAACTTGGCCATCAACCCGATGCCACGTCCCTCCTGATGCTCGTAAATCAGCAACCCGCTTCCCTCCCGGGCGATGGCTTGGAGGGCGATCTCCAATTGTTCTCCGCAATCACAGCGCAGGGACCCGAGCATCTCGCCGGTGAAGCACTCCGAATGAATGCGCACCAACGGTGCGCCTTCGCTCACCTCACCCAACACCAGCGCAAGAGCCGTTTCAGTTCGCCGGATGCCATTAGAGATATCCCGCTCGAACCCAAACGCCTCAAAGGTTCCCCACTTCGTCGGCATTCGAGTCGCAGCCACTCGTCGAACTTTCCCAATTTGCAATTTGTGTTTCATGATTCTCTGGCGTCGTGTGTGTTGATGGAAATTCCTATGCTGGTACTGCGTGCTCCTCGGTTGTTGGAACCGCGCCATTGGCGTGCAAGCCGGCGATCTCGGTGGCATCAAAGCCGAGCTCTTTCAGAATCTCTTCGTTGTGTTCCCCAAGCTTCGGGCCGCGCCGGGCAGACACTTTAGCGACACCGTGCACCTGGATTGGACTG
>Ga0335085_10005400_pt1 | contig 20534 bp, 17 predicted proteins | sample Lox_Sample_45_FD_206712 | JGI IMG/M metagenome (GOLD analysis project Ga0335085, IMG submission 206712) | Soil microbial communities from Loxahatchee National Wildlife Refuge, Florida, United States - Lox_Sample_4.5 | ecosystem: Environmental > Terrestrial > Soil > Wetlands | place: USA...
TCGAGCCGATGCTGCCCGGCGGCGTCGCCGACCTGGTGGTCCGGCCGCGAGACGCGGCCGGCATCGCCGCCGCGGTCGGCGCGGCGCACCGGCACCGCGTCCCGGTGACCGTACGGGGACAGGGCACCGGCAACTACGGACAGGGCATCCCGCTGTACGGCGGCCTGGTGATCGACACCAGCGCGGCTAACCGGATCGTCTCCGTCGGGGACGGCGAGATCACCGCGGAGGCGGGCGCGTCGTTCGTGATGCTGGAGAAGGCCGCCCGCGCGACCGGCCAGGAGCTGGCGATCCTCCCGTCCACGGTCGGCTCGACGATCGGCGGGTTCATCGCGGGCGGATCCGGCGGCACCGGGTCGATTGCCAACGGGGCGATCTGGGACGGATACCTGCGCTCGCTGCTTGTCGTCCCGTGCACCGACGACGCCACCCCGGTGGCGGTGCCGTTCCCGGAGAACACCGCGATGGCGCACGCGTTCGGCGTCAGCGGTGTGATCGCGGAGGCGACCGTCGAGCTGAAGCCGGCCAGGGACTGGACGGGGCTGTTCGCTTCCTTCCCTGACGTTCATTCCGCCGTCGCGGCGGGCGAGGCGCTGTTCGACCTGGAGCCGACGCCCCGGCTGGTCTCGCTGGACGAAGCCGGGATCGTGGCCACCTACCGGCCCGTCGACCCGGCCATGCCTGGCGACCGGGATAGTGTCCGTGCCATCGTCACCGCCGACAGCGTGCCGGACGCGACCGCGATCGTGGAGGCGCACGGCGGGCGGGTGGACGCGGTGCGGCCGAAGGGCCCGGGGCTGATCGCCTCGCTGTCCTACAACCATGTGACGTACCGGGTGAGGAAGCTGCGGCCGGAACTCACCCACCTGCAGTGCATGGGACGCGGGCTGACCCGGCGCCGGGAGGAAGTGGCCGCGCTCGTACCCGAGTCGCTCATCCACCTGGAGGGATTCCGCACCGCGCACGGCCGGGACTGGGTGTCGATGCTGTTCCTGCGGTACGACGGCCCGGACGAGCTGTACCGGCAGATGGCTGAGCTGGCCAGCGTCGAGGTCTATGTCGACGACCCGCACACGTGGGTGCTGCACACCCTGCGGCTTGACGGGGTTCGCGCGGCCGCCGCGCGGTTCGATCCCGACGGACTGCTCAATCCCGGGAAGCTGCTGTGACCGCGTCTGTCGACTCCGGGCCGGCCCGGGTCACCCGCCATGACGGACCGGATCATCTCGTCATCTCCGAGCACCCGGTGCTGCGCCGGTTCTGGTACGCGGCGTGCTTTGTCACGGACGTCACGACCGCACCGGTCGCGCGGACGGTGCTCGGCACGCGGCTGGTGCTCTGGCGGCCGGCTCCGGACGCCGCGGTGAGCGTGGCCCTCGACCAGTGTGCGCACCGGGACGCGCCGCTGTCCAAGGGATGGGTGGCGGGCTGCCACCTCGTCTGCGCGTACCACGGCTGGGAGTGGGACGCGGCAGGCAAGACCAAGCGGATACCGCAGTTCCCCGGTGCGCCGCACCCGACGAAGAGCGGGCTGACGATGGTTTCGTCGGCGGAGCGGTACGGCCTGGTCTGGGTCTGCCTGGATGACGACCCGGTCGCGGGCATCCCGCCGGTGCCCGAGTACGGCGCGCCCGGCTGGCGGGTCGTGCCGGAGTACGAGTACAAGTTCGGCTGCACCGCCATGCACCTGCTTGAGAACAACTTCGACCCGGGTCACGTGGCGTTCGTGCACCGCGGTACTTTCGGCAATCCGAACCGGGCGGAGCTGACCGACGACGTCGTGACCCGTGAGCCGTACGGCATCGAGACGCGCGGCCAGGTGCCGGTGGACTCCCGGCCGGGTGAGGCGGGGACGACCCTGCGGACCACAGTGTCGAAGGTGTACGCGCCGTTCTACGGGCACATCCACATCACCTACCCCGATGGCCTGCAGCACGTGATGGTCAAGGCGATCACCCCGGTCGACGACACGCACTGCTCGCTCGCCCAGATCGTGCTGCGCACCGACACCGAGGCCGACCGCCCCGCGGCCGACATCCTGGCCTTCGACGTGGCGGTGGAGAACGAGGACCGCGACATGCTTGAGTCCTTGCCGGCCCTGTTCCCCTTGGCGCCGCACCTGAACGCGCACGCCCGGGCCGACCGCAACTCCCTGGCCATCCGCCGCCTGTGGACGGACCTGGTCACGGGCCGCTGGCTGCCGTCTTACTAGTTTCGGCCCTGCTAGTTTCGGCCCTGTTTGTTTCGGCCCTGTTTGTTTCGGCCCTGCCTCCTGGCGGTGGCGAGGACGACGGCGGCGGCGTTGCGGCCGCTTGCGCCCCAGACGCCCGCGCCGGGGAAGGTCGCCGCGCCGGTCAGGTACAGGCCGCGCACCGGAGTGCGGTAGCGGCTGAGTTCCGGCTGCCGTCCGGTCAGCGCCGCGACGACCCCGCCAGGGAAGGACGGGGCGTAGCCGCGTACCAGGCCGAATTCGCGCTCATAGTCCGGCGGGGTCATGGCTCGCCAGGTCTGGACGCAGTCAAGCAGCCCGGGCTCGCACAGTGCCGCCAGCCGCTCCAGCCACGACCACGGCTCCGCCGACGCCGCCCAGCCGCCGCCAAGCGCGTACGGGGTCCAGAGCACTTCCAGGCTGAGCAGGTCGCGGCCGGGACCGGGCCGCATCAGAGAGTCGCGGACCGACGGGGTGTTGAGCAGGAACATCGGGGTGTCGCTCACCAGCCCGTCCCTGGCCTTGGCGGCGGCGGCGATCTGCTCATCAGGCAGCGGGCTGATCACGGTCGTCGGCACGTTCCGCGCGGCGGCGGGCAGCAGGCCGGTGTCCAGGTCCGCCACCGCGCGCGGCAGCGGCAAGGCCGTGACGACCGCGTCCACCTTGGATTCGTAGCCGTCGCGGTCCGCCCGGGCGGCCCACTTGGCGCGCAGCCTGGCGGCAGCGGGCACTCCGTCCAGCCAGTCGACGAGCAGCGCACGCGGGTCGGTCGCGTTGATGACGATGTCCGCCTTGACGGTGCGCCCGTCTGCTAGCCGGACGGCCCGGACCCGGCCATCGGAGACAGCCACCCCGGCCGCCCGCGCGCCGGTGACGATCTGGCCGCCATGTGCGGCCACGCAGCGGGCCAGCGCCGCGGGCAGCGCACCGCTGCCGCCCGCGGGCCGTCCGACGCCGACTAGATGGCGGGTCGCGAAACCGAGCGCGGCGAGTCCGGTGCCCGGCGCGTCGGGCGGCAGCCCCCAGACGGCCGGGCCGCTGGTTGCCGCGGCGGCGGTCAGCCACGGCGGGAAGCCGAATCCCGACAGCACGTCGAGCAGGCTGACCCGGGCCCAGCGCAGCAGGGTGGCGCTGCCGCGCAGGCCGCGGCGGGCCGCGGCCGTCACCATGCGCCCGGTGCTTGCCGGACTGCCCTGCACCGCCAGCATCAGCTGGGCGGCGGGCAGCGCTTCTTTCAGGTAACGCCGGTAGGCGGCTGAGGCATTCGCGGCCCCGGTGTTCCCGGCCCGCCCGCCGCCTCCGCTGCGCGCCAGGCCGTCGAGAGTACGCTCCACAGACCGCCACTGCACGAAGACGGGCGCGTCGGACCAGCTCACGGCGATCTGGACGGGATCGATGTCGAGGTAGCGCAGCCCGTGCGCGGCCAGGCCGAGTTCCTCGATGATGCCGCTTGCCAGCACCATGGTGTGGTCGCAGTTGCAGATGTTGACCCGTGCGCCGATGGCGTCGACCGTGGAAGCGCAGCCTCCCGCCTCGTCCCGCGCTTCGAGCACCAGCACATCACGGCCGGCCATGGCCAGGTAAGCAGCGCAGGTCAGCCCGTTGTGGCCGCCGCCGATGACGACGACCTCGGCCTGCTCAGCCGACGTCACCGGAGCCCGTCACCGGAGCCGCTCACCCGGCGGGCGCGGGTCGAAGCGCGCGATCTCCGCCAGCGACTGCGCGGCCGCGGTGATCATCGCCTCGTACTTTCGCTTGCCGTGCTCGGCGGTGGCGCCGGTCGGGTCGCCAAGCGACCCGTCGGTACCGAAGTCGTCGCTTAGCCACCCGAATGAGACGGGCCCGCCGAACCGCACCCGCTCGAATTCCGTCAGGTGCTCGGGCACGCTGCGCTTGCCCAGGTCGAGGCGGACCAGGTCGGGCCGCAGGTGCAGCATGACCGAGGTCTCTTCAAGGCCCGCGTGGATGCCCATGCCGAGCTCACCGGCCGGCGACGTGCCGCCGTGATCCGGCGGTACCGACGGGTGCATGACGAACGTCTGGAGCCCGTGTGCGAGCCGCACGTCCCTGCTCGCGACCTGCAGCAGCGCGCTGTTGCCGCCGTGACCGTTCAGGAAGACCAGCTTGCGGGCCGGCGTCGTGGCCACGCACCGGGCGATCTCGTCGAGCACGGCGAGCAGGGTGGCCGCGGACAGCCAGAGGGTGCCGGGCGACCACGCGTGTTCGTTGGACTTGCTGACCGCGAGCGATGGCAGCAGCAGCAGGCCGAGATCGTCGCCGTGGCCGGCCGTCACGTCGCGGGCGAGCGAGTCAGCGACCACGAAGTCGGTGTTCAGCGGCAGGTGCGGGCCGTGCTGCTCGGCCGAGCCGACCGGCAGGATCACGATCGTCTCCGGCGCGAGTTCACCGAACTCCGGAGCCCGCAATTCGGCCCACAACCGGGTCATGAGGTCATCTCCAGTACGGCGGCCGCATCCGTTTCTGCTCCGGCTGATGCCGTGGGCAGCAGCGGGAGAACCTCCCGGGCGAACCGCGTCATCTGTTCCTTCGCCCGGGAGTAGCTGTCTCCCGGCATCGCCGGGAAGATCACCAGATCGGTAAGCCCGAGCAGGTCGTCAAGCACGCCGATCGCGGCCGCCACGTCGGCGGAGGTGCCGACCGCCCAGGGTCCCTGGCTCATCGAGTCCTCCAGCGTCGGCACGAAGTCACCGGATGCGGGGCGCCCGTCAGGGCCGTTGTAACCGCGGCCCCAGCCGTAGGGTGCGAGGAAGCGCCAGAACTCGTCGTGGCCGTCACGGACCCCGGCCATGGCCTCTTCCCGCGTGTCGCCGACCGCCACGTTCAGCACCAGCATGCGCTTCTCGCCCCGGCGCAGCGGCCGGCCGTGGGTCTGCTGGTAGGTGCCGGCGAACGCGCGCCATTCGGCTGCCAGCCGCTGGCGCTCCTTCAGCCAGAAGACCCCGCCGAGCCCGCGAGCCGGCACCGCGGCCAGCGTGGGCGGGCTGGTCACGGCCTGCCAGGTCTCGAACGGGTAGGCGGGGCGGGGCACCAGCGTGAGCTCGGCGACTTCGCCGCCCCGGTCGGGAATGCCCGGTGGCGGCAGGCAGAAGTGCTTACCCGAGTACCTGAACCGCTCTTCCCGCATCGCGAGCTGGATGATGTCCAGGCTCTCCTCGGTGATCTCGCGGTTGACCCGGTCCGCATCCGCGGCCGAGGGATTGTCGTAGGAGCCGACCGACACCCGGCCCGCGGTGAGCGGCAGCATCTCCCGCGGCACGGTGCCGCGGCCCACACCGAGAATGGCCCGCCCGCCGGAGAGGTTGTGCAGCAGCGCGAAGTCCTCGGCGAGCCGGAGCGGATGCCACTGGCCCACCACGTTGAACATCGTGCCGATCCGCAGCGTGGTGGTGCGGGCGGCGAGAAAGGCCGAAAACAGCAGTCCGTTCGGCACCACCTCGTAGCCCTCGTGCTGGAAGTGGTGCTCGGTCAGCCAGAAGCTGTCGAAGCCCAGTTCCTGCGCCAGCTCGCCGCAGGCGAGGAGCTCATGGTGGGCGTGCCCGACGGCTGCCTGGCCGTGCCGGCGGTCAAGCGGCGGGATGCCGGACCGCCCGGCATCGGGCATTTCCACGCCGCCGAACATGAAGACCCCGACGCGCACTCAAGCCCCGCCCTTCGACGATGTTGATATCACCAACATCGTCAGCCGTGCATGTCACTGCCGCGTCAGCCGGGTGTTTCCACGGTGCAAACTTGACGACCGGCTAATCTGCCCCGTGCGCGGCCGGCGGGCGGTTCTCCTGGACCACGACCAAGCGCACTTCCTCGTCGCTCACACTGCGCCAGCGGTGCAGCAGGCCGCCGGCGTAGTAGACGCTATCCCCCGCCGAGGCGATGTACCGGTCGCCCTCGATGTCTGCCTCGATCGTTCCGCGGGTCACGTAGACAAACTCGTCGCCTTCGTGCCGGAAATACTCGTTGAACTCCCGCGGCGCCCCGATGAACTCGACCGGCAGCATCGCGCGCTCGCCACGGACTAGCGGACGCACCGTGCCCCCGGGAGAGTCGACCGGCGGTTCCCCGCCCGCTATCCGCCGTATGACGCTTACCAGGCTCGTGTTTGCCTGCCGTGTGTTCGTCGGCACTGTGTTGGCCGGCACTGTGTTCGTCGGCACTGTGTTGGCCGGCACTGGGTTGCCCGGCACTAGGTCTGCCGACGCTGTGCCTGGTGCCGCGGGTGACGGGCTGGGCAACTCCGACTCGGCCATGAGGGCCTGCGCGGTGGTGCCCAGGGTGGCGGCGATGGCGGTGAGCGACCGCATGCTCGGCCGGGCCAGGCCGCGCTCAAGCTGGCTCAGGAAGGGATGCGACAGTCCGGCGCGCCCCGCGACCTCTACCAATGTCATCCCGAGCAGCCGGCGCCGGACGCGGATCGCCCCGCCCAGCCGCAGCCCGACGTCTTCGCCGCCGCCCGTCAGTTCTCCGTTCATGGCGCGGCCAGCCTACGCCGGCGGGCGAAGCACGCTGAACTCGTCGAACTCGTGCCGTGTCGCGGGCCGTAGCAGCAGATCGCTGCCTGGCGTGCCGGCGCTCGTGCCCGCGATGATCGCCGCGAAGGCATCGGCTGCCGCCGTCAGCAGGCCCGGCCGGGCGCGGTAGCGGAGCGTGTGCGCCGGATAGATCGCGCTCAGCCCGCCAGCCAGCTCATCCGCGAGTTTGCGCAGGGTGGCCGCGAACACCTCGATCTCGGTGTCCGGGGTGTGCGCCCAGAAGTCGCCAGTGATCAGCGTGTCGCCCGCGAACAGGAGGCCTGCCCGCTCGTCGAGCAGGCACAGCGAGTCGGGCGAGTGCCCGGGGGTGTGCAGCACGGTGAGCTCCCGGCCGCCCAGGTCGATGCGTTCGCCGTGGACCAGCGGGCGCGCAACCGGACCGCCCGGTACTGTCCACTGGTCGGCGTCTTCCGGCAGCGGGCGCAGGCGCGTCGTCGCCGTGAAGTGATGGAAGAACCGGTCGTCGGCTTCCCGCGCCCGCCGGTAGGCGGCCAGCTGATCGCGGGCGACCGCTAGATACCCCGCGAGGTAGTCCTGATCGACCGGCGCGGCCAGCGCGCCGGTCGCGAGCGGGTGGGCGGCCACATCGGCGAAGTGCCGGTTGCCGCCCCGGTGATCGCTGTGGCTGTGCGTGTTGACCACCAGGATGGGCTTGCCCGTCAGCTCTTTCACCGCGGCCCCGATGTCCGCGAGGCCGAGACCGGTGTCGACTAGTACCGCCCGTTCGCGCCCCTCGACAAGGAAGCAGTTGACGTGCCCGGGTTCGCCGACCAGCCATGTGCCGGGCTCCACTTCCTGGGTCGCGAACCACGCGCCCTGGCGAATGTTCATCACGTCTACATGATGCGCGACCGTGGTTTCCGCGGTGTTAGTGACGACTGTCATTTAGCTGTCTTCACGGGCCTGATGACAAGCCGGGTTGCCCACGAGGAGTGGCCGGTCAGCGGAAAGACAGGCGCTTGCGGGGTGCGGGGCCGAAGTCTGTCTCGGCCGTGCCGCAGTCGATGAACCCCGCGGCGCGGTAAAACCCCTCCGCGTCCGGGTTGGCGGTCACCTCCAGGCACCGCACGCCGCGCGCCCGCACGACGTCCACGATGCGGTCGACCAGGGCGGCGGCGATCCCGCGCCGCCGCCAGTCCGGGTCAACGAACAGGTCTTCAAGCTCAGTGACATCGGCGGCCGCGGCCCAGGTGGCGAAGCCGACCACCGAGCCGTCCTCTTCGGCGACGTACGTACGCCCCTCGGCAAGTCCCTCCGGACCCAGGATCAGATACTCCGGATGTGCCAGCAGGCTGTCACGGTCGCCCGGGTTAGACAGCGATGCACGGCGAAAGACACTCGAGGCCGCCGGCAGGTCAGCAAGCGTTCCAAGCCGTATCACCGCCACAGTATGCGCCGGGCGAACCCAAGCCGCCAGGCCTGGCGACCTGACCGGCGTGGTCCGCGAGTCACTGCCGGCCGAGGTGCCGCTGACGTCGGTCTGGAGGCGGTTGAGTCGCACGGCCGCGGGCCGGCGGCGGCCGGCGGTGACCGCTGGCCATAGGTTGGCAGTCATGCTGAGAGGGCGCGGCGGCGGTGGGCAACGGGCGATGGGGGGCTCTCGTCATGGACGTCACGGTGACTGACTGGGTGGTCCTGCTCGGCATTGTGCTGGCACTGTTCACGCTCGACCTGGTGCCGGCGGCGCTGCGCCCGCACCCCGTCGGCTTCCGGGAGGCCGCCGCGTGGTCGGGGTTCTTCGTGGCGGCGGCGGCCGGGTTCGCGGTGATCCTCGCCAGCCTGGAGGGAGGCGGCTCCGCCACCCAGTTCGCCGCGGGCTACGTCGTAGAGCTGAGCCTGTCCGTCGACAACCTTTTCGTTTTCGTGATCATCATGTCGTCGTTTGCGGTTCCCCGCGAGCACCAGCAGCGGGTGCTGATCTTCGGGATCGGTGCGGCGTTGTGCCTGCGGGCGGCCTTCATCACCGTGGGCGCTGTGCTGCTGTCGCTGCTGTCGTTCATGTTCCTGGTCTTCGGGCTGGCCCTGATCTGGACGGCGGTGCGGCTGTTCACCCACCGGGACGCCGACCCGGACGTCACGGGCAGCCCGCTGGTGCGCGCCGCGCGCCGGGTCCTGCCGGCCAGCGACCGCTACGACGGCGGGCGGCTGGTCACCCGTGCCGACGGGCGGCGGGTAGTGACGCCGCTGTTCATCGTGTTCATCGCGATCGGTGGCACGGACATGCTGTTCGCGCTGGACTCGATCCCGGCGGTGTTCGGCGTCACCGACGAGGCCTACATCGTGTTCGCGGCCAACGCCTTCGCCTTGCTCGGCCTGCGCGCGCTGTTCTTCCTGGTCACTGGCCTGCTGGACCGGCTGGTGTACCTGTCCGCCGGGCTGGCGGTGATCCTCGCCTTCATCGGTGTGAAGCTCATCCTGGAGTGGGCGCACGGGCTCAGCGAGGCAGTACCGGAGATCAGCACCGGCGTGTCGCTGGCCGTCATCGGCGGCGTGCTCGCCATCACCACGGTGGCGAGCCTGGTCAAGGCGCGCCGCGCCCCGGCTGCGAAGGCGCACGCCGGGGCGGTCATGGGCACGCCTCCCCGCTCTGACGACGACCAGCCGCACGGAGACCGGGCCGCCACCGAGAGCGGCGAGGCCGGGCAGCCCGCCGCCAGCACGGAGCCCCGGCCGCCCTCCTGACCAGGATCCGCGGGCGCTGGCGGCCGTGCCCTGGGCGGCAGGTGGTTTGACAGGTAAGGGAAAGGCCAGGTGGCTGCGCAGGCGGGCCCCGCTCCCGGCGCGGGTTTACTTGTTCCTGGTGCGCCCCGACGGTTCCGCCTGGCCCGTCTGGTTCTTCGCCTGCTCTTTACGCAGACGGCGGAGATAGCCGTACAGGCACAGCGCGCCCAAGGCGAGCGTCGCCCAGCTGACTACCCGCCCGGCGGTCAGGTAAGCGGAAGTAGAGAGGGTCAGGGCGAGGGCCAGGTGCAGCAGGGCGTGCAGCACCAGGAAGCCGCCGGCCAGCACGCTCAGGGACGCGTCCACGGCCCGGCTGGCGTGGGGGACCTTCAGCATCCGGCCTACTGGCAGCGGGTGCCGGGCAAGCGCGGCGCCGAGCAGCACCACGCCGAGCAGGAACGTCACCGCCGCCTCGTGCAGCTTCAGCGGCAGCGAACTCCCGCCGGCCAGCAGCGAGGCGAGGCAGCCAAGCGCAAAGCCGACCGCAGTTGCCGCCGCCCACAGCTCGACCCGCCGTCTGACCAGCCCCGCGAAAATGGTGTAGGCCGCAGGGACGGCCCCAGCGATCGCCAGTCCCGCCGCGTCCGATCCGACCGACGGCCTCACCGCGAAGTAGGCAATCACCGGCACCGCCGACACCGCCAGCACCCGCAGGGCCTGGTGCCGCCCGGTGCCGCCATGTCCTGTCGGAGCGCCCGTCGGCTGCGGGCGGCCAGGCGCCGGCCTGTCCGCCCCGGGACCTGACGGTTCGTGCGCCGCTGGCGGAGGGTCGGGCGGTCGCGGGCTCCCGGTGGGCACGGCCGGGCGGCTCATGATGTTCCCCCGAGGCCCGCCACGGCCTGCGCGACTGCCTCCCGGACCGTGGCGGGCAGGTTACCGGACTGGGTCTTCATCCAGTGCATCACCGCGGCCCGCTCGGCCCCGACCACCATCGCGGCCAGCACCTGAGAGCGCAGCGGACCCATTGAGGGTTCCCGCTCGGCGATCGCGTTTCCCAGGTCCCGTTCCGCCGCCGCCACTGCGGTCAGGTACTCCCCGTGCAGGGCGGGCTCGCTCGCCACCAGCGCGCGGAAGTCCCGCAGCCAGTGCGGCGGCAGGCCGTCCTCGCGCGGCGGCCGGTACTGGCCGAGCACCGCCTCGGTCAGCGCCTGTCCCAGCGGCTCGGCGGCGGGCCGCTTCCGCAGCGTCGCGGCCATCCCGGCCGCGTGCCGTCCGGCCAGCCACGCGATCGCCTGCTCCTTGCTCGCGAAGTAGTTGTTGAACGTCCGGGGAGATACCCCGGCCGCCGCTGCGACCTGCGGCACCCGCACGCTGGCCAGGCCATCCGCCTTGGCCAGCTCGAACGCGGCCACCGCCAGGTCCAGGCGGGTCCGTTCCTTGTACATCTCCCGCCGGGACTCCGCGCGTGGCCCGGCGACTGCCGTCGTCTCGCTTGTCATGACCTCATGCTGCCATAGACTTGCGTGATACGCAAGAGATGCTTACCACGCAAAGTTCTGGGATGAGCTCGGGCGGGATCGGGATGGTCCTCGTCTCATCTTGGGCTTCGGCACCGCCGCGCCCGGTACCGCATTGGAGCGACTCTGACATGGCCGCGGTAGCAGCTCCCGCCGCCAAGACGACGCACCGGTCCCCAAGCCGCAGGCCGCGCAGCTGGATGAACTGCAACCCGGTAGCCCAGAAGGCCCTACTGCTGCCAGCAGCCGTAGACCGTCCTCCTCGGCACGTCCGTCCAAGGCAGCCACCCAGCTTCGCCGCTGGCGACGGCCGGGCCGTCCCCGACAGGAGCCGGTTCGAGCCGCCCACGGGAGCCGCACCGGCGGCCCGGTGCAGCAGCCGCCCATCCTGCCGCCAGGACGGCTTCTTGCGCTTGGACCGGGACAAATTCCCCGCGTCGTTCGCTGGCGACCTGCCCGCCGACCTAGCGCTCGATCACCGCGATGCTGGCCGTCGCGCAGATTGCCCGGTTACGCGCCGTTGCGCGCCCGGGCTGAGGCGGGCGTTCCGAGCGGTAGACCGCGATCTCGGCGCGGGCGGTGGTGCGCAGGAGAGACTCGATCTCGCGGCGGTAGCCCGCAGTGGCGAGCCGAAGCCTCTCCTGGTGGCAGTAGGCCAGGTGGTTGTCCTCGTCGGCGGCGATTACCTTGACCGCCCGGCACACCGACCGCAGCCGCAAAGCCCGCAACGCCATGGGGCCAACTCGTCATGCCCGGAATCCGCAGTCACGCTAAACGGCCGAGGTGGTTATTTCTTGGTCAGCCCGGTTCTCGCCTCTGACCGTCCACAGGCTACCCTCAGCGATCACTCGGAGAACACACAATCTCCTTGCGTACGCTCCCCAGGAGATCAAGAGATCTTTTGCGAGATCCACAGCGGAGCGGAGCCTTTTCATATGGACATTGAACGACGGACCGTGTTGCAGGGAGCGGCGGCCACGGGCCTGCTGGCAGCACTCGGGCTCTCCGGGTGCACGTCGGGTAAGTCATCGTCGTCTGTCAGCACGGCCTCGACGTCGTCGTCGGGTACGTATTCGCTGTCTCTCGACGACTCGGCGTGGCACTGGGACGAGACGAACGACGTGTATTACCAGATCGGTAATGTCTACGTGTCTAAACCGGCTGCCAAGGATTACGAGAACCTCGGCATTTACGTGCCCGGGGCGTACTTCTCGGCCAAGAAGAACAGCGACGGCAGTTACACCGCCACGGTGAACGAAAAGGGCACCGTGGGAAAGTTCACGGCGGCTACTGCGCCGATCGTGATCCCGGTCAACACGCCGGGGTACGCATCCCAGAAGCCGCCCACCGCCTACAGCTACAGCGACGCGTCGTCGTATCTGAAGGCAGGATTCGTCTACGTGGCGCCCGGCTTGCGCGGAAAAGACAGCACGACAAGCAGCCACTACGACAATGCTCCCTGGGGGGTCACCGACCTCAAGGCCACGGTCCGGTATCTCCGCTACAACGCGCAGCTGATCCCCGGTGACCAGGACAGGGTAGTCGTCTTCGGCATGAGCGGCGGTGGCGCGCAGAGCGCGATCATGGGCACCTCCGGGGACAGCGCCCTGTACAGGCCATACCTCAAGTCACTCGGCGCGGCGCTGACCACCGCCGGCGGCAAGACGATCAGTGACGCGGTCGCCGGCGCCATGTGCTGGTGCCCGATCACCAACCTGGACTACGGGAACGCCGCTTACGAATGGAACATGGGCCAGTTCGCCTCGACTGGAACTCGCGCATCGGGCACGTGGACCTCCGCCTACTCCGATGATCTGAGCAAGGCGTTCGCCGCCTACGTGAACAAGCTAGGGCTGAAGGACACCTCGGGGAAGAAGTTGAAGCTGTCCAAGTCGTCCAGCGGCATCTACCTAGCCGGCAGCTACTACGACTACCTCGTCTCGGTCGTCCAGACCTCGCTCAACAACTTCATATCGGACACAACGTTCCCTTACACCCCGTCGAACGCCGGGGGGGCTCCCGGCGGCATGGGCGGCAGCGCGCCGTCCGGCAGCAAGCCTTCGGGTGGCAGCGCGCCGTCCGGCAGTGCCACGGCAATGGGCGGCAGCCCTCCTGGGGGATCGGGCTCGTCTTCGACCTCGACGACGTACAAGACCCTCGCCGCGTACATCAAGTACCTGAACAGCGAGACCACGTGGGTCGAGTACGACGCTACGACCAAGACCGCCAAGGTGCTTAGCCTGGCCGGATTCGTGAAGAGCCAGAAAACCGCATCCAAGGATGTCGGCGCGTTCGACGGGATCGCCCGGGGCGCAACCGAGAATCTCGTCCTCGGCATCGGCGCGAACTCGCTGCACTTCGCTGCTGTATCGCGGGACCTGATCGCCGCGAACCAGAGCAGCTACGCGAGGTATTCCGACTGGAAGTCAACGTACGCCGCGTCCCAGTACACGAGCGACTTCAAGAAGACTGACAGCGTCGGTAGGGACAGCGCCTACCGCTCGAACATATACAACCCCATGTATTACCTCTCGCCGTACTACGCGGGGTACAAGAGCGCGACTGTCGCGCCGCACTGGCGTATCCGGACCGGCATCATGCAAGGCGACACCGCGAACACAACGGAGGTCAACCTGACGCTCGCGCTGCAGAACTACGGAATCGACAACGTCGACTTCGCCACCGTATGGGGACAAGGCCACACCCAAGCCGAGCGAACTGGAAACGCAACGACCAACTTCATCACGTGGGTCGACGAGACCTTCACGAAGTGAACAAGAGACGCCGTGGCCAACCTCGCCGACCAACCCCTGCTGATCGACGGCACGGCCCCGATCCGTCTGCAGGGCCGCAACGCGACGGCCGACCTTGCGCGCCTCGCCAGCTGTTCAGCGAGTCCCACGGCCTCGAGGCTGTCAGCCGAACCGCGCTGAATCGGCAGGGACGTCGTGGCGCAGCTGTTTAGTGGCGCCCGGCCCGGTGCCGAGCCAGGACGTCGAGGCCGAAGTCAGACCCGGGGTCGCGCCAGACCGAGTGGGCGTGGTTTGCGTCGCGCTGGGTGTTGTCCCATTCGATGAGCAGCCGCGGCCCCTGCAGCCGGTAGTAGTGCGGCGCGCCCCGCTCGAGCGGGCCGGCCCAGGCGAGGAACACGGCGTTGAGCGTGGCATCGTCGTAGGCCGCCATCGGGGACGCGCTGTCGGGCACGCGGCCGAAGTAGGTGCCCAGCAGCGACCGCAGAAGGTCGCGCTGGCCGCCGTCGAGCGCGCTGCCGGGCAGGCCCTTGGGCGCGGCGGAGTACGCCATCACCTCGTGGTCGGCGTCGGTGTATCCGGATGCGTCATCGATGGCGTCGCTCGCCGCCTGGAGCTTGTCCTGCTCGGCGTCGTCGGGGAAGCGCTCGTCCCGCCAGATGCCCGCGAGCGGGATCACCCGGTCCCCTTCGCCGATGGCGGCGCGGTTGGCTGTGACGAGATCGGATGGCGCCTTCGGCAGCAGCACCGCTTGCCGCCTGAGCTCGGGCGAGAGCGACCGCACGAGGTCGCGGGCCAGATCCTCGGCCCGGGCCAGGGGCCGGTTCAGCGCGCCGCCGAGAAGCGGCGAGACGGCCGGGTCGGCACCCATGAAGCACGGCGTGGCAGCGGCCAGCTCGCCGTCGACCACGAGGTTGTTGAGCGATACGTGGTGGCCGCCGAACCGGTAGCCCCAGGCGCCGGTGTCGCCCGGGGTGCCGAAGACGCGCAAGTAGTACAGGCCGGGGTCGCGGCCGCGCTCGCGGTCGAACCGGGCGGCAAAGCCCTCGGCCCGGTCCAGCACGTTCTCCAGCCCCATGATCGTGGCGACCGTGACGTACCCGGCTGCGGAAAGCCCGGCGGCGACGAGCGCCATCGCCGCGCGCTGCTGCGCGGGCCGCTGCTGGTGCAGGGTAAGGCCGCCGTGATCGGTCGGCGTGTAGAACCACCGCCGGCGTTCGGCCTCGCTGACGTCATCGGCCGGGCCTGCCCACTGCGCGGCCGTCCGCTGCTCATCCTCTAGCCGCTCGAGCCAGGCCTGCGCAGCCTCGGCCATCTTCGTCGCGGTCTGGCGGGGCGTGGTCATATCCCTAGCCTCGCTGATGCAGCCACCTCCGTCCACGGCCTGCCCTCAGCAGGCCCCGTGCCCACGCCGCACCTCGTCGACTTCGCCGCCAAGATGGACAACCTCCTCGACGAAGCCGGGCTAAGCATCACCCGGGGTACGCCGCATCGCCTGAGATCCGTGCAGCCGGCCGCCGGCAGCGCGCCGGACTGGCGCCGTCTCGGCTGGCGGCGGCGGGGCTGCGTACGCACCCCAGACTGTCGCGTCACGACCAGCCGCGCAGCGCACTTTGCCCACCGAGAGCCGCCGCCATCCGGCGTGGCCGAAAACCTCCAGGCCCGGCCCTGATGACCACCTGGCCCAGCGCCTAATCGCACCCGTGTCGCCGGAACCACCGCAGCCATCGAATAACGGCGCACACTACCGCCGATCAGCGCGGCATTGCAGTGGTCGGCTTTACGCTGCCGGTGGGTGCATATCAGGATCATCTGGTCTCGCTGGCCTGCAGTTGGCTGCACTGCCGGACATGCGGGGGCTTTCGCGCTGGGCCACCGGCCGCCCTATGGGCGTGGGCGGGGAACTGGGGGCTAGCCGCAGGCGGTGCTGTTGACGGTGAAGGACGAGGGCGCCGCGTCGCTGGTGCTCCAGGTGCCCTGGAAGCCGAGTGACGTCGAGCTGCCCGCGGGGATGTCCGCGTTATAGCTCTCGTTGGTGATCGTCACGTTCTCGCCGCCCTGGGTCTCGGCGCCGTTCCAGGCGTTGGTGACCTGCTGGTCACCGGGGAACCTGAACTTCAGGGTCCAGCCGTCGATGGCCGCCGGGCCTGCGGTGATCGTGACGGACGCCGCGAACCCGCCGGTCCACTGGCTTGTCGTCGTGTAGGTCACGGTGCAGGCGCCACTGCCCCCGCGGCCGCTGGAGGTGATCGTCCAGGTGAAGGTGGCGGACCCGGAGGCACTGGTCTCGTCGGTGGCGGTGACCGTCACCGTGCTGGTGCCGGCCGTGGCCGGCGTGCCGGAGATCAGGCCGGTGGCGGAGCTGATCGACAGGCCGGCGGGCAGGCCGGAGGCCGAGTAGGCCAGCGTCTGCCCGGATGCGGTATCGGTGGCTCGGACCTGCAGGCTGGCCGCGGTGCCCAGGGTGCCGGCCTGGCTGTCCGGGTTGGTCACGGTGACGGTGTTGCCGCCGCCGTGCGGCGCCGTACCGGTCGCGGACGGGCCAGCAGTCATGGTACTGGCGGTGTCGGTCGGCTGCCATCCGGTGGCTTGCGCCGTGGCTGGCTGAGCCGGCGAGTGACTCACCGTGGGCTGAGGGCTGGTCAGAAAGGGGGCCGTGGCCGGGACCACGGTCCCTGGTGCCGGAACGACGGCCCGGTCACAGCCGCCTTGCCGGCACTTGCTTGTGGCGAGCGGGCTGGGGTGGCGTGGCAGGAGCAGCAACACACCGCCCGTGATGGCGACCATTCCCGCAACGGCGCCAATCACTGCCGGCCCGCGGCCGGTTGTTGCCACGAGCCGCCTTCGCGCCCTGGGGGCGAGCGGCTGCCGCAGTCTGGCCATGCTCCCTCGCCGCCGGCGCGTGGCCTGCCCAACGGCTGGCAGGGGCACGGTATGGTGCCCCGGTGGCCTGGCTGGCACGAGCAAGCCGGGCCTGCTGACCTTCCCTGTCGCTGGGACCGGGACCGGATCGTCGGGCAGGCCGGTGCCGTCCGCATCAGCCACAGGCGTGTCCGCAACAGGCAAGGGGCTGCTGACGTACGGCCTGACACGATCATAGGAACCGTCATCCCGGCCGTCTGGGCTGCCGGCGCCGGAGTTATCCATGGATCCGCAGCCTTACAGTGGACACTGATGTGCGCACAGTTATTCCCCGCTCCTAGAGAATAAGTGGAGAGCGGGAAGAATTTATCAGTGCAATCTTCTGCATGGTGCAAAAAGAAGAGCAGGGTCTAGATCCTCCCGCGATCCTGCCGCCTTTCGCGGTCGCCGGGCGCAGCGACTCCGGCCGCATGACCGCGCCCTTCCCGTCGAACGTCAGGACCAGCGCGCAGTCCCCGGTGCCGGTTCCGGCCTGCGCTGCAGGTAGAACGCCTCCACGTCAGCCGCAGCCCGGCAGGCCAGCTCCTCGAGCTGCCGCTTCGCGACCTTAACCCCGCACGCGCGGGCGACCGCGGAGGCCGCCGCCTCCACCGACCCCCGCGCCGCCTCGGCCGCGATCGGTTTCCGCAGGCCGTGGGATGGTACCGGAGCGGAAGGCCTAGGACAGGGTCCTCCAGCCGGTCCTAACTTATGACGAGAACCGTTTGCGATCGGTACTGCGGGCCGACGACCTGCCGGTTACTGCGCGCGGGAGGTACGGCGCTTGACGCGGACATAGTCGGCGCTCGGCACGGCGCAGTACCACCTCGCCGACTGCGGGACGACCGGCCGGCGAGGCTTGTTAGAGGGCGCTTCAGCAGTTGGTCGTGATCCAGCCCTGGACGGTCCAGGACTGGTTGTAGTTTGCGCCCACGTTCGGCGTGCAGTAGCCATCCGCCCACGTGATCCACGCAGCCATCAACGCGATCAGGCCGGCGGCCAAGCCGATCCAGGGGCCGGTCACCTTGGCGGCAGCGAGGATGGCCGCGATGGTGGCGGCGGCGCCTCCGGCACCGGTACCGAACAGGGGGATCATCTTGCAGAAGCAGTGGTCGAGGTGGATGCGGAAGCCCCACCAGTAGAAAGTAACGGACGCATTTGGTGTACACGGCACCGGTGCTGGGGGCGGGTCGCCAAGCGGCTGCTGGGTGCTGGCCGTATCGTCGGCCGGTGGCGCTGACGGCTTTACCGGAACTCGCACGTGCGTGTGCAGCTTGAGATTGTAAATCGCGACCATTGCCGCGACGTGCTCGATCTCCTGCTCGGTGAGGTGCTTTCTGATCGCCTTCGCGATCACGGCAGTACCGTCGTCGCCAACGGTCACGAAGTCGTCAGCCCGCGCGATCAGATCGTCGACCATCACCGTCCACGGGTCGCACGGACGCCGGTAGTACGGCGAGTCGATCGTCGCGAACGGGTGGTCGGGAGCGAGCACTAGCACGCCATCAGCATGCATCTTCTGGCGCTCCTCGAGGCTCGGAAGCGCGTCAATCTGCGCACGCCGAGCTGATCCCTCGTCACATCCGCACATGGGGGCTCCTGTCGGATCGCGAATATGAGGTGCGGCTGAACATTTGCCGTGAACGTCCCCGAGCCATCAGCGCGCGTGAAGGTCTTGAGACGTGAAAGTTAGCCCTGGACTCGCTTTTAGGAGGCGTCTCGAAGCCCACCATTACACAGGCCCACCGGCAAGTAAAGAGTTTCTTAACTATTTGCCTGCGGGCCCGGATACGCTGAGGCGGGGCCGGTCACCCGTCACTGTCCCGTGGGCGCGGTCTCGTTGACCGCGGCGAGGGCGTTGAGCGTGCGTGGGTAGCCGATGAACGGTACGAGCACGGTCAGCACGTCGAGCAGGTCCTGCCGCGTGTTGCCGACGTTGAGGTTGGCCGCCACGTGCCCGCGCACCTGCGGGTCGCAGCCGCCGAGCGCCGCGAGCATCGCGAAGGTCAGCAGTTCCCGCACTGGCAGGCCGATCCCGTTGCGGGCCACGTGGTCGCCGAAGCAGTTGGCCGAGAGGAACTGCTGGAAGTGCAGCTCGTCCTGGGCGGCCGACGCGTACATGTGCTGCACCCGGTCCGCGCCGACGATCTTCTCCTGCACCGCCCGGCCCTGCTCCGCACGGGTTTCCTGGCTCGTCGCGGCCTGCCCGGGAAGCGGCAGCGGGATGCCGCGCTGAGTGAGGATGTCATTCGTGGCGTGCAGGAAGTCGAAGGCCCTGCCCATCCCCGTGTAGGGGACGGCCTGGTAGACGATCTCTTTTACTTCACCAGGCGTGACCCCGTTGGCGAGGGCGGCGCCGAGCATGACCCGGTACTCGCTCAGCGCCTGGCTGCCGATGAGGCCCGCGACCTGCACCATGAGCCGGGTCCTGAGATCGAGGCGGCTGTGCCGGAGCACCTCGTCGAAGGCGAAGTTGTCGAACAACTCGACCAGCTCAGGATCGGTCACCGCGAGGGTCGAGACGTGCCCGGGGAACAGCTGGTCGTGGTTTTCGCGGGCGGTTTCGCTGACAGCCATCAGAGTGCTCCGATCCGGACCAGTGACTTGACCGCCCGGCGCTCGTCCATGGCCTTGTAGGCGTCGCCGATGTGGTCCAGGCCGGTTTCGTAGTCGAAGACCTGGCCGGGGTCGATGGTTCCGTCGAGGACGTCGGGGAGCAGTTCCGGTATGTAGATCCGGGCTGGGGCCGGGCCGCCCCGCCAGCCGACATTGCGGAAGAATGTCTGCGCGAACGGCACCTGCCCGTGCGGCACGCCGACGATGCCGACGGTGGAGCCGGGCCTGGCGGCGGCGAACGCGGTCGCGATGGACTGTTCGGTGCCGACGCACTCCAGCGCCGCGTCGGCGCCAATGCCGCCGGTGAGGTCGAGTACTGCCTGAATCGCTTCCTCGCCGCGTGCCTCGACGATGTCGGTGGCGCCGAACTCACGGGCGATCTTCTGCCGGCCGGCGTGCCGGCTCAGGGTGATGATGCGCCCGGCGCCGAGCCGCCTGGCCGCCAGCACCGCGCACAGGCCGACCGCTCCGTCGCCGACCACCGCGACCGCATCGCCCTTGTTCACGCCGGCCATCACCGCCGCGTGATGCCCGGTCGACATCACGTCCGACAGGGCAAGCAGCGACTTCAGCATCGCGTCCGGATGCCCGGAACCCGGAACCGGGACGAGGGTGCTGCCGGCCAGCGGTACGCGTACCGCCTCACCCTGGCCGCCATCGATCACCCCGTTGCCGAAGCTCCCGCCGACCGGGCAGGAGATCGTCGACCCGTTCAGGCAGTGCGGGCAGGACATGTCGCTGTAAATGAACGGGGAGACCACCAGGTCACCAGGGGCAATCCCGCGGACGTCAGCCCCGGCTTGCTCGACGACGCCGATGAACTCGTGCCCGATTGAGCCGACGGCGTGCGGTGACTCGCCGCGGTAGTACCACAGGTCCGACCCGCATACGCAGCCCAGCACCACCCGGACGATCGCATCGGTCGGCTCCTGGATCACCGGGTCAGGCCGCTCGCCCACCTCGACCGCCCCTGGTCCGTTGAATATCGCAGCTCGCATGACTGAAAGCTCCTTGATCTCAGATATCTTCAGCGACTCCCTTACAGGCAACCACCGGTCCACCCGGCCGGGGAGTGCCGCTCGTTCGGGGTACCGGCAGGACCCCCTTTACGCCGAGCCCCGGGCGCGGGCCTGCCACCCGTGGATACCTTCCACCGAACCGTGGCATGCAAAACGGCCCGCTAGCTGGGCAATCCCAGCTAGCGGGCCGTTTCCGCTGAGGGCAGGCAGGCTATCCCCGTTGCTTTGCGATTTCGCCTATGAGCTGGGGGACGACGGTGAAGAGGTCGCCGACGATGCCGTAGTCGGCGATCTCGAAGATGGGCGCCTCGGGG
>Ga0335085_10005401_pt1 | contig 20534 bp, 19 predicted proteins | sample Lox_Sample_45_FD_206712 | JGI IMG/M metagenome (GOLD analysis project Ga0335085, IMG submission 206712) | Soil microbial communities from Loxahatchee National Wildlife Refuge, Florida, United States - Lox_Sample_4.5 | ecosystem: Environmental > Terrestrial > Soil > Wetlands | place: USA...
TTCTCGAGCGTCTTCCCGGGGCCGCCTGGGACCGCGTCGGCCTCCACGCGGAGCGGGGCGAGGAGTCGATCCGGCACCTGGTCCACCTGTACGCTGGGCACGACCGGCACCACCTGCTCCAGATCGAGACGATCCGGACCGGGCTCTTTCCGAAAGCGGAGAAGAGGACGTCCCGGCCCCGGAAGCCGGCCGGTTGAAGGCCGGCCAGAAAGCGATGACCCCATGAATCTCGCCGTCCAGACGGAACCCCGGCGTCGCCGGACCGCCGCCGCGCTCGGCCTCCTCGCGGCCGTTCTGATCACCGGAGTCGCCGCCGCCGAGGCGCCCGGACATCCGGCCCTGTTCAAGAAGATGATGGGGGCGCTCGAGTCCGGCGACTACGAGGCCTTCGTCGCCGGCGGCGATCCGGCCTTCAAGGCGGCGCTCTCGAAGCCTCTGTTCGACGGAACCGCGGCGAAACTCGCGCCCCTCCTGAAGGCCGGCTACACGCCGACCTATCTCGGGACGCTGAACCAGGGGGGCTGGGCCATCCAGCTCTGGAAGCTCTCCTTCAAGGACCGGGAGGACGACCTCCTCGTCAAGATGGCGATGAAGGACGGCAAGGTCGCCGGTTTCAATTTCCAGTAGAGGGACCCGGGGCGGATCAGCCCCGCGTGAGCCGGATCGCGAGCCGCGCGAGAGGCGCGGCGGCCTCTCCGACGAGACGGGAGGCGGATCCTCCGTGGAAGATCGTCCGGAAGATCCGGCTCCAGACGAACCGGGTGCCCGCGATGCGACGGTGCGCCGCCGCATGCGCCTCCCGGAGACGGTCGCCGTCGAGTCGCCCCGCGAGGAATTCGAGGATCGGCGCCGCGGCTGCCTCGCCGGTCCGGAGCGCGAGCGCCATGCCGGTCCCGGTGTACGGGTCGATGACTCCCGCGGCGTCTCCCGCGAGGAGGACGTCTCCGGCGAGGCAGCCGTGCTCTCCGAGATGAACGGGCTCCGAGACCAGAACCGGGCCGGGAACGGGGGAGAGGCCCTGGAGGTCGGCGGCGAGGGAAGGGCTCTCGCGCTTCAGTCGTACGAGAAGCTCGTCGAGGTCGTGGTGCGCTTTCCGGGCGACCCGCGGCGTCGCGAGGGCGGCGAGGTTGACCCCGCCTCCCTCCACGCCCGAAAGGCCGAGATAGCCGCCGTCGAAGAGGTGCAGGACGGCGCGGCCCGCGAGCCGCGAGCCGTCGCCGGAGAGCTGCTTGCCGAACCCGATGAGGGACGCCGACTGCCGGAAACGAGGCCTCTCCAGCCGCCTGTCGAGCGGGCTGTATCGTCCCCAGGCGCCCACGAGGACGCGGGCCCGCACCTCCTCGTCGCTGGTCTTGACCCGGAAACCCTCCCGGAGATTCCCTTCGAAGGAATTGACGGCTTTGCCGAAGCGGATCCGGGCGCCCTGTCGCTCGGCCGCGGCGGCTGCGAGGGCATCCAGTCGCTCCCGGGAGATTGACAGGACGGGCGACGGAAGATCCGCCTCGACGCGCCGGCCGTCCGGCCTGACCAGAGCAAAGCGCGTGATCGTCTCCGCCCCGGCCCCCCGGATCTCGTCCAGGGCGCCGAGACGGCGGAGTGTCGGCTCCGCCTCGGAAGAGAGAAAACACCCGCAGATCTTCGGGCGCGGGAAATGCGCCTTCTCGAGGACGGCGACCGCCGCACCCCCCCGCGCGAGCGCCGCCGCGGCCGCGCTCCCGGCGAGGCTCCCGCCGACGACGACGACGTCGAAGGAGCCGCCGCTCATGCGCGGATCCAGACGAGCTGCCAGACGAACGGGCCGGCGGGGCGGACGGTCGCGCCCGGAAGGACCGGCCGGGCGAGCGACGCGATCTCGGGGCGCGTCCAGGCCCTGAGGACGCTCGCGCGGCCGTCGAGCGTGGAGATCTTCGTCCGGAAGGCCAGCGGGCCGACGACCGAGATGAGCGCGTGCGCGATCCGGTGGCGCGAGAGGTCGAAGGCGATCACGGCCCGGCGGGCGACGCGGCGCGATTCGAGAAGGACGCCCCGGAGCTCGTCGTCCTGGAAGTGGTGGAGGAAAAGCGTCGAGAAGACCACGTCCACGCTCGCATCGCCGAAGGGAAGACGCCGCGCGTCGCCGGCGACGGCGAGCCCCCGAGGCGCGTAGCGCGCATGGGCGAGCTTCCGGTCGAGGCCGAAGACGTCCAGCCTCCCCCCCTGGCGGGCGACCGCCTCGACGAGGTCGCGCCCGACGTGTCCCGACCCGCAGCCGAGATCGAGGAGGGAGAGCCGGCGCCCTGCCGCCGGGGCGATGTCCGCGAGGAGGGGAAGCAGCCGGCGCCGGAGGATGAGGCGCCCGCCGAGGTTCTGGTGGACCCACTCGATGTCGGAGAGGCTCGCCTCCGCCTCGTGCGCCGACACGTCGCCGTCGAGGATCTCCTCGGCGGAGTCGCGCTCGGGCACCCAGAGGCTCATGCCGGAAGCGCGCGGCCGTTTCGGAGGATGAGCGCGGAGTTCTTGGACCCGAAGGCGATCCCGTTCACGAGGACGAACTCCACCTCGGCTCTCCGGATGGCGTTCGGGACGTAGTCGAGGTCGCAATCGGGATCGGGCGTATCGAGGTTGATCGTGGCGGGGAGGAAACCCTCCGCCATGCCGACGAGGATGGCCGCGACGCCGGCCGCCCCCGAGGCGCCCTGCGGGTGCCCGATCTGGCTCTTGACGCTCGAGCCGGGTATCTCCCGCGCCCGCCCGCCGAGCGCACGCTTCACCGCGCGGGTCTCGATCCGGTCGTTCAGGGCCGTGGAGGTGCCGTGGTACTGGAGGTACCCCACGTCGGCCGGAGTGAGGCCCGCGTCCTCGATCGCCTCGCGCATGGCGCGCGCCGGCTCCTCGCCGGTTTCGTCGAGCCGGACCCGATGGAAGGCGTCGCACGTGCTGCCGTAGCCGAGCACTTCCGCCCAGATCCGGGCGCCGCGGGCACGGGCGCGGCCGAGCTCCTCGAGGACGAACAGCCACGCTCCCTCACCGAGGACGAAGCCGTCGCGCCCGGCGTCGAAGGGGCGGCTCGAGCGGCCGGGTCGGTCCTGCCAGGCCGACGAGAGGATCTTCATCAGCGCGAAGCCCGTCATGATCCCGGGCGTGATGACGGCGTCCGCGCCTCCCGTCAGGAGGAGATCGCGCTCGCCGTGGGCGATCGCCCGGGTGGCGTAGGCCATCGCGTCCATGGAGGATGTGCAGCCGGTCGAGACGACGTGCGACGGCCCCTTCAGGCCGAAGCGCATCGAGATCTCCGAAGAGAGCGATCCGATCGTCCCCGTCGGGATGGAATAGACGGACGCCTTCTTCAGGTCGCCCCGGTACCAGTGGCCGTACATCCGCTCGAAGAACTCGACCGGCCCGCCGCCCGAGCCGAAGACGACGCCGAAGCGTCGCCGCTCCTCCGGGGTGAGACGCTCCGGGTCGAGGCCCGCGTCGGCGAGCGCCTCGGCCGCCGCGGCGAGGGAGAGCGGGACGACCCGTGCGACGTGGCGGAGATCGGACGGCGGCATGACGGAGGCGGGGTCGAACCCCTTCACCTCGGCGGCGATCCGGACGGGGAGCTCCGACGGATCGAAGAGGGAGATCCGGGAGACGCCCGGGAGAGCGTCGCGGAGCCCGTCGGCGAACGCCGCGCGACCGGCGCCGATCGGCGTCACGCAGCCGAGGCCGGTGACGGCGACGCGGCGGCGGGCGCCGAGGGTCATTCCCAGGCCCCGAGCGTCGTCTCGTCCGTCGGGAGGAGCACCCCGACCCTCTCGCCGGCGGCGAGCCGCACGCCGGGCTCGAGGACCAGAAGGCCGCCGGCGCGCGCGTGGGCGACGACGTCGTGGCTCCCCCGGGTCGGGATCGCCTCCGCCATCAGCCGGCTTCCGTCCCGCGAGAGGCGCGCCGGGTGGAAGACGCGGCGCGATCCGCCGTTCGCGACCGACCGGACGAGCGTGGCCGCCACGGCGGGCGGGAGCGCCGGCGAGAGGCCGGCGGCCTTCCGGAGCGCCGGACGGACGAGGAGGTCGAAGACGACGGCCGCGGAGACCGGGTTCCCCGGAAGCCCGAAGACGAGGGTCCGGCCCGCCTCGGCGAAGAAGACGGGCTTGCCGGGCTTCATCGCGACGCGGTGAAACCGCGGACGGGCGCCGAGTTCCTCGAGGACTTCGGGCACGATGTCGAAATCCCCGGTTGACACGCCCCCGGTCGTCAGGAGGAGGTCGAGCCGGGACGCGAGGGCGGAGCCGAGCGTCACGTGAAGCGCCCGCCGGTCGTCCGAGACCGTGCCGAAATCGAGGGCCTCGGCGCCGAAGCGGGAGAGGGCGGAGAAGAGGAGGGGCCCGTTCGTGTTCCGGATCTGGGCCGGGCCGGGACGGCTCCCCGACGGGACGACTTCCTGACCGGTCACGACGACGCCGGCGCGCGCCCTCCGGACCACCCGGACCGAATCCCGCCCCGCCGCGGCCGCGAGGACGAGGTCGGCCGGGGCGAGGCGGCGTCCCGCCGACAGGAGGGTCTCGCCGGCAGCGAACACCTCGCCCCGCCGCCGGACGTGTGCGCCCGGCTTCGGCGGCTGAAGGAGCGTCACCGTCCCGCCCTTCTCCTCGCGCGCCTCCTCCACCGGGACGATGGCATCGCTTCCGCCGGGGAGCGGCGCGCCGGTCATCAGCTTCAGGGCCCATCCGGCGGGAAGCTCTGCGGCCGGGGCGCCCGCTCCCAGAGTTCCCGCCACACGGAAGCGCGCCGGCGTGCCGGCGGCGGCGGCTGCAGGGATCGCCCAGCCGTCCATGGCCGTCGTGTCGAAGGGAGGGAGGTCGAGGTCGGCGATGACGGCCTCGGCGAGGACCCGCCCGGCGGCCGCCGCCAGCGGGACGGATTCGTTCTCGAGGGGGGAGGCCGCGTCGATGACGGATGAGAGCGCTTCGTCGAAGGAGATCACGCCGGCATCCTAGCAAGCGCAGCCCGGTCGAGAGACGGCTGGCGCGCCGATGTGATTAGAATTCGGTCTATGTCCTCCGAGAGGTTCCAGTACCAGGGCGACCTGTCGGAGAAGCCTCTGCCCGAAATTCTCGAGACGGTCTACCGCTACCGCGTCCCCGGGGTCGTGACGGTCGTGCGGGAGCAGGCGGAGAAGAGGATCTACATCCTCGGGGGGCACGTCGTCTTCGCCACCTCCTCGGACCTCCAGGACTCGCTCGGAAGCCACCTGCGACGCTCGCGCCGGATCAACACGGCCGAGCACCTCCTCGGCGAAAAGGGGCTCCTCGAAGCGGGCGGCAACCGGCGATACGGCGCCGTGCTCGTGGAGCAGGGGCTGCTCTCCGACGACGAGCTGCGAACGGCCGTCACGGAGCAGGTCAAGGAGATCCTCTGGTCGGTCTTCGACTGGGAGAGCGCCTGCGTGACGTTCCAGGCGGGGCCGTCCCGCTCGGAAGAGGCCATCCGCCTCGACATCCCGACGCCGCAGGCGATCCTGGACGGCGTGAAGCGGATGAGGGACCCGAAGCGCTGCGTGGGGCGGCTCGGTCCCTCGTGGACCGTCTTCGAGAAGGGGATCGAGACGCTGGAACGGCTGGAGCTTTCGCTCTCCCAGGCCGAGAAGGTCTTCCTCGGACGCGTCGACGGGACCCGATCTCTCCGCGACCTCGTGAGCCTGGGGCCGGGCGACGTCGCGCTCAATGCGAGAATCCTGTACGCTTTCTGGGTCCTGAAGCTGATCCTCCGCCGCGAGCTGACGAGCGGCATCCGGAAGCTTCAGTGGCGAACCGGCTCGGGCAGCGTCCCGGCGCCGGGAAGCGGAAGCTGACGGCGGAGCCGGTTCGAGACGAGGAAGAACGCCATGCCCCTCTACGAGTATCTCTGCACGTCCTGCGGCCGGACGTTCGAGGCCATCCAGGGCTTTCGCGAGGCGCCCTTCGCCACCTGCAACCGCTGCGGCGGCACCCTGAAGCGGCTGATCTCGGCTCCGGCCGTGCAGTTCAAGGGGAGCGGCTGGTACGTCAGCGACTACGGCCGACAGGGCACACCCGAGAAGACCCCCGAGGCCGGAAAGCCCGAGGGGGGAGCGAAGGAGGCGGCTGACTCCGGCGGGGCCTCGAAGGACTCCTCCACGGAGGAATCCTCGAAAAAGGAATCTTCAAGGAAGAACCCTTCGAAGAAGGGCTCCTCAACGAAGGACTCCTCGAGGAAGGACTCCTGAAAAATCGCCGGGTGCACCGCTCCGGCCTTTGCCCGCTCGCCGGGCTTGCGGCCGCGCTCCTGCTCGGGGCCGCGACGGCCGACGCGGAGTCCCGGGCCGCGTCCGCAGGCGGGACCTGGTTCCGCTATCCGCTGCCGGGGGCGGAGGTCAAGGCCCTCGTCGTCGATCCATCGGCCCCCGACGCCTTCTGGCTCGGAACGGCGCAGGGAGGGCTCTACCGGTCGACCGACGGGGGGAGGTCGTGGGCGCCACCGTCTCCCGGCGCCCTGTTCCCGGGCTACATCGTGACGGCGCTCGCTCCGGATCCGGTCCGGCCGAAGATCCTCTGGGTGGGGCTGACGGGCCTCGTCCGCGGCGGGCGGCTCCTGGTCACCGAGGACGGCGGCGCCACCTTCACGTCCGTCCGCCGCTGGGAAGACCGGGCCGGAGCGCGGGCCGTGGCCGTGGCGGTGTTCGACGAGAGGCGGCTTGTCGTCGCCGGGGGCGATGCGGGTCTCGAGATCTCGGAGGATGGCGGGACAACCTGGCGGCTCTCCACGCCGCCGCTCGATCCGGGCTCCGGGGTCTCCCAGGTCTCGTTCCACCCCGGACGTCCGGGTCTCCTCTTCGCCGGCACGTTCCGGCACCCCTTCCGCTCGGCCGATCTCGGGCGGACCTGGACCCGGATCGCCGCGGGGATGGTGGAGGACACCACCGTCTTCGAGCTCGAGTTCGCGCCCGGGAATGCGGACGTGATCTGGGCCGCCACCTGCGGATGGGTCTACCGGACGACGGACGGCGGTGCGAACTGGGTCCGGCTTCGGGAGGGCCTCTCCGACCGGCGGACGCACGTCGTCCGGATCGATCCCCGCGACCCGGAGCGGATCCTGGCTGGAACGACCGGAGGCCTCTTCGAGAGCCGGGACGGCGGGGCGAGCTTCCGGCGGATCACGCCCGAGGTCGTGGTGAACGCGCTCGTCTTCGATCCGCGCCGCCCCGCACGGCTCCTCCTGGGGACCGAGTCCGAAGGCGTCCTGGTCTCCGAAGACGGCGGGGCGACCTTCACGAGCGGGGCGCGCGGCCTCGGCGAGGCGCGCCTTTCGGCGGTCGCAGCGGACGGGGACGGGCGCGTCGTCGTGGCGCGCGCCGCCGACGGGCCGTCGGGCGGTCTCTGGCGGGTCGACGCCGCGACGGGGGGCGCCGAGCGGCTCCCGGCCCCGCCCCCGGCGACGGTTCTCGCGCTCGCGTCGGTCCGCGGGCGTCTCGTCGCCGCAACGCCCGAAGGGATCTTCGCGGCCGACGGCGCCGACGGGCCCTGGACGAGGACGCTGTTCCAACCGGCGAGCGGCCTTTCCGTCGACGGACTGTCGGTCGCCGCCTCCACGGACGCGGGCGTCTTCGAGAGCCGGGATGCCGGGCGGACCTGGACCCGGCTCGGAAGCCTCTCCGGACGCGTCGCCTCGATCCGCCGCGTCCGCTCCGCCTCCCCGGGCCCCGCGTTTCTCGTGGTGGAGGCCGGGCGCGACTCGTTCACGTGGGAAGGGAAGGAGTGGGTTCCGCTCGCGGCCTCCGGGGCCGCGGGGCCCCTCTCGGGGGGCTTCGGCCGCCCACGAACCCCCCGTGGGCCCTTCACGCTGGGAGTCGAGATCGACGAGGAGCGCGGCATCTTCGTTTTCCGCGGCGCCGACGGGGCCGCGGTGCAGGCGACGCTGCCCGAGCCGGGGCTGCGCGTGGCGGGCTGGGCGGGGGACCCGCGCCGCGCGCCGGGCCTCTTCCTCGCGACGGTCGGACGCGGCCTCTTCCGTTTCGTGCCGGACGAGCCGTCCGCGCGCTAGGGGGTCTCTAGCGTCCGGGGACGTCGACGTAGCGGACCTTTGCGCCGCGGAGGAGGCCGCTCCGGGCGGCCACCCCGGCGTTCAGCTCGAGAACGGTGTCCGATGCCGCGGCCGGAGTGTAGGTCGGGCAGGGGTCCGCCGCGCACGGGGGGACGTTCGCCAGCACGTCCACGACGGTTCCGTCCTTCGTCAGGTGGACGATGTCGAGAGGGAAGTGGCAGTTCTTCATCCAGAAGGGGCGGATCTCCGTCCCGTCGAACAGGAAGAGCATCCCGGCGCCCTCCGCGAGCGACTCCCGGAACATCAGGCCCTGCGCGCGCTCGGCTTCCGTCACGGCCAGCTCCACGCGGATGACCGCGCCCGACGGGAGGAGGACGCGGGGGCTCGCCGGGGCGGCCGTGGTGGCGGGCGCGGGGCCGGGGCCCGAGGGAGCGCAGGCGAGGAGCGCCAGTCCGAGAGGGAACGCCGCGAGGCGGGCGCTCATCCGGGCTCGGCCGGTGTCTCGGCGCGCTCGTCCACGACCTCCTCGCCCTCGCGCCGGATCCCGTACTTCTTCGCGTAGTAACGGAAGGAGCGCTCCGACATCCGGAGGAGCTCGGCGGCGCGAATCTGGATCCCGGAAGTCCGCTCGAGCGCCTGCTGCATCAGCCGCTTGCCGAGCCACTCGAGATACTGCTCGAGGTTGATTCCTTCGGAGGGGAGGTCGATTCCCTCGAGGGACGCCGCCGGAGGGACGCCCGCGGGGTGAAGGAAGGGCTCGGGAAGGGAGCCCGTCGTGATGACGTCCGACGGCTCGAGGGCGACGGTCCGCTCGATCAGGTTCTCCAGCTCGCGCACGTTGCCGGGCCAGCCGTGAGCCTCGAGAAGCCGCATCGCCTCCGTGGAGATCTTCTTCTCCGGCATTCCCTGCTCCCGGGCGACTTTCCGGAGGAAGTGGCGGACGAGGTAGGCGATGTCCTCGCGCCGGTCGCGGAGCGGCGGGATGGGAAGCGGTATGACGTTGATCCGGTAGAAGAGATCCTCCCGGAATCCACCGTCCGCCACCTTCTTGGCGAGGTCCTTGTTCGTCGCGCAGATGATCCGGACGTCCACCGGCTCCTCGGTGTTCCCGCCGACCCGCCGGATGACGCGCTCCTGCAGCGCCCGGAGGAGCTTCACCTGCATCGTCAGCGACGTCTCGCCGATCTCGTCGAGAAAGAGCGTCCCGCCCTCGGCCTCCTGGAAAAGCCCCTTCTTCTCCTTGATCGCGCCGGTGAAAGCGCCCTTCTCGTGCCCGAAGAGCTCCGACTCCAGGAGGCTCTCGGGCATCGCGCCGCAGTTGATCGAGATGAAGGGCCGGGAAGCGCGGGTCGAAGCGTCGTGAATGGCCCGGGCTATGAGCTCCTTCCCGGTGCCCGACTCGCCGGAGACGAGGACCGTGGAGGAGGTCTTTCCGATCCGGTCGACGAGGTCGAGGAGGGCCCGCATCTTCCGCGAGACGCCGACGACGCCGTGGGCGGCCTTCTCGATCTGTCCCCGGAGCGCGACATTCTCCTCGGCGAGGCGTTTCCGTTCGAGGGCTCGCTCGACGACGTGCTTCATCTCGTCGACGTCGAATGGCTTCGAGATGTAGTCGTAGGCGCCGGACTTCAGGGCCTCGATGGCGGTCTTGGTCGTCGTGTAGGCCGTGATCATCACGACGGGAACGGACGGAGCGAGCTCCCGGCTTCTCTTGAGGATCTCGAAGCCGCTCCCGTCGGGCATCTTCACGTCGGTGAGGACCAGGTCGGGCCGGGAGGCTTCGAGCTGCGCGAGGCCCTCGGTACAGGAGCGAGCCGTCGTGACGCGGTAGCCTTCGTTCCTGAAGACGATCGACAGCATCTCGACGATGCCCGCCTCGTCGTCGACGATGAGGAGCTCGGGGCCCGCGGGTGCCGTCACGCGACCTCCCGGGCGGGGGCGGACGCGGGGGCGGGCGCGGCACCCGCCGCCGGGAGCGAGATCGTCACGGTGGTCCCGCGCTGCGGCTCCGTCTCGACGTCGATCCGTCCGCCATGCTCCTCGACGATCCGGTAGACGATGGCGAGCCCGAGTCCGGTCCCGCCGGGGAAGCTGTGGGCGAACGGCGTGAAGAGGCGGTCGCGCTCCTCGGCCGTCATGCCGCTCCCCTCGTCGGCGAAGGAGACGGTCCAGCCGCCGTCGAGCAGGCGCGCCTTCACGGCGAGGTTTCCGCCGGCCGGCATGGCCGCCACGGCGTTCCGGGCCACGTTCCAGAAGATCTGCCGGAGCTGCCCCGGATCCGCGGGCAGCACGGCCGACGGGGGGTCGAGGTCGAGGGCGATGACGTGGCGGGGAGAGATCTCGTCACTGTGTGCCAGGAGCGTCAGGACGTCGCGCAGCGCCGCGGGCGCGTCGACCGCCTCGACGGCCCGCTCGCGCGGCCGGACGTACCGGAGGAAGTCCTCGAGGATCCGCGCGAGGCGCTGGGACTCGGTGAGGACGATGTCCATCAGCTTCAGCTCGGACGAACCGGGGGCCACCATCCCCTTCAGAACCTGGACGGATCCGGAAATGGAGGCGAGGGGATTCCGGATCTCATGCGCGATCCCCGCCGCGAGTTCGCCGACGGCGGCCATCTTCTCCTTCAGGCGGACCTCTCCCTCCAGCCTCTTCAGGCGGGTCAGGTTCTGGAAGATGAGGATCCGCCCGGTGGCGCGCCCGGAGGGGTCGCGGAGGGGGCTCGCGGAGACCCCGAAGAAGGCCTCGACACCCCGGGTCGGGCGGACGACCTCGAACCGGAGCGCGTCCCCCTCGGTGGTCCGGATCCGCTCCCAGCCGACCGCGTCGATGAGACCGGTCGCGAGCACGGGCCGCCCGACGACGTCGACGGCGGCCAGGTCGAGCAGGTCCGAGGCCGCGCGGTTGGCGTACGTGACGAGGCCTTCCAGGTCGGCCGTCAGGACGCCCGAGGACATCGAGGAGAGGACCGAGGCGTGCAGCGCCTGCAGGCGGGCGATCTCGGCCTTCCGGCGTTCGACGTCCCGCCGGGCCTCTCGGAGCTTCTCCGAGGCCGTGGAGACGAGCAGCCCCGTGCCGACGAAGGCGGCGAGGTTCAGGGCGACGTTGCCGACGAGCGTGGCGGCCGGCCAGTGCCGCAGCCCCTCGGCGGACGGCAGCGCGCCCCAGTACATCAGGTCGACCAGGACCGTGTAGAACACGGCGGCGAGGCCGGCCGCGCTGAGACCGCCGCGACGTCCGAGAAGGATCGCTCCGGCCGCCACGGCGGCGACGTAGAGGAAGGTGAACGACGAGTCGGGGCCGCCCGAGATCCAGACGAGCCCGGTGACGACGACGAGGTCGCCGAGGATCTGCAGGCCGGCGTTGGCCTCGGCCGGGATCCGCTCCAGCGTGAGGAGCGACCCGACGGAGAGCGAGCAGGCGAAGGCGACCAGGTAGTAGATCAGGTTGAGAGGGAGGGAGACGTCGAACGTGATCTGGATGAGGAACGCCGAAAACATCATCGTGAAGACGACGATGAGCCGCAGCGACGCATAGCTGCGGAGCAGGGACCGGAGGGCGGCCGAGTCGTCCGCGGGGAGGGAGTTCACACCGGAATTCTAGCGTCGGCCGCCGCCGGCGGCCGCTACTGGAGCTTTCCGATGAGGTCGAACATCGGCATGTACATCGCCACGATGATCGTGCCGATCACGGTGCCGAGGATGGCGATCATGATCGGCTCCATGAGCTTCATGAGGCCCTCGACCGCGTTGTCCACCTCGTCCTCGTAGAACTCGGCGATCTTCGTCAGCATGGCGTCGAGCGCGCCCGTCTGTTCGCCGACGCTGATCATCTGGACGACCATCGACGGGAAGACCTTCGTTTCGGCGAGCGGCTCGGCGATGGTGCGGCCCGCCTCGACCGATTTCCGGACCCCCATGATGGCGTCCTCGATGATGGCGTTGCCCGCCGTGCGGGCCGTGATCTCGAGCCCGTCGAGGATCGGGACGCCCGACGAGGTCAGGGTCGCCAGGGTCCGGCAGAACCGGGCCACGGCGATCTTCTTCATGATGTCGCCGAGAACGGGCAGCTTCAGCACGATGCCGTCGATGACGCGCCGCCCGCGGTAGGTGGCGTAGTAGCGCTGGAGGAAGAAGCCGAGCGCCACGAAGCCGGCCACGATGAAGATGATGTAGCTCGCGACGAAGTTCGACGCCTTGATGACCATCCGCGTCGGGAACGGCAGCTGCGCGCCCAGGGCGGCGAAGAGGGAAGCGAAGGTCGGGATGACCTTCCACAGGATGATGAAGACGACGATCGCGGCCACCGCGAGGACGGAGACCGGGTAGATGAGCGCCGTCTTCACCTGCCCCTTGAGCTTGACGGCCTTCTCGATGTAGGTCGAGAGCCGCCGGAGGATCGTGTCGAGGATACCGCCCGCCTCGCCGGCGGCGACCATGTTGACGAAGAGATCGTCGAAGGCCTTCGGGTGCTTGCGCATCGCCTCGGCCAGCGACGAACCGGCCTCCACGTCCTGGCGGACGGCCAGGATGATCTTCTGGAAGAGGCGGTTGTCCTGCTGGCCGCCCAGGATCTCGAGGCACTGTACGAGGGGGAGGCCCGCGTCGATCATGACCGAGAACTGGCGCGTGAAGACGGCGAGCCGCTTGGAGTTCACCTTGCCGGGCCCGACCCTCGGGATGGCGAACTCCTTCCCCTTCTCCTTGACGGTCGTGACGTCGATCTGGCGCCGCCGGAGGTCGGCGATGGCCATGTCTTTCGAGTCGGCGACGAGAACGCCGCCGGTGACGACTCCCTGCCGCGTCTTTCCCTTCCAGACGAACTGGGCCATTCCGAATCCTCCTCAGCGGCTCAGCCGCGCCGCGCCGCCGGCGCGGCCGGACCGGCCGTCTGGGCCCCGGGCACGCCGGTGCCCCGCTGGATCATCTCGATCAGCTCGTCCGGGAACGATGACATGGAGACGGCCAGCTCCTGGGAGATGACGCGCCGGTGGACGAGCGTGGCGAGCGCCTGGTTGAACGTCTGCATCCCGAACTTGCTCTGGCCCGTCTGCATCATCGAGTAGATCTGGTGCAGCTTGTCCTCGCGGATGAGGTTCCGGATCGCCGGCGTCGGGATCATGATCTCCATGGCGAGGCAGCGGCCGCGCCCCGAGGCGCGCGGAAGGAGCGACTGGCAGAGGATGCCCTCGAGCACGAAGGAGAGCTGTGCCCGGACCTGCGGCTGCTGGTTCGCCGGGAACGCGTCGATGATCCGGTTCAGGCTCTGAACGGCGCTGTTCGTGTGGAGCGTGGCCATCGTCAGGTGGCCGGTCTCGGCGATCCGGAGCGCGCATTCCATGGTCTCGAGATCGCGCATCTCGCCGACGAGGACGACGTCGGGGTCCTCGCGAAGGACGGCCCGGAGCGCGTTCGGGAACGAGTGGGTGTCCGCGTGGAGCTCGCGCTGGTTCACGATGCAGCGCTTGTGAGTGTGGAGGAATTCGATGGGGTCTTCGATCGTCACGATGTGGCGCGGCTGCTCCCGGTTGACCTTGTCGATCATGGTCGCGAGCGTCGTGGACTTTCCCGAGCCGGTCGGCCCCGTGACGAGGATCAGGCCGCGCGGCTTCGTGCAGAGCGTCTCCACGATCGGCGGGACGCCCAGCTCCCTGAAGCCGAGGATCTCGTAGGGGATCTGCCGGAAAACGCCCGAGACGGCGCCGCGCTGCAGGAAGACGTTCCCGCGGAACCGGGCGAGGCCCTTGACGCCGAAGGAGAGATCGAGCTCGAGGTTCTCCTCGAACCGGTGCTTCTGGACGTCGGTCAGGATGGAGTAGATGAGCTGCTTCGTCTCCGGCACCGTGAGCGGCGGGAAGTCCAGCGGCACGAGGTCGCCGTCGACCCGGATCATCGGCGGCGAGTTCGTCGTGATGTGAAGATCCGAGCCCCCGCGCTCCACGAGCGTCTTCAGGAGCTGGTGCAGCGTCGCTCCCATCAGGTGCCTCCGGTCGGACGAGTCCCCCGCAATGATACGCGACGGGCTAGAGGACGGTCTCCCTGACGACCTCCTCGATCGTCGTCACGCCTTCCTTGATCTTCACGAGGCCCGAGCGGCGCAGGGAGAGCATCCCTTCCTCGATCCCCTTCCGCTTGATCTCGATCGAGGACGCGCCGGAGAGGACCATCTCCCGGACCTCCTCGGAGATCTCGAGAACCTCGATCAGCGCGATGCGCCCCTTGTAGCCCGTGTTGTTGCAGCGGTCGCACCCCTTCCCCTTCATCACCTGGACGGACTTGGCCTCCTCGGGCGAGAAGCCGAGGGAGACGAGGACCTGCGGCGCGACCTCGGTCGCCGACTTGCAGTTCGTGCAGACGCGCCGGATCAGGCGCTGGGCGGCGATGAGGATGACCGACGTGGCCACGAGGTAGGGCTCGATCCCCATGTTCATGAGCCGGTTGATCGTGGACGGGGCGTCGTTCGTGTGGAGAGTCGACAGGACGAGGTGGCCCGTGAGGGCGGCCTTGACGGCGATCTCGGCCGTCTCGAAGTCCCGGATCTCGCCGACGAGAATGATGTTCGGGTCCTGTCGGAGGAAGGAGCGGAGTGCCGCCGCGAAATTCAGGCCGATGGCGTCCTTCATCTGGACCTGGTTGATCCCCGGCAGGTTGAACTCCACCGGGTCCTCGGCGGTCATGATGTTCGTCTCGGGTGTATTGATCCGCGACAACGCCGAATAGAGAGTGTTCGTCTTGCCGGAGCCGGTCGGGCCGGTCACGAGGACCATCCCCCAGGGGCGGAGGATCGACTTTTCGAAGCGGGTCAGGCTCTCCCGCTCGAACCCCAGCTTCGTCATGTCGAGCATGAGGTTGTCCTTGTCGAGGAGTCGGCAGACGATCTTCTCGCCGAAAAGCGTGGGGAGCGTCGAGACGCGGTAGTCGAGCTCCTTCACCTTGCCGGCCAGCTTCATCTTGATCTTGATCCGGCCGTCCTGGGGGAGGCGCTTCTCGGCGATGTCGAGCTTCGCGAGGATCTTGATGCGCGAGGCGATGGCTTCCCGGAGCTTCGGCGGCGGGTTCATGACCTCGTAGAGGATGCCGTCGATCCGGTACCGGACGCGGTACTCGCGCTCGTAGGGCTCGACGTGGATGTCGGAGGCGCCCCGCTTGATGGCGTCCGTCAGGATGATGTTCACGAGGCGGATGACCGGCGCTTCCTCGCCCTCCTCGGCGAGGCGCTCGAGATCGATGGCCTCCTCCTCCTGGTCCTCGACGACCTCGAGATTCGTGTCCTGGGTTTCGACCGCGGACATCTCCTCCATGACCTTCTTCAGCTCGAGAGCGCGCGTCGCGCCGTAGTGGCGGTCGATGGCGAGCTGCAGGCTCTGCTCGGAGGCGACGACCGGTTCGACGTTGTAGCCCGTCATGAACTTGATGTCGTCGAGGGCGAAGACGTTCGTCGGGTCCGACATCGCGATCGTCAGCGTCGCGCCCGTCTTGTTGACCGGGAGGATGTTGTACTTCCGCGCGACGTCCGCCGCGACGAGCTTCAGGACGCTCGGGTCGATCTCGAAGTGCGTCAGGTTGATGGAGGGAACGCCGAACTGCGCGGAGAGGGTTTCGGTGATGTCGTCCTCGGTGACGACGTTCAGCTTGACGAGGGCTTCGCCCAGCTTCAGCCCGGAGGACTGCTGCAGCTTGAGCGCCTCGTTCAGCTGGTCCTGGCTGATGAGCTTCGCCTTCAGGAGGAGATCGCCGAGTTTCAGGGCCATCGCCGCGATTCTAGACCGGTCAGCCGTCGCCGCCCGGTTCGACCCGCTTGAGCCGCGCCGTGACCGAACCGATCGGCAGAAGGGTCTGCGCCTTCACGGGGAGGCGGCGGGCGTCGTCGGAGAACCAGAGGAAGAGCCGGCCCCGGTTGTGGTCCTCGCCGCCGCTTCCGAGCATGGCGGGCTGCACCCGGACGGTCTCGAAATTCCCCGCCTCGGTCTCGACCGTCTCCTTCTCCTGCACGTGGACGACCAGCCGGTAGAGTTTGCCGCGGGAGAACATGTCGAGCCGCACGTCGGTGCCCGGGGTCAGGGGCTGGGCCCTCATGAAGTAGAACGACGAGATGATGTCCGTGACGCGCTCGGGGAGCGGCGTCCGGTCGGTCCGCCAGCTTCCGACGCGCCGGACCAGGTCGAACTCCTCCACCTCGTCGGAGACGTAGCGTCCCTCGCGGGCCCGCTTCTCGAACCGAAGCGGCTGGAAGTCGCGCGCGTCCACCCAGGTCTCGTACCGCGTGTTGACCGGGTAGAACTTCGACACGTACTCGTTCGAGACGGCGGTCAGGAGGAGATGGTGGACCGGGACGCCGTCCGGAGAGGCCGTCCTGTCGGCGGAGAGCGTCATCTCTCCCCCCTCGATCCGGAGCCAGGCGACCGTGTAGACGAGCGTCTCGCCGGGCAGGAAGGGGACGGAGAAGAGCCGGTCCTTGGGGAGGTTCTCCCGGTCCGCGAGCGGAGGCGTCGAGGAGGGCGCGGCCGCGACGGCCGCGGCGAAGAGCGCCGCGAGCGCGAGGAGACCCGGCGCCCCGAGGCGCCGCCCCTCAGCCGAGAAGCCGGTCGATCTCCGCGAAAACCTCATGGGACGGGACCCCCACTTCCCTCCGCCGATTGTAGTCGTCCGGAGGAGCCCGAAAGACGGCGGTCCGCGGGCCGACCGGTCCGAACCGCGCCGGGTCGGTCGGCCCGAAGAGCGCGAGCGTCGGGGTTCCGGCCGCCGCCGCGAGGTGCGTCGGTCCGCTGTCCACCCCGACGAAGAGGGCCGCGCGCGCTGCGAATCGGGCCGTCGAAGCGGGCGTCGTGGGGGGAGCCAGGAGCAGAAGATTCTTCGAACGCTCCTGAAGCTCGCGGGCCCGACTTTCTTCTCCGGGCCCCCAGCGGAGGACGGCGACGAGTCCACGCGATCCGAGCCGCCCCGCGAAGGCGACGAGGTCGTCCGCGGCCCATTCCTTGTTCAGCTTCGAAGAAAAAGGCTGAAGCACCGCGAAGCGCCGGCCGCCGTTCTGCTCCAGCCAGGCGTCCACCCCGGGAGCTTCTCCGTCGACCAGGTGGCGGACATCGGGCCGGCGGTCGAAGCCCCGCTGTCCGGTGACGTGCTCGGCGAGAGCCAGCATCCGGTCGAGGACGTGGGGACGGCCTTCGGCCTCCACGTGCTCGCGCGTGAAGAGGCAGTTGACCCGCTCCGTCGCCGTCCGCGGGCCGAACCCCACTTTCCGGGGAGCCCTCACCGACGCGGTGATCAGCGCGCTCTTGAAGAGCCCTTGCGCGTCCACGACGAGATCCGGGCAGAATTCTCTTTCCTTTCCAAGAAAATCCCGGATCTCCTGGCGCGTCGACCTTGTCGCGATGGAACGCCGCCAGCCCCGCGTGTTCACCTCGAAAACCTCGTCCACGAAGGGGGCCCGCCGCACGAGCGGCGCGAGCGGCGGCTCGACGGCCCAGGCGAGCGTCGCGGCGGGGTGCGCGGAGCGAAGCGCCTTGGCCGCCGGGAGGGCGAAGATGACGTCGCCGAAGGAGGAGAGCCGGACGAAGAGGATCCGCATCGTCACGGCGGACGTTACGCTATCCTCCGGTCATGCTGGAGTCGCCGGTCCTGGTCCTGAACCGCTCCTTCGCGGCCATCACCCTGACCGACGTCAAGCGCTGCTTCACCCTCTTCTACAAGGGGCACGTCCGCGCCGTCCTGCCCGACTATTCCACCTACGGCTGGGAGGAGTGGTGCGACGTCCCCGTCCAGCCCGACGACGACGTCATCGCGACGCCAAACCTGATTCTCAGGATCCCGCGCGTCATCCAGCTCCTGTCGTGCGAGCGGCCGCCTCGGCCCGACGTGAAGTTCTCGCGCCACAACATCTACATGCGCGACGGGAACCGGTGTCAGTACTGCGGCCGGCGTCACTCCACGTCGGAGCTTTCGCTGGACCACGTCATCCCGATCTCCCGGGGCGGGCCGTCGAACTGGGAGAACGTCGTCTGCGCCTGCCTCCCCTGCAACGTGAAGAAGGGGAACCGACTTCCCGAGGAGGCGGAAATGAAGCTGCGGAAGCCCCCCGCGAAGCCCAAGGCGACGCCGCTCGGCCTCCTGTCCCCTCACCGGATCCACCCGACCTGGAAGAGCTTCCTCGACGTCGCCTACTGGAACGTCGAGCTGAAGTAGACGTTCGGGACGGAACGGTTCGGTTTTTCGCGTCGCACGGAAAGGTGCACTCGTCCGCCGCGGACCCCCGGATGTTTCCGCCGGCGGTCCCCACAAGAGGCTCTGCAGGAACGACTTGACCTCCCCGCACTCGTTCCGGGGGGCCTCTGGCAGCGCGGTTGCGTGAGGGCCCTGCGTCGGTTAACCCCGAGCCGGCCACAGATGAACGGGGAATAAGACGGAGGAATCAGATGAAGAAGACCCTCTCCATGCTCGTCGCGGTCGCCGTTCTCTCGCTCGGCTCGGCGTTCGCCCAGGAGGCCAAGAAGGCCGAGCCCGCCAAGCCCGCCGCGGCCGCCGCCGCTCCGGCTACCGCCGCCGCGAAGCCGGCCGAGGCTCCGAAGGCCGCCGAGGCCGCCAAGCCGGCCGAGACGACCAAGAAGAAGAGCACCAAGAAGTCGAAGAAGGCCGCCAAGCCGGCCGCGACTCCGGCCGCCGCCCCGGCCGCCAAGGCCCCGGAGGCCGCCAAGCCGGCCGCCGCCGCCCCGGCTGCCAAGGCCCCCGAGGCTGCCAAGCCCGCCACGGCCCCCAAGCAGTAAGAGACGAAAAAACTCGAGCTTCAGAAACGCCCCGGCGAAGAGCCGGGGCGTTTTCTTTGAGCGGTGCAGGGGGTGCGTGGCCTCTCGATGCGGGCTCCCACGCCGGGTTCGCACCCCCCGCGACCCCCCTGGCCCGCTCTAGTCGAGCCGCCAGCGATTGTGGAGCCAGAGCCACTGCTCGGGGTCGCGGCGGACGACGTTCTCGACCTCGAGGTTCAGGCGGGCCGTGAGGGGGGCGGGCCGCCGCTCTTCCGGGGAGAGCGTCCGGACGTCGATGACGGGTCCGTACTCCATCCGGTAGCGGGCCGGGCCGGTCCGGACGCAGAAGCTCGGGATGATCGGCGCCTCCGTCCGGTCGGCGAGGCGCGCGACGATCGAGGTCGTGGAGGCCGGCCGGCCGAAGAACGGGACGACCACCGCGTCGGCGGTCATTGCGTGCTGGTCCGCGAGGATGCCGATGGTGCCGCCGTGCTTCAGGATCCGGAGCATCTCCCGCGCGGCCTCGGTCTTGTAGACGACCGTGTTGCCGTTCCGCTCGCGAAACCTCCGGAGGAACGTCTCGAGGAGAGGGTTGTCCATGGGACGGGCGATGACGGCCACCGGGACGCCGATTGCCGCGGTCGCCAGGGCCGAGTACTCCCAGTTTCCGAAGTGGGCCGTCAGAAGGAAGAGGCCGCGCCCCGCGGCGAGAGCCGAGCGAACCGTTTCCCCCCCGAGGACCTGGATCCTCGCGTCGAGCGCCTCCTGGGAATCGCCGAACGACTGGAGAAGGTCCGCCGCCACGCCCCCGAAATGCTCGAAGACGGCGATCGAGAGGGCCTCGATCTCGTCGGGGCGCTTCCCGGGAAACGCCCGGACGAGGTTCTGCTCCGCGAGCTCCCGCCGGCGGCGGTCGAGCGTCCGATAGAGCCGTCCGAGACGGCGGCCGACCGCTTCCGCACTTTCCGGGGACCCGCTCCGGGCCACCGCCAGGAGAAGGCGGACGGCCGCGAGCTCCATCCGGTTGCGGACGTTCGATCGCCGTTTCGCCATGTCAGGAAGGCCGCCTCGAGAGGAGCGCGACGAGGTCGGAGACGAATGCGGGTTCCAGGACCCGCATCCGGACCGCGACCGTGTAGAGGGGAAGCGGACAGACGCTCTCGAGCTTCACGGCGTCCTTCTCCGTGGTGACGACGGCCCCGGCTCCCGAGGCCTCGGCCGCCCGGACGATCCGCCCGATCTCCGTCAGCCCGTACCGGACGTGGTCGGGAAAGGCCAGGAAAGTGGCGGGGGCCAGGCCCAGCGCGGCGAGCGTCCGCTCGAAGGCCTGGGGACGGGCGATCCCGGCGGCGGCCACGAAAGGGGCTCCCTGGAGGTCGGCGGCGCGGGTCGGGGCGCTCTCGGGGCCCGAGAGGCCGAGGACCTCGGTCTCGGCGGCATAGACGGGCACGCCGGGTGCGTGGCGCGCGGCGAGAGCCACGGCGGCCGCGGGATCCGCCTGCTCGCAGCGCGTGACGACGATGAGGTCCGCGCGGGCCAGCGCCCCGAGCGGCTCGCGCAGCCGTCCTTCCGGAAGAAGCGCGCCGCCCGCGTCGGGCGCCGTCGCGTCGAGCAGGACGACGTCCGCGTCGCGGAAGAGGCCGACGTGCGAGAAGCCGTCGTCGAGCAGGAAGAGGGAGACGTCGGGCGCGATCTCGAGGGCGCGCGCGGCCCCACGGATGCGGCGCGCGCCCGCGATCACGGGGACCCGCGGAAGCGCCCGCGCGAGGACGGCGGGCTC
>Ga0335085_10005402_pt1 | contig 20533 bp, 17 predicted proteins | sample Lox_Sample_45_FD_206712 | JGI IMG/M metagenome (GOLD analysis project Ga0335085, IMG submission 206712) | Soil microbial communities from Loxahatchee National Wildlife Refuge, Florida, United States - Lox_Sample_4.5 | ecosystem: Environmental > Terrestrial > Soil > Wetlands | place: USA...
GCCGCGTGCGCTCCCTGAAAGACGGTCCGCGAAACATCGACATCGATATTCTGCTTTATGGCAATGTGGTGATGAAGACGGAGGAGCTGGAGATTCCCCACCCGCGCTATCGGGAGCGCCGCTTCACCCTGGCGCCGCTGGCGGAACTGAATCCGTCGATGCGCGATCCTGTCACTGGCCAAACCATGTCGGAAATGCTGGCCGGGCTCTCCGGACAGTCCGTCCGGGTGCGTAACAGAGCCGTATGATCGGAAACGTGAAGCTGCGCGTGCAGGATGTCCTGCTCACCCTGATCTTCGGCGCGCTCATTTTTCTGGCGCATGATATCTCGGAAGAGTCGCTGCTTGCCGGACTCTGGGCATTGCTGCTGCTCGAAGGGCGCGTTCGTTTTCTTCCCCCGCTGGCCTCCGTGATCGCGCAGTTCATCGTGGCGTGGGTACTCATTGGCTACACCGGTGGCGTTACAAGCCAGTACTGGCTTATGCTTTTGCTTCCGGTGTTGTCGGCCGCCAGTAATCTGAGCGTGCTCGGAACGGTGGTTGTCTCAATCGCCGGCATGGCAGCATATCTGTCGTTTCTGCTCTATCTGGATTTCAAGAATCAAGAGCTGATCCCGGAGGCGGAGCATGACCTTGCCATTCGCTGCATGATGCTTGCGGCCGCGGCAATCACTGTGAACTCGCTCGCCGCCGTGATCCGGGCCCAGTCGATCCAGTACAAAAAGACTGCCGAGCAGCTTTCTGAAGCCAACAAGAATCTGGTGGAAGCCCAGGCGGCGATGCGGCGCTCGGAGCGCCTGGCGGCTCTGGGCCAGCTGACCGCGGGACTCGCGCATGAACTGCGCAATCCACTTGGCAGTATCAAAGGCTCGGCTGAATTGCTGTCGCGCGCGGCAAATCGCGACGAAGGCGATCCCATCGTGAAAGAGCTTGCGCAGATAATCAGTACCGATGTCGATCGCACGAATTCGCTTGTGACGCGCTTTCTCGATTTCGCGCGACCGCTCGAGCCGCGGCGCCAAACTGCGCATCTCGGCGAAGTGATCGACAGAGCCGTAAGCCGCGCAAGGGTTGAAGTCATCCGAAACTATTCCGATTTGATACCGGCGCTGGCGATCGATCCGGAACTGATGGAGCAGGTCTTTCTCAATCTGATCACGAACGCGGCCCAGGCTTCTCCGCCCGGCGAGCCGGTGACCATCCGAACTCGTGAAGCCGATGGCTATGCGGAGATCAGCGTCACCGACCGGGGCTGCGGCATTCCGCAGGACAAAATCGAGACAATCTTCAATCCTTTCGTGACGACAAAAAAGAATGGTGTCGGATTAGGCCTCGCCATTGTAGCCAAGATCGTCGACGGGCACGGCGGTAAAATGGCCGTCGAGAGTGAGCCGGGCAAGGGCAGCACGTTTCGGGTGCTTCTGCCGCTGCCGACGAATTCATGAAAAGACAGATTCTGGTTGTCGAAGACGAAGACCATCTGCGCCGCATCATCGAGCTGCAGCTGATCGATTCCGGATTTGCCGTGGAAAAGGCCTCCACCGCCGAGGAAGCGCTTCCGCTCATCGATCGGGCAGATCTTGTGATCACCGATTTCAAGCTTCCCGGCATGACCGGCCTCGAAATGCTGCAGCTCATCCGCCGCATGGATTCGCACGTGCCGGTAATCGTGATGACCGCATTCGGCACGGTCGAGAACGCCGTCGAAGCCATGAAAGCCGGCGCCAGCGACTTTCTGCTGAAGCCTTTTTCGCTCGATCAGCTGGTCGCAGTCGTAAGCAAAGCGCTCGAGATCAGAAATCTGCGCGAAGAGAATCGTCAGCTTAAAGAAGAGCTGGGCCGCAAATACCGCTGGGACAACATTGTCGGACGCAGTCCCGGTATGCAGCAGATTTTTGCCACGGTAATGCGCGTGGCGCCATCGCGCTCTACCGTACTGCTTGCCGGCGAAAGCGGAGTCGGCAAGGATCTGATCGCGCGCGCGATCCATTTCCATTCACCGCGCAAAGACCGGCCATTCGTCAAAATCAACTGCACGGCACTCCCCGAGAACCTGATGGAAAGTGAGCTGTTCGGTTACGAGAAGGGCGCTTTCACCGGCGCCAACACAAGCAAGCCGGGCAAGTTCGAACAGGCTGACAGCGGGACGGTGATGCTGGATGAGATCGGCGACGTCCCCGCCAGCATTCAGATCAAGCTGTTGCGCGTTTTGCAGGAGCGTGAATTCGAGCGTCTGGGCAGCAATAAAACACAGCACATCGATGTACGGGTGGTCGCCGCCACGAATCGCGATCTGCGTGTCGCCCTGGAGGAAGGAACTTTCCGCGAAGACCTGTATTACCGGCTCAATGTGGTTCCCATAGAAATTCCGCCGTTGCGCGACCGCAAAGAGGACATCCCGTATCTGGCGCGGCATTTCGTCGAAAAGCTGGCGCCGGAATCCGGCGGGCGCGTGATCGGCATCACCGACGCCGCCATCGACAAGCTGATGGGCTATTCCTGGCCGGGCAACGTGCGCGAACTGGAAAATGTAATCGAGCGCAGTATTGTCATGGCGCCGGGCGACAAGCTGGATGCCGACAACATCCGGCTGGACATGAATCTGAAAGCGCGGCACGCGGCGGTTGGCGAGATGGGACTGCCCGACGGCATGAGCCTCGACCAGTACGAGCAGGAGCTCATCCGGAATGCGCTGAAGCAGGCAGACGGCAACAAGAGCCAGGCAGCCCGCATTCTGGGACTCACGCGCAACGCCTTGCGGTATCGCCTGACGCAGATGGGCATCGACAGTTAAGATGAAGGCGGGAATGTTTACCCGCGCTCTGATTCTCGTGGCTGGCGCCGCCCTTGTGATCTTCGCCGCCGAGCGCCTCGAAGACACCACCTACGTTCCATACGAACACAAAGCCATCCAATACTTTGAGACGCCCACCGATGAACCCGTGAAGCGCCTCGACGACGCTATCGACGCCGGTAAAACCAATCTGGAATACGCGCCCGGCTTCGGCTACCTGCCTGATCTGCTGAAGCGTCTCGACATACCGATCGATTCCCAGGTGCTGGTATTCGCTCAGGACAGCTTTCAGGCCAGCGTGATTTCGCCGCAATGGCCGCGCGCAATTTACTTCAACGACGACATTTCCGTCGGCTATGAGCCGCAGGGTGAGATGTTCGAAGTCTCGTCGCTCGATCCGAAGCAGGGCGTAATTTTTTACTCATTGAGCATGCACCGCGCTGCGAAGCCTTCATTCGGACGCCGCGAAGCCTGCCTGCAGTGTCATCAGGGTGGTCAGACGCTCGGTGTACCGGGGCTGGTCATCAGTTCGCAGTACATCCCCGCCGGCATGCCGGTGGAACACGCGCGCGGAGGCTTCGTAACCGACGACCGCACGCCGATCGAGAATCGCTGGGGCGGATGGTTCATCGGCGGATCGATCAGCCAGAAGCATCGCGGCGTGCCCATCGGCGGCGCAACGGAGCCGCCCTTCGACGCGTCGCGATATCTCAGCCCCACCAGCGACGTGGTGGCGCTGATGACGCTGGAACATCAGACGCGGATGACGGATCTGATCGTGCGCGTCGGCTGGGACACGCGGATCGCCATGTCTGAAAACAAACTCACCGAAGAGACTTCCGCGCTCGATGCCGCGATCGATGACATGGTGCAGTACATGCTCTTCGCCAACGAAGCTCCGCTCAGCGGCCCTGTCAAAGGCGCTTCGACCTTCACCACGACGTTCGCCGAACGCGGTCCGAAGGACAAACAGGGCCGGTCGCTGCGCGATTTCGACCTGCAGAAACGTCTGTTCAAATACCCACTCAGCTACATGATTTACACGAAGGCCTTCGACAGCCTTCCCCGGTGGGATCTCGACCGCATTTACCACCGCCTCTACGACGTCCTCACCGGCAAAGATCAGGACAAGCGTTTCGGGAAACTCTCAGCCGACGACCGCAGCAACGTTCTCGAAATTCTCCGCGCTACCAAGTCCAGTCTGCCCGACTACTGGAAGCAATAATCAGGACTGCCGCAGAATCTCGCGCGCGCAATTAAATCCTGGCGCGCCCATCACTCCGCCCCCGGGATGGGTCCCTGAGCCGCAAAGCCACAGTCCGCGTATGGGCGTCTTATAGCGAGCCCACCCGGCCACCGGACGCATAAAAAACATCTGATCGAGACTCATCTCACCGTGAAAAATGTTCCCGCCGGCGATGCCGAAGCGCTGCTCCAGATCCAGCGGACTGAGCACCTGGCGTTCGAGCACGATATTACGCATATTGGGCGCGTACTCGGTGATTACATCCAGCACCCGATCTCCGTATGGTTCGCGAATGTGCTCCCAATGCGTATCGCGCAGCGTATAGGGCGCGTATTGCAGAAAAATACCCATGACGTGCCTCCCCGCCGGAGCAAGCGACGGATCGTACACCGTCGGACAAGTCATCTCCAGCAGCGGACTTTGGGACGGCCGCCCATATTTCGCGTCATCCCACGCGCGTTCCACGTAATCGATCGATGGGCAGATGTGCATCGTGGCGCCGTGCTGAGGTCCCGGCGCGCCGGGGTATGCCGCAAATTCCGGTAGTCCATCGAGCGCCAGATTGATCTTCAGCGATGTACCTTCAACGCGGTACTCCTCGATCGATTTCCGAAACTCGGGATCGAGCGCCTTTGCCTCAACCACACGCAGAAACGTCGTTTTGGGATCGAGGTTCGAGGCCACGACTTCCGCGTGCAGTTCATCGCCATTCGTGAGCACCACGCCGCTCGCTCGGCCATCACGCATGAGGACGTGGTCCACCGGCGCATTGGTTCGGATCTCGACTCCGCGGCTGCGTGCTGAAGCTGCAATGGCTTCTGATACCGCGCCCATCCCGCCCTGCACAAATCCCCACAGACCGCGCTTGCCCCCGACGCCGCCCATGCAGTGGTGCATCAGGATATAGGCTGTTCCGGCCGACCGCGGCCCGCCGTTCGCGCCGATCACACCATCGGTCGCCAGCGTCACTTTGATCTCCGGCGATTCGAACCAGCCGTCGAGCAGGTCCGCGGCGCTCTGCGTGAATATCTTCACGAGACCGGTAATCTCGCGCGCGCTCAGCCCTCGGAATCGCGCGAGCAGCTTCAGATAATCGATAAAATCGCCTGGCTTCTTCGGAGGCAGCTCGGGCGGCGTAACAAACAGCAGGGATTCCACGATGGCCGCCAGCCGCTCCAGCCATGCTTCATATTTCGGCAACGCCTCCGCATCCCGCGCCGAAAATTTCGCGATCTCCGCCAGCGTCTTCTTCTCGTCCTGCCAGAAAAAGAGGTGACGCCCGTCGGGAAAAACGGAGAAGAATGACGGATCCTTCGGAAAAACCCGGTAACCGAATCGTTCCAGCTCCAGTTCCCGCACGATCCGCTCCTGCAGCAGGCTCACCAGATACGCGCCCGTGGAAACCTTATAGCCGGGCCAGATCTCCTCGGTTACGGCGCAGCCGCCGAGAATCTCCCGCCGCTCCAGCACCAGAACTTTTTTTCCGGCGCGTGCGAGATACGCGGCGGCCACGAGCCCGTTATGGCCGCCGCCGATTATGACTACGTCGTACTTCGCGGGCATTGAAACGCGACTACGGCGAGCGGAGGCAGGGTGATCGAGATGCTGTGCGGACGGCCATGGGCCTTTTTGGCCGAGGCCATAACACCTCCTGCATTCCCCATGTTGCTGCCGCCGTAGTATTCGGAATCTGAGTTCAGGATTTCGCGATAGAAGCCTGGCGACGGCACTCCGACGGAATAGTTCGGGCGCGGTACCGGCGTAAAATTGCAGGCGAAAATGATGCAGTCAGCACGATCCGCACCCCGTCGCAGAAACGAGATACACGAATTCTCAACATCAGCGATATCGATCCATTCGAAACCGCTGAACGAATAGTCGATCTCATACAGCGCCGGCTGCGACCGGTACAGAGTGTTCAGATCGCGCACAAACCTCTGCAGACCGTTGTGAAACGGATACTGCAGCACGCTCCACGGCACGCTCACTTCAAAATTCCACTCATTCCAGTCCCCGATATCGCTTCCCATGAAAAGCAGCTTCTTGCCCGGATGCCCGTACATGTAGGCCAGGAATGCCCGCACATTGGCGAACTTCTGCCATTCATCGCCCGGCATCTTCGAGAGCAATGAGCGTTTACCGTAAACCACTTCATCGTGCGAAATCGGCAGTACGAAGTTTTCCGTGAACGCGTACAGCATGCTGAACGTGATGTTGTTTTGATGGTATTTGCGATGAACCGGATCTTCGCTGAAGTAATGCAGCATGTCGTGCATCCAGCCCATATTCCACTTCATCGTGAAGCCGAGCCCGCCGGTGTATACAGGCCGCGACACCCCGGGGAATGCGGTCGACTCTTCGGCAATCGTCACGGCGCCGGGAACCGCATGCGCCAGCTCGTTAAAGCGCCGCAGGAAGTCGATCGCCTCCAGATTTTCCCGCCCGCCATATTTATTCGGGACCCACTCCCCTTCCCTGCGCGAGTAGTCGAGGTAAAGCATCGAGGCCACCGCATCCACGCGCAGGCCGTCGATGTGATGCTCTTTCAGCCAGAACAGCGCACTGGCGATCAGGAATTCGCGCACCTCGTTGCGGCCGAAGTTGAAGACCAGCGTTCCCCACTCGCGATGCTCGCCCTGACGCGGGTCAGCGTGTTCATAGAGGGCGCTGCCGTCGAAGAAGGCGAGGCCATGGGCGTCCTTCGGGAAGTGGGCCGGAACCCAATCCATAATCACTGCGATGCCCGCCTGATGACATGCGTCGATCAGATACATCAAATCCTGCGGCGTGCCGAAGCGCGAGGTGGGCGCGAAATACCCGATCACCTGGTAGCCCCAGGAACCGGAAAACGGATACTCCTGCAAAGGCATCAGCTCCACATGCGTGTAGCCCATTCGCTTTACGTATTCCACGAGCTGGACAGCCAGTTCGCGATAACTCAGGCTGTCGCCGTTGGGCAGGCGCATCCACGATTCGACGTGCAGTTCGTAAATTGAAATCGGTTCCTTCAGCCACTGCCGCTCGGCACGGGCGCTCATCCACGCGCGATCGCCCCATTCGTAGCTATCGAGATTGCATACGACCGATGCCGATTTGGGCGGCACCTCCGTCTGAAATCCAAATGGATCGGCATGCTCCTGCTGATAGCCGACGAATTTCGATTTGACAAAGTACTTGTAGGCATCTCCCGCGCGCGCGCCCGGAATGAAAATTTCCCACACGCCGCCATTGCGCAGGCGCATGGGATGGCGCCGGACGTCCCACTCGTTGAACACACCGATCACGGTGACCACCAGCGCATTCGGCGCCCAGACCGCGAATCGCACCCCGGATACACCGTCGGCCTCCGCGAGGTGCGCGCCGAATATTCGCCAGGCTTCCTGCAGGTTTCCTTCAGCGTGCAGGAACAAGTCATATTCGCTGATGAACGACGGAAACCGATACGGATCCTCAATGACCGAGGTGCCGCCGTGCCAGTGCTCGATCTCGATCTGATAATGTGCCTGTGCCGCCTTGAGTCCCGCTGTGTAAAAGCCATCGGGGTGGCTCTTTTTCATCGGAACTGCGAGCCCGTCGTAAATCAGGCTGGCTGAGCGCGCCTGCGGCAGGAATGCGCGGATGGTCGAGCCTTCCTCCGGCTTGTCATGATTGATGGGATGCGGGCCCAGTACGCTGAAAGGGTCACCGTGATATCCACCAATGATTGCTTCCATTTCGGCGGCAGTCATGGGAACTTCGATTATATGGGTCGAACTGAACTGCATCTCCATCTCGAGGGTACCGTCGATCGCGAAACCGTGATGCTGCTCGATCCCTGCCTCACCCGGGAGGCGGTGGATGCGGCATGGAATTTCAATAGTTTCACGGGTTTTATCGAATGTTTTAAGTTCATCGCACAAAGGCTGCGCGGTCCCCGCGACTACGGGCTCATCACGCGCCGCATGATGGAGCAGTTATCCTGCCAGGGGATCACATATGCCGAGGTCACCCTGGGCGCGGGCGTCGCTCTGTGGCGTGGCTTCGATTTTCGTTCGGTTTGGCGGGCCATTCGTGAAGCTCAGCGTGAAGCTTACCGCGAATGGCCGGTCGAAATCTGGTGGAACCTGGATGCGATTCGGCAGCTCGGACCCGATCACGTGATGGATGTCGCGCGCCTGGCTGCGGACTACGCCGGCGACGGTGCGATTTCGTTCGGTATCGGCGGGGACGAACTTCGCGGTCCGGCGCTCGAATCGCGCGCCGCATTCCGGTATGCACGCGATGCCGGCCTGCGGCTGACCGCACATGCGGGAGAAACCGACGGTCCCGAATCGATTCGCGCGGCGCTCGAGATCGGGGCCGAAAGGATCGGTCACGGGATCCGCGCCATTGACGATCCCGATCTGATGCGACGCCTGCGAGAGGAGCAGATTCCGCTTGAAGTCTGCATAACCAGCAACGCAAAGACCGGAGCGGTCCGGTCGCTCGCGGATCATCCCGTGCGAAAACTTTTCGATGCCGGCGTTCCGATCACGCTGAATACGGACGATCCTGGCGTTTTCGAAACGGACCTTGCAAAGGAATTCGGCCTGGCGCGCGAACTCTTTGGCTTCAGCGACACTGAACTCACAAGCATCGCCGCGGCGGCCCACCGCTTCCGCTTTCAACCGGCTCGGGACCGAGAGGAAACGGCAACGCAAGGCCTATGACCGGCTCCCGTCGCGCTGAATCCTTCCCGATTCGCCCAAAGAAACCGATTCCGCACCCCTTCGTGCTGGAAGCCATCGCGGACGTGGTCACACATACAAAGCCAATGTTCGGCTGCCTGGGAGTTTACGTAAATGAAAAGATCGTCTTCATCCTCCGCGATAAAGGCGATGGCGGGGCGGACAATGGCGTCTGGCTCGCGACGACCGCCGAATACCACGAGAGCCTGCGCCGGGAATTTCCCAATATGCGATCGATCGCTGTGCTCGGACATGAAGTGAGTCACTGGCAGGTCCTGCCGGCAGACAGCCCGGATTTCGAGGAATCTGCCCTCCGCGCCTGCGATCTGGTGCTGGCCAGAGACCCGCGAATCGGCAAGGTGCCCAAGTCGCGCGGCCGGAAGTCAAAGGCAGTCAGGCAGACCACAGTCAGACGGACCCCCCGAGCCCGCTGATTTACCTCGATACAATGGGCTCTTTCATGTTCCGCACCGCCGGGCTGGCTCTCCTTTTCGCCGCTCTCCTCTGTGCTCAAAAGAAGCCCGTCACCATAGAAGCGGTCGTCAGCGCGCCACGATCCGCTCCGACTACGATCACCTGGGCGCCTGACGGCGAACGTTTCATCACGACCGAACACGGCGAACTGATGCTAACGGAAGTCCGCACCGGAAAAGAACGGTCCGTCATAACGCTCGATAAGCTACAGGCCGCTGCGGTTCCCAACACTCCCGGAACCACATTCGACTGGACGAATCGCCGCGTCGGCGAACACAACGTGCAATGGTTCTCCGACGGCAAGCGTCTCCTCGTCGCCGCTTCCGGTGACCTGTTCCTCGTCGAAATCAACAAAGGCCGCTTCGAACCGCTGACCCAGACCGCCGATGTCGAACGCGATCCCAAACTCTCGCCCGATAACCGCTATGTCAGCTTCCGCCGCGGCCACGACCTCTTCTCGCTCGAAATCGCTTCGAAGATCGTCACACGCCTCACCTCCGACGGCTCCGATACTTTGCTCAACGCCGAGACCGACTGGGTCTATCCCGAAGAACTCGATCTGGACAGCGCACACTGGTGGTCGCCCGACAGCCGCTACATCGCTTACCTGCAATTCGACGTCGCGCGCGAGCCGATTTATCCACAGGTGTCTTTGCTCAATGCGCGCGGCATCCTTGAACCGGAACGATATCCCAAAGCCGGCGAGCCCAATGCGGAAGTACGCGTCGGCGTCGTTCCCGCAGCGGGGGGCGAAGCGAAGTGGATGAATCTTGGGGAACCGCGCGATTATCTGCTGGCGCGAATCGTATGGTCTCCCAACTGCCGCGAGATTCTCGCGGAACGTCTGAATCGCGTGCAGAACAAGCTTGATCTGCTTCTGGCCGATATCTCAACCGGCAGTTCGCGCATCGTGCTTCACGAGGAAGATCCGTACTGGATCAACGTGAAGGGCGAACCTCGATTCCTGGCAGCCGGTCAGGAATTTCTATGGATGAGCGAGCGATCGGGATTTCGTCATCTATACCTGTGCAACGTCAGCGGCAAAATGGAAGCGCAGCTCACCAGCGGTCCATGGGAAGTCGAAGATGTCGCTGGTGTCGATGAAGCGAAGCGCCGCGTTTATTTCACATCGACTGAGGAGAGCCCTGCGGAGCGCCAACTCTATTCGGTTGGTCTGGATGGAGCGGGCAAACAGCGCCTCACCAGATCCGCCGGCACGCATGCGATCTCGATGGCGCCGAACGCCGCCTGGTATGCGGACGATTTCAGCAGCCTCCGAACACCGCGACAGCGCACATTTTACAGAACGGACGGCGCCGAGCCACGTACCTCGCGCTCCGAAGCAGCTCAGCCATCCGATGATTTCGATATTCTCCCGACCGAAATCGTGCGCCTGAAGGCCGGCGACGGCACGCCGCTCTACGCGCGCCTGATCAGGCCCGCCGGATTTCAGGCGGGAAAGAAATATCCTGCGGTAATAACCGTGTATGGCGGGCCGGGAGTGCAGTCGGTGCTGGACCGCTGGCCCGGTTTGAGCTGGGATCAGGTGATGGCCCACCGGGGCTTCGTTATCTGGCAGCTGGATAACCGCGGTTCAACCGGGCGCGGCCATGCCTTCGAGTCCGTGCTGTTTCATGACATGGGTGAACACGAACTCAGCGATCAGAAGGACGGCGTCGAATATCTGATCGCGCAGGGATTCGTCGACCCCGCGCGCATCGGGCTTTACGGGTGGAGTTACGGCGGATACATGACGCTCTACACCGTCACTCATGCGCCCGGTCTGATAAAAGCCGCTATCGCCGGTGCACCCGTCGTCAACTGGCGCAACTACGACAGCATTTATACCGAGCGCTATATGGGTCTGCCTGGCGAGGACGAAGAAGGCTACAGGAAAAGTGCCGCGACCGCCGCGGCCGCCGAACTTGGCGCAACCAGGCTGCTCATCATCCAGAACGTGGAAGATGACAACGTGCATTTCCAGAATTCGATCCAAATGGCGGACGCTCTCGAGAAGGCCGGCAAGCAGTTTTATATGCTCGTCTATCCGCAAAAGACCCATGGCGTGACCGGGCCCGAATCGAAGCAGCTGATGGAAGAAGAGACCGCCTTCTTCGAAGAGAACCTGAAGTAAATGGACCGGGTGCTCGCCTGGACGCGCCGCAATCAACCGGCAATTATCGAAATGATTCGCGAGTTTGTGGAGTGCGAATCGCCAACCGACTCACCCGCGGACGTCCGCCGCTTTAACGACCTCCTTGCCGGACACCTGACGGGGCCGAGCTCATCAGACCCCCGCCGTGCTTCCGCCCGGCGCAACCGCGCTGGCAGCCTGATCGCCGAATTCAGACCGCACGGCCGAAAGACGGACAAGCGCTGTCTGGTGCTCGGCCATGCCGACACCGTCTGGCCGCTCGGCACACTTCAGTCGATGCCGTTTCGCCGTAAGCAGGGCCGCCTCTGGGGGCCCGGCGTGCTCGACATGAAGGGCGGCCTCGCCTTCTTCGTCTTCGCTATGCGTGCGCTCTCAGAACTCGACATCCCGCTCACCCGCGAAGTCATCCTTCTCGTGAATCCCGACGAAGAAACCGGCAGCCACGCCTCACGCGCGACCACCGAAGCTCTCGCCGGAAAGAGCGATGCTGTGATCGTGCTGGAACCCGGCACGGGGCTCGAGGGCAAAGCGAAAACGGCGCGAAAAGGCACCGGCGCCTGGACGCTCAATGTGCGCGGCATCGCGGCCCACGCAGGCGTCGATTTCGAAAAGGGCTCCAGTGCGGTGGTCGAACTGGCTCGTCAGATCGAAGTCATCTCCGGCTTCAGCGATCCCAGCCGCGGCATCACCGTCAACCCGGGCGTCATTTCCGGCGGGACCCGCTCGAACGTTGTGGCCGCGCGTGCATCCGCGGAAATCGATATCCGGGTGCCGCGTCTGGCCGATGCGAAGACACTCGACCGGAAATTTCGCTCGCTGCGGCCTTTTGACAGGCGCTGCAGGCTCGAACTCTCCGGAGGCCTGAATCGCCCGCCGATGGAGCCGACGAAAGGCGGCGCCGATCTCTTCACCACCGCCCGGCGGCTCGCGGCGGAACTTGGCTGCGATCTCGAAGAGTCCTCCACCGGCGGCGGCTCTGACGGTAACTTCACCGCCGCCCTCGGTATCCCAACGCTTGACGGCATGGGAGCGGTCGGCGAGGGCGCCCATGCGGCGCACGAAAGCATCCTGATCGATCGAATCCCCGATCGCGTCGCGCTGCTGGCTAAGTTACTGGTCGCCGAATAGCGATCCCGAGCCGGGTCATACCGGTGACCAATCCGCGATATCTTATACAGCATGACCAAATCACACATCGTTTCCTTCCTATGCGGGGGTCTGGTGGCACTTGGAGTGACTATCGCAGTTAACGCGCAGGCACCTCACCACGTTTACGAACTGCGGACATACACAGCGCCGCCGGGCAAACTTGACGCTCTGATCGCACGTTTCAGAGATCACACAGAAACGATTTTCAAGCGCCACGGCCTGATCTCGATTGGCTACTGGGTGCCTGAAGACAACAAGAACAACCAGCTGATTTACATCCTCGACCATAAAAGCAAGGCCGATGCGGATAAGAACTGGGCCGCGTTCCAGAATGACGAAGAATGGAAGAAAGTCCGCGCTGAGTCGGAAAAAGACGGTCCGCTCACCACCAAGCCCCCGGAAAGAGTTTTCATGGATCCGGTCGACTTTTCTAAACTGAAGTAGATGCGTATTGCGTTGCTATTGGCGGCGAGCGCTGCGCTCGCCGCGACGGGCGGCCTCGAAAGTGAACAACAGTGGCGCGCCAGATATGAATCCGGGCTGAAGGCTCCGGATGGCTGGTTGTCCGTCGCAGGGCTGTCGTGGCTGCACGAGGGCGCGAATACAGTGGATCTGCCCGCGGATGCGTCGCAGAAGTTGGTGGTGCTGAATCTCGATCACGGCAAGGTGAGTTATCAGGGACGTGCGCTGAAGACGGATGAAGCCGAGCATCCTGACGAACTGAAGTTCGGCGCCGTTACGGTCACGATCATCGAGCGAATCGGCAAATTCGGCGTGCGTCTGCGGGATCCGAATGCGGAGACGCGCCGCGATTTCAAAGGCTGCAACTGGTATCCCGCGTCGGACGCCTGGCGGATTCAGGCGAAATGGGTCCCCTATCCGAAGCCGAAGACGATCGCGATCACGAACATTCTGGGAATGACCGATCAGGAGCCGTCACCTGGTTATGCAGAGTTCGATCTGCAGGGCAAAAGCGTGCGCCTCGAGCCGGTTCTCGATGACGGCGATTTGTTCTTCATGTTCAAAGACGCCACGAGCGCGAAGACCACTTATGGCGCCGGGCGATTCCTCTATGCCGCGAAACCGAAAGGCGGCACAGTCGAGCTGGATTTCAACAAAGCGCATAACCCGCCCTGCGCGTTCACGGCGTACGCGACGTGTCCGCTGCCACCGAAGCAGAACATTCTGGCAGCTGCCATTGAAGCCGGCGAAAAGAGCTACGGCAAACATTGAATCTGGTTTTGGCATCGCGCTCGCCGCGCCGGGCGGAACTGCTCCGAGACGCGGGGATCGAGTTCAGCGTTCGGGTCGCGGATGTGGATGAAACACCGCGACAATGGGAACGGCCGAGCGATTACGTGGCTCGGGTGGCGCTTGAAAAAGTACTGGCTATCTATTTGGAATCACAGGAGATAGCATTAGCTGCCGATACTACTGTTGTGCTCGGCGATGAGATCATGGGCAAGCCATTGGATGCCGCGGACGCCACGCGCATGGTGCGTGCGCTGGCGGGGCAGCGGCACGATGTACTGACAGGAATCTGCGTGCGGTGCGGTGATCGCGTTGAGACCGATGTCGCGACCACCGCCGTCTGGTTCGCGCCGATGAGTGAGGCGGAGATCGCGGAATATGTGGCTTCGGGCGAGCCCATGGACAAGGCCGGCGGGTACGGGATTCAGGGGCTGGCGTCGAAGTTTATTGAGAGGATCGAAGGATCGTACAGCAACGTGGTCGGGCTGCCGATCCATCTGGTTTATCGGGCGCTGACGCGGATGCGGTGAGTGCGCGGCCAGCGCCGCGTTCGCAGGCTGACGCAGCCTTAAATCTGGGGCTCGAGCTGAGCTTCGGCGCCGTTCTTCTGCGGCATGCCCTTTTCCGGAGCTTCGATCATGTAGCCGATGCCGCGTACGGTATGAATCAGCTTCTGCGGGAAACGGTCGTCGATTTTGCTCCGCAGGTGGCGAATGTAGACATCGACGATGTTGGTGAGACCGTCGTAATCCATATCCCATACATGCTCAACAATCATGGTGCGGCTGAGCGGACGGCCTTTGTTGCGCATCATGTATTCGAGGATGCCGAATTCCTTGGGCGCGAGGTCGATGTTCTCGGCGCCGCGCACAACTTTGCGGCGTGCGCAGTCGAGCGCGAGATCGGCGACCTGTAGCTTTTCGGGGGCGGGCTGACCGCGGCGCAGCAGGGCGCGCACACGGGCCAGCAGTTCCACAAACGCGAAGGGTTTCGTGAGGTAGTCGTCGGCGCCGGTTTCGAGGCCCTTCACGCGGTCGTCCACCTGGCCGCGCGCGCTCAGTATCAGCACCGGAGGTCCGTTGCGGCGGCCGCGCACACGTTCGAGGACCTTAAGCCCGTCAATGTCCGGCAGCATGATGTCGAGGATGATCAGGTCGTAATCGGTGTCGTGAGTGAACTGCAGAGCGGTGGCTCCGTCGGACGCCACATCGATCGCGTAGCCCGCCCCCTGCAGCCCGCGGCTGAGGAAGTCGGCAATTCGCTTCTCGTCTTCCACAACGAGGATTCTCATTTATTTTCTAGACTACCGCAGATGTTAATTCCGTTGCAGACTACACTGGTTCTAAGCCCTTCTATCCGCATGAAGACGCTGTTATTTCTGCTGTTTTTGACGGCTCTGCTGCCGGCACAGAAGCCACCGGCTGCCAGAAAGCCCGCCGCCGCGGCGGATGGCTGGCTGCTGACGTTCGCCGACGAATTCGATGCCAGGGAGCTCGACCTTTCGAAGTGGATTCCGCACGATCCCGGGGCGAAAACGCCTACTCCGGAGACGGTGTCGCTGAGCGATGGTTTACTGCATATCCCGGGGACCATCAGCACATTCGGACTCTTTGCGCAGATGTATGGCCGATTTGAAATGCGCTTCCGCGGCGCGACAGGATCGGAGCTCATCCTGCAGCCCGTGCCCAGCGGCATACTGCCGCGTATTGAAATCTTCCGAATGACGGCGGCCGACGCAGTCGCGCTGGGCAACTGGTGGGGCTCGGAACAGACGGAACGATCGTACAGCGATACATTCGGCGTTTCCGGCCTTTCGAGAGGATTTCACACCGTGGTTCTCGAATGGACCCGGGAGCGGATCGCCTGGTCGATCGACGGGAAGAAGACCTTCGAATCGGGCGATGGCGTGCCGCATCAGCCGATGTATCTGGTGATCCGCGGCGTGCCCGATGTTGATTATGTGCGCGTCTATCAGAGTCCGCGCCCACAGGGGAGCCAGTAGAATAGCGGCGTGGATTCGTCCGTGGACAATGCCGTTCGCGAGCGCATGCGCGCCGACTGGAACGCGCGCGCGCGCGAAGACGCCAATTACTATGTCGCGTTCGGACGGCGGGATCAGGATGACAGCGAATTTCTGTCGACGGCCGCCGACGTCATCCGCGATCTCGAAGGCGAAATCAGGCGCCTGCCCGCGGAGGTGCCGGCGGCGGAGAGGCGCGCGCTCGAAATTGGATGCGGTCCGGGGCGGCTGATGCGTCCGATGAGCCGCCACTTCGGCGAGATTCACGGGATCGATGTGTCGGATGAGATGATCGCGCAGGCGCAGCGCAAGCTGGCCGATATTCCCTGGGCGCACGCGCACCATGCCAGCGGCAGCGACCTTGCGCAGTTTCCAGACGATGGCTTCGATTTCGTTTACTCTTACGCAGTGTTCCAGCACATCCCGAGCGCAGAGGTGGTTTTTTCCTATCTGCGCGAGGTGGTGCGCGTGCTGAAGCCCGGCGGATTCGCGCGCCTGCAGATCAACGGCCTGCCGAAAACGGCGAAGGCTTATACGACATGGGAAGGCGTGCGCATCGGCGCGATGGAGATTCATCGATTCACCGGGGAGCGCGGAGTGCGGCTGCTTTCGCTGACCGGGGTGGAGACACAATACATGTGGACTTCCTGGCAGAAGCCGCCGCTGGCCAAAGCTGCGGAGGATATGGCGCATTGCCGCATTCGGCACGTAGTGAATGCTTTCAGTGGTGAACAGGCGGTGCCGTCGAGCGGGCGGCTGGCGTGCGTCACGCTGTTGATCGAAAATCTGCCTGAGGCCTGCGATCTGAATTCACTCGAAGCGCTGATCGACGGCGTGCCGGGAGTCGGCTGCTATGTCGGGCCGCGAGTGAACGGTCTTTCGCAGTACAACGTGTTTCTTCCGGCCGGCGTTCGCACGGGACTGGTGCCGGTGCGCATCCTGTGGCGTGGCGAAAGACTGTGTCCGGATGCGACCATCCGTGTGATTCCCGCCGGACCGGCAGTTCCGCGGCTGGTATCGGTGAGCGATGGAGTGAACCTCTTGTCGACGCAGAGAATCGAAAGCGGGACCATGAAGGCGGCGATCGAAGAGGTGACTTCGATCGGGGATTTCACAGCCACGGTGGACGGCGTTGCGGTGCGCGAGGTGGAGACGTTTCGCACCGATCCCCTGCCATCGCGTTATGAAGTGAATTTTGCGCTGCCAGCCGGAATCGCGCCGGGCGGACACGTTCTGGAAATCGGTCTGGGCAAACGAAGGCTCGTGTATATGGGAATCGAGGTGGTGGCGTGAGGCGCAAGCTTGCGTTGCTGGCGGTTTGTCCGCTGATGCTGGCTGCGGCAACGCCCGAAGGGGACCTGCGCGCGGCGCTTTCGGCAAAAACCGGAGCCGTCACGCTGCCCAAAGGCGCGATCGAGATTTCGCGCGAGATCGTGCTCCCGTACGATGCGCACGATCTTGATATCGGTGGCTCCGGGACGACAATCAAAGCCGCTTCGACGTTCCGCGGCCGGGCTCTGATCGTGATTGCGCAGGGCCGCAATATCAAAATCCACGATGTGTCGCTGGACGGGAATCGCGATGCGATCGCGCGGCCGATCGGCCTTCCGCCGTCGGGGACGATGTTTTCGCGCTTCATGCCGAACAACGGCATCGTCGCCGAAAACGTGACCGGGCTGGAGCTGGCCGGGATCAAAGCCGCGCACATCGGCGGCTACGCGATTCTGGTCAACGGCGGCCACACGGTGAAGATTTACGGCATTGAAATCACCGACAGCGGCGGGCTCAATGCGAAGAAGCGTAACAACACGACGGGCGGCATACTGCTGGAGGAAGGCACGATGGATTTTGAAGTGCTGGATTGCCGAATCATCAATGTACGCGGCAACGGCATCTGGACGCACTCTTATCAGAGTTCGCCGCGCAACGCCCGCGGCCGGATCGCCGACAACGAGTTCGCCATGATCGCGCGCGATGCGATTCAGGTGGGGCACGCGACCGCGGTGCGGGTAGAGAACAACCGCGGGCGCATGATCGGGTATCCGGCGGAAGAAGTGGACATCGAAACGCAGGCGTTTCCGGTGGGCGTCGACACGGCGGGCAATGTGGACAAATCGGCGTATCGCAACAATCAGTTTGAAGAAATCGACGGCAAGTGCTTCGACCTCGATGGATTTCATGATGGCGAAGTGAGCGGCAACACCTGCGTGAATCAGGACCTGCCGCTGCAGGAGGCGATTAAGGAATATCCGTTCGGCCAGTACGGGCTGATCATGAACAACGCGAATCCGGACATGCACTCGCAGAACGTGCGCATCACCGGCAACACGTTCGATGGCACGATGTTCGGCGGCATCTTCGTGATCGGCACCGGCAACACGGTCAGCGGCAATCACCTGCTGCATCTGAATCTGGCGCACTGCAATGAACCCGGGCCGGTCAACTGTATTTATGCGAAAGACCAGCCCGACCTGATGCGGACCGGCATTTATCTGGGCGCGGGGGCGGAGCGGCCCGATGTCGCAAAACGCAACGTGATCGAGAACAATGAAATCGAGGGATACGGTATGTCGCGGCACTGCATTGGCGCGGCGCCGGGCGTTTCGCTGGCGGACAATACTGTATCTAAGAATGAATGCTCGGACGATGCGGCGGTTGCCCGTGTGCGATTCGAGAGACCGCATTGACGACCCTGCGATAGGGGATTTTGGACCAGTCGTCGACCAGCAGCATTTCGCCGTCGCACCAGCTTGAATAGAGCCAGCGCGCGAGGACGGCGAGGTGTTCCATACGCTCTATGCCGTGGGTCGCAATAGAGGGCGCTGACAGCGCGAGTTCGCGTACGCGCGCATCGAGCGAAACCGAAGCGCCGTCGGCAGGCGCGAACTCGAGCTGCGAAAATCCCTGCCATGAGCCGCTGCGCAGCCAGCCCAGTTCGACAGAATCGGGCCCGTTGCCGCGTGTCACGGTGATGGCATTGAGCGCGTCGATCGCGCGCGCCATTTCATCTTCGAGCCCCATGACCTCGTGTATGCGCTGCACGCGCTGATGCATCAGGGCCGCGCCTTCAAAATCCATTTCCGTGCTGAGGCGCTCGCGCGCGTGCGCAGCCGGCGTGGCAAGGGACTTGCCGTTGCTGGTCAGAAATTCCGCGACGCGCGCGGCTTCAGCGCGATACTCCTCGATCCCGACAGCCTGCTGGCAGGGACGAAGGCATCGACTCATTTCGCCGTAGATGCAGCCGGGGTGATCGGGCCGCGGTGCGAGATCTTCCTGGCAGCGGCGAAGCTGGAAGAGGTCGAGAAACTCCGATTCGAAACGCGCCGCGGTTGTGCGGTTGCGGAATGGGCCGAAATAGACGGCTTTCGCGCGGCCGATGCGGGTGGTGACCTGCGTGCGCGGGAATTCGTTGGAGAGAATGAGCTTGACGTAGGGCGGGAGCCGCAGACGAATTTCTTTGCGATAGCCTGCGCCGATGTGAGTGCGGGCAAGGTCGAGCAGAAGAAACTGCGCCGACAGACGGGAGCCGGTGAACTGATATTCGACGCGGTCGATAATGCCGTCCAGGCCGGCGAGGGCGCGTCTGAGGCGCTTGCGCAGGACGTTGGTGCGGCCGAGTTCGGGTTTGCCGGCGCGCGGGGAGATGAGAAAGACGGCGGCGCGGTTGGGAAGAGCGTCGAGGATCTGGTCGAGTTCAGGTTTGGTTTGCGGGAGGGCGAGTTCGACCATGGACCTGGGTTTATGCTACGACGGACGACGCCGGGCGGAAATCCGGCGGCACCCCGAAAGCACAGGCCCAAAGTTTAATTGGCGCTGATTTCTTTGACCAGGCTGGCGACGAAGGATTTAGCGTCGCCAAACAGCATCAGGGTCTTGTCCATGTAGTAGAGCTCGTTGTCGATGCCTGCGAAGCCCGCCGCCATGCCGCGTTTGATGATCATGATCGTGCGCGATTTGTAAGCGTCGAGAATCGGCATGCCGGCGATCGGGCTGGCCGGATCGTTTTCGGCTGCCGGATTCACGATGTCGTTCGCGCCGACAATCAGCGCCACGTCCGTCATCCCCATCTCTGGGTTGATGTCTTCCATCTCGATCAGCTTGTCATAAGGCACGTCGGCTTCAGCGAGCAGCACGTTCATGTGGCCGGGCATGCGACCCGCGACAGGGTGAATGGCAAAGCGAACGTCGACGCCGCGCTTGGTGAGGATGTCGTGCAGCTCGCGGATTTTGTGCTGCGCCTGCGCCACCGCCATGCCATATCCGGGAATGATCACGACACTTCGCGAATCACCGAGGATTTGCGCCGCTTCTTCCGCGCTGGCAGAGCGCACTGGGCGCGTTTCCTTACTGGCGGCGGCAGCCTGCAGCTGACCGAATCCACCGAACAGAACATTGGAGAACGAACGGTTCATCGCGCGGCACATAATTACCGAGAGAATCAAGCCAGATGACCCGTCGAGAGCGCCCGCGATGATCAGCAGTTTGTTATCCAGCGCAAAACCCATTGCGCACGAGGATAGTCCGGAATAGGAGTTGAGCAGTGCGATCACGGTGGGCATGTCGGCGCCGCCGATCCGAATGATGAGCAACACGCCGAAGATCATCGCCAGCGCGATATAGACCGGGAACAGATGCCTGTCGCCGGGGTTTGCGACGCTGTAAACGCCAATCCCCGCGGCTACCGCGAGCACTCCAAGGTTGAAATAGTTCTGGAATTTGAAAACCATGGGTCTGCCGGG
>Ga0335085_10005403_pt1 | contig 20530 bp, 14 predicted proteins | sample Lox_Sample_45_FD_206712 | JGI IMG/M metagenome (GOLD analysis project Ga0335085, IMG submission 206712) | Soil microbial communities from Loxahatchee National Wildlife Refuge, Florida, United States - Lox_Sample_4.5 | ecosystem: Environmental > Terrestrial > Soil > Wetlands | place: USA...
TCGCGCTGGTCGCCGGAACCGGCTACATCTGCTACTCGCGTCTGCACGTCCGCAAAGAGCAGTTGATGGAGGCCAGCCTCTACATCCTCGCATGGTCGTTCGTGTTCTGGGATGTGCTCCGCTATGTTCTGACCGCCCCAGCCGAGAAAGAGAACGTCTGGCCGCATCCGCCACTGCGGATCAGCCGCAGTCAAGACAACGGGGCACTCCAAAAGGCATTTGCTGACGACTCCATCGTTATCGGCTACGACATACACCAGAGGCCCGTGCTCTGGCCGGACGAAGTACGGGTCATGCAAGCCAATGGCTTTGGAATGACGGGCGCCGGCAAGACCACGCTGCTGCTAAATATCATCCAGCAGGACCTCATCCGGCAGACTGGCCCCGGGGACAACCGCCACAAGATCCCTCTGATCATCATCGACGGCAAAGGCGAGCGCGAATTTCTCGACGACAAGCTGCTGCCTCTGATCGCCGCCGCCGGACGGCTGGACGACCTTCGCATCATCGATCCCGCCCGACCGGAACTCAGCGTTCGCTTCAATCCGTTTATTGCCATAACCGGTCAGTACCAGGAGCACGTCAGCTTCATTTTCGAATCGTTCGATTTGCGGGAGGACTTCTTCCACGGTCACCAGAAGACCTACCTCTCCGACATCGTGCGTATCCTCTACTACACCGGCAAGCGCTACAACATTTACGACATCCTCGTCATGGCCTACGACCTTGAGGTTCTGAAGGAACAGGCCAAAATCGCCAGCTCCCGGATCGAAAAGCTCCCCGACGTCAGCCACCAGCAGCGGCTTAACTTCCAGATGAGCGTCCGCAACCTCATTGAGTCGTTCGGCGATCCCAAGCGCGTCCAGATGATCCGAGGCCTGATCAACCAGATGATGACCTTTCTGGAGGACAAGCTCTCGATCATCACTGGACCCTACGAGGACCTGATTTCGATTGAGGACGTCATCGAGAAGGGGCAGATCCTCTTCGTCTCACTCAACACCAACAAAAACGACGACACTACCCGCGCGTTGGGCCGAATGATCCTGCAGAACCTGCAACTGGTCATCGGCGAGCGCTACGAACGCAAACGGGCCGACATGTACATGCCTTTTGTCTCGGTCATCATGGACGAATTTGCGCCCATCGCTTACTCCAACTTCGCCAACATTCTCCAGACCGCTCGCGGTTCGAATACTGCATTCCTGTTCGCCATGCAGAGCATCCCGCAACTACTGAGCGTTGGCAAAGCCTTCCAGCATGACGTTGCCTCGGCGCCGAATACGACTTTCATGCTGCGTACCCGCGACGAGGACACGGCGCAGTATTTCCTGAACGCCTCTGCCCGCGTCCGACAATTGCGTCGCAGCATGAGCATCCGCAAAAAGGGCATCTTCAAACCCAGCTACGAGGACCAGGGTGTCGGCAGCCAGACCGAAATCAAGGACACGCGCTCGCAGGAGGAGCACATCAAGAATCTACCGGTCGGTCAGATGGAATACCTGATGAGCGATAAACGATTCGGAACGATTCACGGACACGCGCATGTCAGAGTCGCGCCGGTGGATCGACTGTCGTCGGCAGTCCCCGAAATTCTGCCCCGCTACGCCTCGCGCTACAACCCAGAGGTCGGGGCCAACCTGCGCTTCCGTGATGTGACGCTCGAGGCCAGCAGGAAGCGGGGAATGCGCAACCGCCGCAGAGAGGGAGCTGAATTATGAGAACGCTGATTTGGGTTTGGATTTTGGCTGCCATATTTCCCTCCGTCGTGGAGGCACGGGCCGCAAGACATTCCCGGCAAACCGCGAGTTCCGACCAAACCAAATTGGAAGCACAGCGCCGTTACGATCCCCTGGCCGGCCAAAAGCATTTGCAAGACGGGCCGCTGGACAAATTCCTTGATTCCATCAATCCGCGTGACCGCGATTTCGGAGCCTTGATCGCCGATACCCGTGAGCGCCTGGTCGAGCAGACCGCCGAGAACTCCTACTTCTGGATCACCCTTGGGCAGTCGTTCACGATCCTGCTGCTGGTCGGCTACATCTTCTGGCTATTTCGCCAGCGCAATGACCGTCTCGAAATTAGCGTCAACATCGTCACGCAGTTGGCAAATTCCTACCTCTACACCCGATCGCGAGCCATCGATGCAATATCCCGTCATAACCGCTTGGTGGATGACTACAACGCGCTCGCTGAACGGAAGGCGCGACAGGATGTAGCTGAACAACTGGAGAAGCCTGCCTCCCAGCCACAGCCGCAGATTCTGCCGACACCGGAGAAGACAGAGAAAGAGAAGGAGAACGCGACACCAGCCCAAGATTCGACCGGGACTCAGGTTTTTATGACGAAAGAACAAATCAACGCGCTGGTGGAGCAGACAAAGCGAACCGCGAGCCTCGGCAAGCAGCACCAAATCACCGCGCTGACTCAGCAGGCCAACAATTTGCGCGAACAACTACACCAGGCACTGGCGAGAATCCAGAGTTTGGAGAAGCAGAACCGAATTTCGGCGGGAGCCTAACAATGGAGATGCTGGTACGCATCTTGGGGCTTGGTTCGGAATGGTGGGTACGTCCCGGTCCCGACCGTTCCGATCCATTGCGTTTCACCAAGCATGCGGCTTATTTCAATACCACGGCATTTCCGCATGGCAGCAGATTTCGGCGCAGTTGGAAAGTGCCGGGAGTTCTGCGGTTTAACGGAACCAGCCGCATCGATCCTCATCGACCGAATGAAGTGCTGGGGTGTATTTACGGATGTCTCGGTGTCACGCAGCACAATGGCCAAAACCGGTTACTCGCGATCGGGAAGCGTTACGGCCCACTGACGCCCACCCATTTCCTCGTCGCTGTCGACAGCTACCTGTACGGCTATATCAATTTCTCGTCACACTGGAAGAATGACGGAGTCGTAGTCGTGGCATTTAGTGAATTTGACGGTCGCCAACAAGCTCTGTTGCTGCTGGCGACTTATGGGAGCATCACCACCGCCGCTGGTGAGTGGAGGATCGGAAAAAGAAATGGAGCGGAACAGATGTTATTGACGGGTTACGCTGGAGCGTCAGCATGAGATATCTGAAAGGTTCGATCGCCTTTAGCGAACAGCACGATATCCCCTTGCTTCTGCTGGTCCGCAATGCGGCTTTCATCACCCACAAACAGTTGATTGCCCTCGGCAGCTATGATCGGTCCCAATCGACCATGTGCAGCTTCCTGCGCAGAATTCGCCGGCTGCTGGCGGGCGAATACCTCATGTTGCTGGAGCAGCGTTTTGAAGGGCACAAGGTCTACGCGATTACCCGAAAAGGGTTGGAGCAGCTTGAACTCTGCGGGCACATGCTCGGATCGCTCAATCCGGAGATGTCCCAAATTCATCACCCAGCCAAGATGATGCACTGCCTGGAATTGAACGATATTCGCGTTACATTCCGGCGGCACAATGTCCTTAATTATTGGCTAACCGATCTTGAGGTCTGCTCAGAGAACCTACTGAACGAAGACACCTACGTGAAGGACTATGACGCCGTTGTCGGTCTGACGCTCGGGCCCGTTGATCTGCAGTGCGCAATTGAGTATGAGCGCTCTACCAAGAGCGTGGCACGATACGTGGACATTCGCCGGCAATTAGCGCTGGAGACGATGGTGCATGCTGTCATTTACATCGTGAAAGGCGTCGAGCGGATTCTCTCAATTGTCGAGCGCCTAAGCTCGCCCAATGCCCGAGTTCTTTTTGTCACCGCCAGCGCATTTCTTCGCTTTGGACCAGATGCTTACGCGATGCACACGCCTAATTCAGGTGGTGCATTGCGGCACCTTCTGACCCAGATGGCCGCCATGCCGATTCAAACCCGAGCGGACGTACTCGTAGGCTGACGCCATGCTAACAAACGATTTGGCGATCAATTTGAAGTTAAGTATGAGGTTTAGATTGAGGCTAAGGGACGGCATTGAGGTTAAAAGCAGCTGAGCAAAACGCTTCGAATGCGGAGCTTGACTGCTGACTATCCCCCTGAATCGTTCATTGAAACCCTCCTCCATACGTGTTTGATGAAGCGTTAACACAGCTGCCCTGGGCCGCTGTCCGCGATGTGTACCGTCGTTGTTCGCCACCTCCGTATTTGCGCTTCCCTGAGATTGCACTGGCGATAGCTCGGTGTTAGCCTTGGCGAATAAAAGGCGAATACCACCGGAGTTTACATGTCCGCGTTTCAGTCCTTAGCGCCCCGTCCATCAGCAGGCCTCGAAACCGTTCACAACATCTTCTCGTCTCTCGTCAGCCGTTTCCATGCAGATGAAGTGCTGACCGCCGTACGGCAGATTCCGGCCCGAGAGGCGATTCTTCGGCCGATGCCAAATTGGGTGACACCGGCATTGGCTGAGGCTTATCGGGCTAAGGGAATTCGGGAGCTTTACTCACACCAGGCATCCACTGCCGAGCTGGTGCTCGAAGGCAAAAATGTGGTTGTCGTTACGCCGACCGCATCCGGGAAAACGTTGTGTTACAACCTACCCGTTTTGAATGCGGTTTTAGAAAATCCTGACACCCGCGCACTCTACTTATTTCCGACCAAAGCTCTGGCCCAAGACCAGCTGGCCGAACTGCAAGACCTCGCAAAACGTCTCGACGACGGCTTTGGCGTCTTCACTTACGACGGTGATACGCCAAGCGATGCTCGCAAAGCAATTCGGGAACGGGGACACGTTGTCCTGACCAATCCCGACATGCTTCACACCGGAATTCTGCCGCACCACACCAAATGGATGCGCTTATTCGAGAACTTGCGTTACATCGTGCTCGACGAATTGCACACCTATCGCGGGGTATTCGGGAGTCATCTCGCAAATGTGCTGCGACGACTTAAGCGGGTCGCCAATTTCTACGGTTCGGATCCCCAGTTCATCTGCTGCTCTGCGACAATTGCCAATCCCGGAGAGTTGGCTTCTCAGCTCATCGAAAAGCAGGTTGCCCTGGTCGAAGAGAACGGAGCCCCTGCCGGCGAGAAGCTGTTTGTGTTCTATAACCCGCCGATGGTGAACCGGAATCTCGGGATCCGGCGCAGCTACATCAATGAAGCAACGCGCGTTGCCAAAGAGATACTTGCCCGAAAACTGCAAACCATCGTTTTCGCGAATAGCCGACTGCACACCGAAGTCCTGCTCACTTATTTGCAGCATGCGAATCCGCCGCGCCCCGGCCAGCCAGAACCGATCCGCGGTTATCGCGGAGGCTATCTGCCTGGCGAGCGAAGGGAAATTGAACGTGGTCTGCGTGATGGACAGATTCGAGGCGTGGTGGCGACGAATGCTCTGGAGTTGGGAATCGACGTTGGTTCGCTGGACGCATGCGTCATGGCGGGATATCCGGGATCGATTGCCTCGACCTGGCAGCGAGCAGGCCGCGCCGGGCGTCGAACAGGAAGCTCTTGTGCCGTGCTGGTCGCGTCCTCGGCTCCCCTGGACCAGTTCATCGTGCAGCACCCCGACTATTTCTTCGGCAATCCACCGGAACAGGCCCATATCCAGCCAGACAATCTTGAGATTCTGGTCAACCACCTGAAGTGTGCGGCGTTTGAACTGCCCATTTCCCCCGAGGAACCGTTCGGCGATGTCGATATCTCGGGGCTGTGTGCGCAACTGGGAGAAGCCGGGTTCCTGCATCAGAGTGGCGGCGCGTGGCACTGGATCGACGAGGCCTACCCGGCGGACACGGTCAGCTTGCGCTCAGTCACGTCCGACAATTTCGTCATCATCGATACGACTGGCAGAGATAACGGCAAGCCGGAGGTGATCGGCGAAGTTGATTTTTCCTCTGCGCTCACCACCGTCCATCCCAAGGCGATTTACATCCACCAAGGCCAGCAATACCACGTCGAGCACCTGGATTTCGAGAAGCGCAAGGCCTATGTGAAGCCTGTCAGTGTGGACTATTTCACAGACGCAATTCGTTACACCCAGGTTCGCGTGCTCGAAGTTGCCGAGGAGGAGGCAATTGCTGGTCCGGCAGCTCGCGCACACGGCGATGTGCTGGTGCGGTCACAAGTGGTCGGCTTCAAGAAAATCAAGTTCTTCACCAACGAGAATGTCGGCTCCGGCAAACTCGAATTGCCGGAAAACGAGATGCACACTACATCGTTCTGGCTAACTCTCGGGCATGGCCTGCTGGCCGAACTGCCCTTTAGCCTTTCCGAGCGGCAGAGTGGGATTTTTGGCTTGCTGTACGCGCTCGGGTCAATGGCAACACTTCTTATGATGTGCGATCGCCGAGACCTAGGCACGGCAGTTGGGGAACGCCTTGCCAGCGCCAAGGAGACCAAGTGGGAACACCCACTAATGCCGGGGAAGACATCGGAAATCAAAGAATTCTTCGAGCCCAATTTGTATATCTACGATGCGTACCCGGGCGGAATTGGGTTCAGCGAACCTCTATATAGGAGCTGGGAAACTCTACAGAGCCGTACCTTGGAACTAATCAGCGCCTGCTCATGCGAGAACGGATGCCCTTCGTGCGTTGGGCCCACCGCTGACCACAGCGAGAGGACCAAAGAAGTTGCACTGGAGATTCTCCGGCGGCTGTGTGGCGACATGAATTTGTCTGCGAGAGCCGGGACGGGTGCCGCATGAGCCTGCGCTATGTTGGCCTGGAGCGCATTCCGAAGCTGAAAGCCTTGGAGCGCCCCTTACGACAGAAACTGCAGAGTGACGATGGGGAGTCGCAATACCCCATGAAGGCCGCCTGCTATGACCCGGAGCGGTTGTCTCAAGCTCTGGGGGCCACGCCGAAGAAAAACCAATTCGGGGAATATCTTTCAGTGCGCTGCTGGTGTGCTACTCCTCCGCGGTATTCGCCTGATACCAGTGCCGTCCGATTGCTCTCGCTGGATGGGCCGGAGAGTATCGCAGATCCCGAACAGTGGCTGTTTCTTGATACGGAAACCACAGGCCTTGCTGGTGGCACTGGGACTTACGCATTTCTCATCGGAGTGGCGTGGTGGGAAGGCGGCGGTCTTGAGATTGAGCAGTTCTTCCTGCGCGAGTACTGCGAGGAGCGATCCCTTTTGTTCGCGCTGCGAGAGCGGATCGCGGAACATCCGGTATTGGTTACCTTCAACGGCAAGTCCTTCGATTGGCCGTTGCTCGAAACCCGCTTTCGCATGAGCCGCAAGATTTCTGTTCCCAGTCTCGAAGCGCATCTCGATTTCCTTCATCCCGCCAGGAATTTGTGGCGATTGCGCCTTGGATCAGTGCGACTGTCTGAATTAGAACGCCACGTCTTGGGCTGGGACCGTGGCGAGGATGTTTTCTCCGGCCTCATACCGCAAATCTATTCTGATTATGTGCGGGGAGGTTCTCCCGAACGTCTGGTTCCCGTTTTCCATCACAACCAGATGGACCTGCGCGGACTGGCAGCGCTCTCGACGCGAATTCTCTCGCTCCTCAGTAACGCTGAAACCGAGGGGCAGGACGGGCTCGAACTCTTCGGTGTGTCTCGAATCTGCGAGAAGCGAGGAGAGCACACTCGTGCCCGAAATCTCTACCAACAGTCGATTGCTTCCTCTCTGCCAGCGGAGGCAGATCGAGTGGCGCGGCGGTCGCTCGCCAAACTCGCGAAGCGGGCGGGCGACGTTGATCTGGCATGTGCGCTTTGGAAAGAAGCTCTGGGGAATTCACGACAGGGCTACGAGGCCTATGAGCAGTTGGCGATTCACTATGAACACAAGGCCCGCGACCCAGAGCAAGCTCGACAAATCGTCCAGCAGGCAATGGATGAACTTTGTCGGGCAAGCCGAGCGGGCGAAATCACGCCGGGCGCCTATCGTGAGATCAAGGCAAAATTTGATCGGCGGATGCTGCGCCTGGAGCGCAAACCCCAACGTCGACTCCTGGATGCGATGCAGGCGTGAGTTTCGGAATCCGCCTAAAACAGGGTGGGGGTGGCGCTTTGAGCGGGCTCAACTTCTACGGCACAGTTCGAGTCGTCATTCGCCGGACTGTTCACCAATGTGCTCACGGGATAACACTTCATCTGGGCATCGTCGAAGGGTTTCAGCATTGCGGTGAGGTTGTCGATTTCTCGGAACCAGTCGAGGCACTGGGCGAATTTCTATAGTTGACGCGAGGGTTGGGGCAACCTACGAAAGGCCGCCCCTTAACCTTTACGGTTGAAGTTCGATCTCGCCCGGACGCCACGTCTTGTTGAACCATGGCTCAAGCGGTCCGTATAGCCGCAAGATCGCATTCCAGCCTTTATTAGGAGCTGTCTGAACCCAGTTCGATTCCTTGCCCGCGGGCGCTTTGGGTCCGAAGTACACGTCCACCGAACCGTCAGGATTAGTTTGCAATCCCTTGGTCTGACTGCTCACCGCCGGATAATCCTGGTCCGTCTGCAACATCGAACGTGTCTGGTTGTCGTAGACAATGACCGACCAGAAGTCCTTCACGGGGATGTCCTTCGGGAGATGCAGGCGGTAGTTTTTGCTGCCGTCGAGCATGTTGCTCTTGGAGTCTACGAAGGCCAGCATGTACTGCGAGCCAATGCCCACCATCTTGGAGTCCATGGCAGGAGTGATGCCCGTGGCGTAGAAGAAAAATCCGCTGTAGGCGTTCAGGTTGCGAGCGCCGTTTTCTTCGAATTGGTAGCCGCCAACGAAGCCGAGCCGCCACGCGCTGTTCGGATAGTAATAGCCATTCTCACCCCGCCAGCGATACATCATGGTGCGGACAGAAGCGTCGCCCACTTGAGCGGCTTGCGTGAGGATCTTCTTCATCCGTGCATCCGGAGCAAAAGGTTTTCCTTTCTGAATGCCGATGGACGCCCAGAATCCGAGAGTGGTCGGGTCGATCGCGTCGGTTGGCTCTTCCTGCACCACCTGGTTGAGGGCCTCCCAAAACGCGTAGTCCGCCGGCGCAAGCGTGCTCAGCGTTTTCCCCGTGACGTCGTTGAAGGTCAAAGTTGGTGGATTGCCCGCCTGCGACAGCGGATAAATCTTGGTCATCTTCTTAATCAGGTCAACGCCGGGTGTTGGATCACCGTTGACGAGAAAACTGCGCCAGGGTACCCAGACCCAAAAGGTTTTTGGCCGCACCACGAAATACCCCTGCTGCGGCACATCGCCCTTGTAATCCGGCGGCACAATCAGATACTTGCCGCCCGCCCCCTTGTCCGCACCCGTCACGCCGACGTCGGCCACCCAGTGGTACCACATGTCATCGATAAGCCCGAGCACCTTGGGCGGAACTTCGATGACCAATGGACCTTTGTGCAGGTCAAGCCAAATCCAGGTATACGGTGTGTTGTTGTTGGCCGTAAGGTTCAGCGACTTGGCGTTCATTAATTTCGCGTAGATGTTGACCGTCGAATTCGCAGCACCGAGTCCTGCCATACCCTGCCGGTTGGCGTACTGGCTCACCGGGGCCAGGCCAAGCAGGTAGCCCTGGACGGCGCGCTGAAAATCGAGCATGTCGTAGATCTTGTCCGCCGACTCTTTGTCGGGAAAGCCGTCATCCAGATGTACAGTGCCGAGAGGTGTTTCGACTTTGTCCGGCGCTGGAATGCTGGGCGGGATGGGAGTGGAGTTCTTGAATTGCGCGGTAGCCGGCACGACGCCCGCCAGAATCAGGATCAGGGGTAAAGCTGTGCCTACCTGAAACCACTGACGTGTTCTCATTCGTGGGTTTCCTCTCATTTGTTTCATGATGGTAGGCAACGTCGGAGTTTTGGGTTGCGAACCTGTCCCGGCAATTGAACCCGAGAGTGGCTTTATGAGGCTGTGACATCTGTCACATTCCACTCTGCTGGCTAGTCAGCGCTCGCAATTCGGAAGCAACGTGCGACTCGCGGAAATAGCCTTCTCTAACAGGACTCGTGATGGAAAAAGGGGAGGGTGGCAACAGGCGCGTTCGCCGCCCGAATGGTCGCCGATGAGGAAGTAGTCCCGTCATCAAGCATGTCCGGCTCTAAAACAGGCATTCGGTGGCACCCGCCGCCATTTCGACTTCGGTCGCACACTCAGGAATGTCATTAGCGGGAGAATTGACCAATGTGCTCACGGGATAAGACTTCATGAGCCTCGAATCAAAAGGCTTCAGCATTGCAGTCAACATGTCGAGATCTTTGAATCCAGGATCCAGCCACAGTTCGTAATCTTCCGGTTTCAGGATGACCGGCATTCTGTCATGCACTTCGGCCAGCAGTGAATTTGGCGTGGTCGTCAGGATAGAGACTGTCTCAACAGCATTGCCATCGGCATCCTTCCAGCGATCCCAAATTCCGGCGAAGGCAAACAGTGAGTCGTCTTGCATGCCGATGTGAATGGGCTGTTTTGACTTGCTGGTTCGCTTGCCGAGTGGGGAACCAACGTTGCCGTTGGCTCCCCCTCTAAGAACCGTGCTTGAGAGTTTCCAGCTCACACGGCTCAAGCCTTCTCGAACGCTCAAGTCATGAACGCGTGCGGTGTGGAGCGACGACAGTACGCCGGGTAAGGTATGGTTTCCAACTGGGATCATAAGGATTCAGGCCAGAACGAACCTGAACATGTCTTACGATTTTCACAGAAGATGCGTGGAACAGCCGGACACGACACAGCCAACCGTCTGTTCCATCAGGCTCGCCGAAGAACCACCAATCCCGGGTTCCCACGCACTCGAAATACTTCTGCTTAATCCAGCGACGCCCCTTGCGGGGATGACGGGCTTGCGCCCATCGCCATAGCATCTTGAATATCGCAGCATCGAGTCGTGCGAAAATCCGTTTGGAGACGACATAGCGGTGGTAGTTCACCCAGCCTCTTATCACCGGGTTTAGCCGCTTAATAAGAATGTGGGCAGCCCTACCAATGTGCTCTCGTATGATCTGCTTCACTTTGGAAAGGACCGACCCGATGCTCTTCCTCGCGGGCTTGATTAAGAGCTTCCCGTTCGGATAACGCCGGACGTTCTGTCCAAGGAAGTCGAAGCCGTCCCGCACGTGCGTGATTACGGTCTTTTCTTGAGAAAGGACCAAGCCCCGCTCTAGCAGGAAGGACTCGACCAGCGGCTTGACTGTCATTCTCAGCAACTCTTCCGAGTGGCCAGTAATGACAAAATCATCCGCATAGCGAATCAGATGTACCTGCGCGGCCCGACCGCGTTCGGAGCCTTTGCCTCGCAGCGGGAAGGATTCCCGCAGCCGACGTTCGAGGCCGTCGAGCGCGATATTGGCCAGCACTGGAGATATGATTCCGCCCTGCGGTGTGCCGGAGATCGTATCGAAGAACACTTGCTTCTCAAGGTAGCCAGACTTTAGCCACTTGCGGAGGATCGACTTGTTCAGTGGAACATTGTCGAGCAACCACTGGTGGCTGATGTTGTCAAAGCAGCCCTTGATGTCGCCTTCGAGCACCCAACTGGGATTCTGATGACAGAGCGTCTTGAAGCACTGTTCAATAGCATCTGCACAACTTCTTCCCCGCCGGAAGCCGAAGGAAAATCCATCGGCAAGGGTTTCCGCAACCGGATCGAGTGCCAGCAGATGCAGCGCTTGCATGGCTCGATCCCGCATCGTCGGAATCCCCAGAGGACGAAGTTTTCCATTGGCCTTCGGAATGTAAATTCGCCGCAGAGGCATGGGACGGTAGCCCCGTGCCTTCAGTGACGTCACACCCTGAAGCTTCTTTTGTGGTGTATCCCATCGTTCACCATCCACCCCAGGTGTCTTCCTGCCGTCGTTCTCTGTTACCCGGCGAACGGCTAACAGTTTGCCACTTGCCGAGTGCGTGAGAAGATGTTGCAAGGCTCGCACCTTGTTCCACTTCTTCTGCTGCACCGCCTTCACGATACGCGCTTGGAGTCGGCCAATATTGCGCTCGATGGTTCGCCAATCGACAGCGTCCCATATCGAAACAGTATTTAGGATTGCACCAGCTTGCGCCGTCATCTGCTGATCCCATTAAGCCGATTTGCCAAATTTTCTCGTGACGGAAGACCAGGAGGAAGTCTGCTCGCTTTCGCGCCGGATAATGTTGCACTCCGTATTCCGGCCATTACAGTCGGACGTTTGCTTTTTCCCCCATCCTCTACCCGCACCGCCGTTGCATTGTCTTGCGGCCTAGCTACCCAGAAGGGAGCGATACGGGCTTACCATGTTCCACATGCATGACCGAGTGGGTTAGGTCCCTCCATTGCACCGGCGGCTTTGATTGCCCATGACAGGTGAGAATGGAACACCTATACCAGCCGCAGCGACGGAGCCTACCAGCATCTTTGGCTCCTTCTTTCTTGACGATACTTACAGAGGTTTGCATCTGCTGACCATGCCACTCACCCTAGCCCCTATCCGCCGCGATGCTGGCAGAAGTACCGGCCCCTCGCGGTTTCGGCACCCGTCTTTGAAGACGGCGGGATACATTGTCCGAGGGCTTCTAAACGATTCGTTTCCGAATCGCTATACCTCGTAGAGTACTGCCAATGGGATGGCAGGTCCGGGCGGGTGGTGCTCGCCGGACAATCACACATGCGACTTCATGTCGCACCCACTCGTAAAAGCCGTCGGCCGGTACCAGGCAGCGACGATTTTGAAATGCGTCGCGGAACGCCGGCTTGTCGAGAACGGTTTCCGAACGGGCATTAATCATCTTCGCACTGATGCTTGGGTCTTTTGCCCAGTAAGGGATCAAGCCCCAGCGCACCAGTGAGAACTTACGAATCGGGTGCTCCCGATCTTGGCGAATGATGCCGACGTTCTGGGTAGGCGCAATGTTATATCGCGGCTCCCAATCGGTCTCATCGACCGTATCGAAATATTCGGCGATCAGCTGTTTTCTTCGCGACAGTCGATAACGACCGCACATAGCGTCTCCCGTTCAGCGATAAGACATTTTATCGGGTCAACGCGAAGATTGATCGGCCACCAAGTTCAATGATGCTAGGGTGCCGCCTGCGTCATCCTGCCCAATCGAGCCTGAATTTTGGATTTCTCGCTGGCGCCATTTCGCTCAACTTGAGTCATCAAATCGAGGTCACAGCCATGACCGAGAAGATTCTGGAGACGATTCGGTATCCCCACGAAAAAAGCTCCAGGGCTTCGTTGCACCCACTTTCTATGCAACTGTCACAGCAACAAATCTAGACTTCATTTCGCGAATTTAATTCGGGAGGTATCTCTACCTTATTCTAGTTGACGTGAGGCGAGTATACAGTGTGGCTGATAGCCTCTTATAGCTAATATTACAACGAAATTAACATCCCAGCGAGTCAACACTTGCACCAGGTGCTCTTTGCCGCTCATTCCCGTCTAGTTCAGTCGCAACGTGAACTGCATCTGGCAAGGAGTTTGTACTTGCTGGGTCACCTAAGCGACCGAACGCAAGAAAGGACTGCTCCCATATAGTCCTTCCCCTCCGAAGGAACAATGCTATGCGGTAGCAGACTGATACTAAACTCGAATATGCACGCGAAATTCGCGCAAGCGTGAAAGCTTCATTAATAACAACCTATCGCCGATAAGAGTAGGAAATCTGCTCGGCGTTACAGTTCGAAAGAGTAACTTTGCTATGGCGATGTTACGCAAGCTATGACAACTTCCGGTTTCCGACCAGCCAAATCCGAGCTCCCCGCAGCCGGGAATTTATTGGCATTTGACGCGAAGTTAACTTACTACAGCGATCGTCAAGTGTAGGGTTCTTCCCCAGGAGGAAGTACCAATGTCACTCCAGCGTTTTGCCCAGGAGAGATGGCGCGCTAAGACTTTAGCAAGCGCGCTGGCGTTGTTAACTGCGACCATGCCGATGACTGCCCAGAACCCGCAAGCGGACCCGCAGCGTCCATCGGTTAAAACCACGAATACGCCCATTCAACATGTCATCGTGATCGTGGGAGAGAATCGGTCTTTCGACCACCTCTTTGCCACCTATCAGCCGAAGTCCGGCAACACTGTGAACAATTTGCTTTCCGAGGGCATCATTAATGCGGACGGAACACCGGGTCCAAAGTATTCGCTCGCGCAGCAGTATTCGGCCGACGTTACGGGCAGCAAGGTGTTCGAGTTGAGCCCAACCACGGGAAAGGCACCCTACAACATACTGCCGCCGCCACTGAACGGTGGGCCGTCGAATGTTTGCAAAGACAATGGCATTTGTACCCTTGAAGATGCCACATCGTCGGAGAATGGGTTGTCGAGTTACCCGATCGACTACTACCAATTCATGTTGACCGGTGGAACCGGCTTGACTGGTCCGGTGCCGGACAGCCGCATCACCGGCGTAACCAGCACGCCGCCTTACTCGACGCTGCCGGGCGGGCCTTTCCAGTACACGAACAGCAAGACGTTCGTTGACGACTCGTACGCGAACAGCCCGGTACACCGCTTCTTTCAGATGTGGCAGCAAGAGGATTGCAACGCGAACTACGCGACTCCGACCAATCCCAGCGGCTGCCTGCACGATTACTTCGCCTGGACCGAGTTGACCGTCGGGTCCAACAATAACGGCAAGGTCCGTGCCGCGGCGAAGTTCTGCACGTTTTACCAGCCCAATTGCCCAAGCACCGGAGAGGGTTCGACGGCCATGGGCTTCTACAACATGCAGCAGGGAGATGCACCCTATACCAAGTACCTCGCCGACAACTACGCCATGAGCGACAACTACCACCAGCCAGCCATGGGTGGAACCGGCCTCGACGAAATCATGCTGTTCTTCGGCGATGCGCTCTGGTTCAGCGACGGCAACGGCAACCCGCTGGTTCCACCGCAGAACCAGATGACCTGGGCGGGCGGTCCCGTACAGGAAATTGAAAATCCAAACCCGCAGCCAGGAACTAATAATGCTTGGATCGAGGACGGCTACGGTGGATTCGGCAACTACGGGAACTCTGTCGGAGTGTACGGCGGCGGCAGCTATGTGAACTGCGCTGACACGGCGCAGCCCGGCGTGAACCAGATCGTGTCGTACCTGGGCTCGCTGACTCCGGCGATCAAGCCGAACTGCGATCCCGGACACTACTACCTGGTGAACAACTACAACCCCGGATATTTCGGCGATGGCAGCGACGCTTATAACGATCACAACGAACACAACACTCCGTTCACGATTCCTGCGACGACACAGGCGAGTATTGCCGATGTGATGCTGGCCGGCAATGTGTCGTGGAAGACCTATAACGACCAGTGGAACGCGTACCTGACCGACAAGTACCAGCAGAACTACGGCAAAGTCGGTCCGCAGAGCGACCAGTACTGCAACATCTGCAATGGGTTCCAGTACCAGAAGCAGATCATGACCAACGATGCGGTGCGCACGGAGCATTTGAAGGACACGACCGACCTGTACAACGACATCCAGAATGGACAGTTGCCGGCGGTGTCGTTCGTGAAGCCCAGCGGTTGGGTGGATGGCCACCCGGCCTCCTCGAAGTGGGACCTCTATGAAGGCTTCGTGACCAAGATCGTGGACATGGTGAAAGCGAATCCGGACCTGTGGGCCAGCACCGCGATCTTCGTTACGGCGGATGAAGGGGGCGGATATTACGATTCCGGCTACGTGCAGCCTCTGGATTTCTTCGGAGATGGCACGCGCATTCCGTTGATCGTGGTGTCCCCGTACACCAAGCCCGGGTACATCTCGCACAACTATGCAGACCACGTCTCGATCCTGAAGTTCATCGAGTACAACTGGAGCCTGCCGCCGATCAGTGGCCGCAGCCGCGACAACCTGCCTAATCCGACTCCCAGCAATGCGAGTCCTTACGTTCCGTCGAACAGTCCGGCCATCAGCGACCTGACTGACCTGTTCAGCTTCACTTCGCGTTGAGCGGCCGAACCGAATTCAGCCACAGCGCCGGCCTTAAAACAGGGCCGGCGTTGTTGTTTCGTAAACAGACAAAAAGGCATGAGCACCCTTGTATTGAAAATCCTCATTCTTGTAGACAGGCAGTAGCGCAAGTAACCCGAACTGCTAGCCACACCATCTGATCTCGCACCTCTTATAAATCCGCATCAAGCGCGGCCTGAGACGCACGCGGGCGTACCGGTGCCGCCCAATTCGTCCTGATTCGTTAGGGGCCTTAAGTACCTCCTCTTCGCGATGTACGCCCCCGACCTTTGCCTAGCGACCGCATTCATCTCCCGCTGTAAGCCACGAGAAATCAGCAGATTACAAGCAGGTAGGCGTCGGATTTGACGGCACTCCATATCAGGGCGAAACTGCGCCCACTTCGCTCAGAAAGGAGGCACTGCGGAGCGATGAGCGTTACCACCGATCAGCCTCGAGGACTGAATCTTCCGAAGCCCAAACCGCCCATCGTTCCGGTCACGCAGGAGAACGTCGGTGACTGGTGGGCTTTGTTCGTCAACCGAAAGGCCTACACCCGCCAGTCAGCCAACCCGCACCCGGAAACGGGTCGGCACTACCACTATCAACCTAAGAATAAGGACAGCGGCCAGCCGCTGGAGCTCGACCCGGCGATCGTTCGCAAACACCTGGCCGGCTGGATCACCGTCGGCCTCTATGCCATCAACTCTCAATCGCAACGCTGTAAATGGATTGCCATCGACGCGGACTACGAGGACGCATTCTTCGACCTCGGCAAGCTGAAAAGTGAGTTGGAACTGGACGGCGTCTCGGCAGCTCTGGAGATGTCCCGTCGTGGCGGTCACCTCTGGATCTTGTGCGAACAACCGCTCTTGGCAGAACAATGCCGGGTCTACATCTACAACGTGGCCCTGCGATTGGGTGTCCCCATCAAGGGAGCAGCCGGCTTGAGGGATGGAATCGAGATCTTTCCCCGTCAAGACCGACTTGCCCCGGGCGAGTTCGGCAATGCCCTGCGTGGGCCACTCGGAGTGCATCGCGCCAATAACCACCGCTACTGGTTCTACGACGCCAGCAGCGACATCAACTCGCAGCTCGCCTACCTGAAGAATTTGAAGAAGCTCCCCGAAGCCGAGCTGACGCGGCTCAGCCTGGGCATGACCATCCCGGACGAGTTTCTTCGCAAACCAACCTCGATCGAATTGCCGCCGCGCAATCTTGATCCCGACCGAAAACAGTTCTCCATCCTCGACTTCGTCCAGAAGCCACGGCGCAAGGCGGGTGGGAACTACTACACCCAGTGTCCGTCCTGTGCGCAGGCGGGCAATGATCGAGCGGGCGATAACCTCGCCATCTCGGTCAGCGACTCTCGCAAGTACAAATGCTGGGCAGGCTGCACCAAGGAAATGATTCGTGCGGCTGTTGGCCAGCCAATTCCGATTCGAAGACCGTAAGCAAAACTGCTCACGGCTTCGGAAGGTCTGATCCGGGCGGTGAGCGAGCGACTAACCAATTCGAATCTGATCCCGGCAAGCGGGATCACAGGGAGCTTACCCCATGACTTCGCAGCAACTGGAACTCATCGCCCGTCGCGGCCTTACTTTACCGGAACCCACTCTCACTCGCCTTCGCACTGTCGGCATCTGGTGCGAGGCCAATCTCACCGTGCAGCGCCGAGACCAGGACTGGCTCATCCGCGGCCAGGAATCTGGAGGCGCGGTCGCGGACATTGGACGTTATGTCAGCTTCTGCAAGGAAGATGGCACGGCTCTGAGCTGGCTACAGCCGGTAAAGAACTTCATGCCTAACGGTCTGCACGCCATTCTGCTGGCGCAAGGCCCGGTCGTGCGGCTGGACATGTATCGCTTCGAAACCAGCTATGACCTGCTCATCACCAGCCATTCGCTTGTGAGCGAAGAGGGCGCTTCGAAACCGAAACTCGAAACGAAGATGATCTTCTTTCATCGCTTTGGAGTGTTGGAGCGAGAGCTGTGGGGGAAGGACAAAATGTTCCGCGGAGCCGTCGCACCACAGTTCTTCATGTCCAACGGTAGCGAAGCAAGAGTGCCGCACGTCTACCAGCACGCGGTATTTAAGATGACCGAAGCGGTGACCTGCACGAAATGCAAACACCAGCACCTGCTTGAGCCGCCGTCATTAGAAATGTCGGTGGCAGACCTTGAGAGCGTGAAGGTCTCTGCAGCGGTGGCGTGAGCGATGCCAGACGAGTCGGTTCTGCCGGTTCAGTTGATCACTCTGGGAGTGGCACTCGTGGCCTTTGGGCTCGGGTGCCACTTCTGGGCCGATCGCGTCTATCGTACGGCCGGATTGGCTATTGGCGCTGCCCAGCTTTGCCGCTACTTTCTGCACAGGCGAATTGATGGCCGTGAACCAGCCGCCACATCCGGGAACAGGACCAAATGGATGAAGCTTTGCGATCACCTGACTGCTGTCTTGCTGGTCATGGCGTTTATGCACGCAATGGCAACGGCTTCGGGGTGAATTGAACCGACCAAGTGCCGGCAACTTACCGAGGCCGGGCGATTTACGTATGACATGTCAGGTATCCGAAAACACTGGCCAGCAATCAACGGCATCCGACGAATTTGCGGCGCCGGGAAAAGTGACGGTTAAACACTTGAAGCTTGCTGATGATCCACGACCTATCAGAAGACTCGTACTCAACGTTCTTCGACGGGAAAACCTCGGGCTCGTAGACTTTCTCGTATCGGGTAGTTTCCGCGGTCAGCACCGAACGTACCGTCAAACCAATATCTCGTCCTGCCGCGGTGTTCACCGCCTCATTCAAATGAGCAACCTCTTCGGGTGTAAATGGGTTTGGAGTGCGTATCACAATCCAGGCAATCGTCTTGCCCTGATTCTGCAGCAACTTAACATGGGCAAGTCGAGCCCCGGGAACTTTCTCGATCTCCAGGCCCAGGACTTTTTGAATGTTGCTTTGAAGCATTACCTGTGCGCTGGTGCGTATTAGCGTTCCGAAGAGATGTACCGCAAGGCCGAGCACCAACATCACGCAGATTAATCGCGGCACAAGTACTTTTCGTGCTTTGTCCATCGCTGCCGGCCGATACCCGGCTGCCAGAAAAACGATCATGGCTCCAAAGGCAATCGCAGAAAAATTAGCCAGGAAAAGCAGGAAGGCGCCGGCGGCCGCTTCCGGGAGTCCGCGGGCTAACAGTATGCCGCACGTCGTCATTGGAGGTACCAACGCTGTAGCGATGGCAACGCCGACGATGACACTGCTCAAACTTGGTGACAGAAACGTGAATCCACCGGCAAGGCCGCCGACCAAGGCGATCAAGAGGTCGAGGAGGCCGGGAGCAGTCCGGTTCAGAATCTCGCTGCCGATTACGAGGTGGTGCGTCGAGATGCCGATCAAAAGGCCGACCGCAAGAACGCACACGGCTCCAACTGCCTCCGCTACTATTGCGCGGCCAAGCAGACGGAGATCCGCCTCGGCAAGGGCCATCGAGATGCCGACGATCGGTCCAAATAGCATCGCGATCAACATCGCCCCGATAATGACCGCTGGCGAGTTCTCCATCAGCCCGAATCCTGCGATGAATGCAGCAGCTACATTCATTGCCAAATATGGGAGCGTCAGTACGGATCCGGAAGTTACCGATTCTCGAATCGCGGCACGCTGAAGTTCTGGACCCTCGTTCTTGGATATGACGGATCGTGCTGCGCTCATAGAGCCTCCCACAGCAGATCATAGAAACCCTAGGAGGGGCATCTTCGAGAGGAAAGAACCCGTGCGCACTTTGTGGGCGCGCACGCTTCTTCAAGGCATCACTGTGTCACTGCTTTGGCCGTGGCCTTGCTGGCTTCTTTTATCGCGACGGCTGTTTTTTCACCGCCCTTCTCCGTGTATTTGACGGTGACCTTGGTGCCTTCTTTCGCGCCGTCGTAGGTGGCCGCGCTCGCGTCGGCTACACCTTTGCCCGTAGCTTTTGCGCCTTCGACCGTGGTCTTGTCAGTCCACTTGATGGTGTGTTCCGTGCCGTCGGCAGTTTTGACCACCATTGTCTTGCTGGTCTTGTCCACCGACTTCACGATGCCGGAAACAGCGTGGACAACATCTTCCGCTATCGCACTCTGCCAGGCAATTGCTGCCACCAGGACAAACAGTCCTGCCAAAAGTACACTGAACCGCTTTGCATGAAGCATCTTGAAATTTCTCCTTCTTGGTTGTGTTCTGCCTTGTCGATTCGACCTATTCAAACGCCGTACGACCCCGGTGTCGATCCGCTCCTTTCGGGGGCGCACCGCGTCAACAGCGCCTGTGCGCACGTCTCATTTCTTCGGTGCTGGCGACTGTTTTTGCTCTTGTTCCAGTTGCTTGAGCTTCATCTCCATCATTTCCTTCTCCTGTTCCTTGCTGAACTTGGGGAACAGGAAAGCAATCTGCAGCCGCATGCTCCACGGCGAAGTCCCGGTGGGATACATGGCGTTGCCGTAGAATGTCGCCGAAATGTTAACCGGCTGGAAGCCCAGCTTCATGATTCTTCCGACGCCACCGCCGAAGGGGACGGTCCAGACATCGCCGCTGCTTGCCCTCCAGTTGGCGGTGAGGATCGGGGACATCGTAAGGTACCAGCCCTTCTTCATGTTGTAGTTGATGAAGTACTGCAACAGCATCTGATTGACGGGCGGACGACTGCCCGAGCCGGCGACCGACCAGACGTTGTTGACCAGCGCGCCGATTGTCCAGTGCTCGGGCTGCCACAG
>Ga0335085_10005404_pt1 | contig 20530 bp, 23 predicted proteins | sample Lox_Sample_45_FD_206712 | JGI IMG/M metagenome (GOLD analysis project Ga0335085, IMG submission 206712) | Soil microbial communities from Loxahatchee National Wildlife Refuge, Florida, United States - Lox_Sample_4.5 | ecosystem: Environmental > Terrestrial > Soil > Wetlands | place: USA...
GCAACGATCTTCACGCCCTTCTGGCCAAGATCGCCGCCAAACGACTGGCTCCGGCGGCCTGACGGAAATACGTCACCGTAATTCCGAACGTGAGTACTAAGCTAATTCAGGAGATGGAGCTGCGCGACGAGTTGCTGAAACCGCCCGTCGGAGGAAACGGAGTCGAAGGCCGGCTCGAACTTCGTGAAAATCACGACAGCCCGGTCGTCGAAGGCCTTCTGGAGCCACTCAAATCCCCGGTCCAAATCGCCCAGCGCGAAATACGCAAGCGCGATCGACGTGGCATGCGGGGTGCGCGCGTGGATCGCCTGGTTCAAATACGGCATCGCTTCTGCCCGCCGGCCCGCGAGAGCGTAGGTTCGTGCCAGAGCCGCGGGTGCGTAGCTGTTCTCCGGACCGAAGAGCGCGAGCGCCTGTTTCCGGAGCGCGATCGCTTGCTCGCGCCTTCCCGTGATGTCATAGACGTCCGCCAGACGGCTTACGGAGACCGGACTCTGCGAGGCCAGCTCGATTGAACGCTTCAGGTGCGTGATCGCCTCGTCGTAGTTGCGTGCCCGGTACAGTGTGCGTCCGTAATCGGACTGAGCGGCGGGGCTGAACGGATCGAGGGTTGCCTCGCGAGAGGCGTGCTCCAATGCTTCGGGGAACCGGCCCAGCGCGCTGAACAAATAAGCCAGCGCCCCTTGGGAAGCTAGGTCGTTCGGATCCAGTTGGACTGCGCGTCGCATCTCTTTTTCAGCCTCCGCCCAGTTCAGATCAAAAGTCATGAGCAACAAGCCGAGACGCATGTGCGCTTGTGCGAGGTCCGGATCGAGATTTAAAGCCTTCAGCACATTTTGACGGGCTGCGGGTTCCACCGCACTCCAGCTCAAGTTGCCGAATACGGCCCGGCTCGTCCAGGCGCCCGAGAGAGCGGCGTATGCGGCCGCGTAGTCCGGCTGAATCTGAATCGCTTTCTCGAAGGATGCAACGGCTTGGCGGAATCCTTCAGCGGTGCCCTCTTGGTCGTACGACAAGGCCAACAAGTACGCGTCTTGGGCGTCCGGGGCCACCACCTTTCCGGATCGCGACAAATGCGGCGTGACCTGCGCACGAATCTCGTGCGCGATGGCGGCGGCGACCTCGGCCTCGATCCCCAGCACGTCACCGCCTTCACGGTCGTAATCCTGCGACCATAACTGTTTCTCGCTGGACGCGAGCATCAGCCGCGCGCGCACGCGAGTGCGGCCGGCAGCCCTCTGCACCGAACCCTCGACAATCGCTGTCACACGGAGTTCCCGGCCGATTTCCGACAGCGACTTGGTGCTACCCTTGTATCGCATGATCGAAGTGCGCGAGATCACCTTTTCGAACGCACGGATCTGGCCGAGGCCGGAGATCAGCTCATCAGTGGCTCCTTCGGCGATGTAGTCCTGACTGGGATCGCCCGACAGATTTTCGAGCGGCAGGACTGCCACGGAGTCGATCTTTGAAACAGAAGGATTACGCGGCCACAACCAGCTTGCCAGGAGCGCCACGAATATGGTCAGCGCCCCGGCAGTCGCCCACCTCCGCCAGCCCGAAGCAGCGGGCCCGGTCGTTTGGCGCGTTAGTCTCCGAAGGCCGGCCGTCAGTTCACGCATCGTTTGATGACGCTTCGCCGGATCCTTCGCGAGCGCCTTCTCCACCACCTGACGGAGATCCGAAGGGATCTCGCTGCCGAGCGGAGCGAACTCCGAATAAATGATCCGCTGCATCACCTCCAGGTTGTTGGCCCCGGCGAAGGGCCGCCGCTGGGCGAGCGCCTCGTACAGCACGATTCCGAACGAAAAAATATCGCTGCGGGCGTCGATGTGCTGGCCCGAAGCCTGCTCCGGCGACATATAGGCGACCGTGCCGACGACAACGCCCGGTAGCGTGCGGTGTTCGCTCAGTGTCCGGGTGGCATCCAACGGAAACACGGTGTCCTCCAGTTTGGCGAGCCCGAAATCGCTGAGCTTGGCGTATCCGTTCTTGCCGACCAAGATGTTGGCCGGCTTGATGTCCCGATGAAGAATGCCCGCATCGTGCGCTGTGGCAAGCCCATCGGCAACGCCGGAAAGCAGTTCAATGACCTCGGACCACGTGCGCTTACCGGCTTTGCCCCAATCGGCGAGGGTGCCGCCGTCAACGAATTCCGCCGCCAGGTATTGGTGGCCGTCCCACTCGCCGGCATCGTGAACCGTCAGGATGTGCGGGTGGTTGAGCGAGGACACCAGTTGGGCCTCGCGCTGGAACCGGCGGCGGGCCGCCGGGTCCGCGTATTCATCGGAGAGGATCTTAATCGCGACGATGCGGCCTAGGCGTATATCGCGCGCCTGGTAGACCTCACCCATTCCCCCGGTGCCAATCAATTCGAGGATTTCGTAATGTCCCAGACGAGCCCCCGGAACCAAGCGCATAACCTAAAGCGAATTGTAGCGCGCACTAACCGATCCCGCGATCGCAGTGACAACTCGCCATCGATTGCGGGCGGCGCCTGCCGACCCTGGGATAAACTGCTAAACTTGCCACCCATGTCGTTAGGCGCTGCTAGTAGCAGGAGGCGAGCAGGAGGACCCCTCGCTGCCCGTAGCTTCACCGACGACGAATGGCGGCAGATACGTTCCAGACTGTTGGAGTTCGGCGCAACTGCGTTGATGGGGCCAGCAGACGGTCACCAACCAACAGCGCACCAATTCCGTAGTGGTCATCAATCCACGCGCGTCCGCTCAGCCCGTTTTGGAAAAGGCCGCATGATCCTTCCACCTGCCGATTGCCGCCCTCTGTCAATTCAAACCCTTGCATTTTGCCGCACCAGTGATCCGGGCGTATCATTGTGCAGGAGTATTGAGAAGGATCACAACAACTGAGTCCAACCCCGTGCGCCCGTCCAACACCAAGTTCAGAGAGAGTCTTTCAATATGCCGAATCCAGTGAACAGGCCGAGATCCGCCGTTCTCTATGCACGTGTCTCCAGCAAGGAGTAGGAACTGGGGTACAGCATCGCTGCCCAGCAGGAGTTGTTGCGTCATTATGCGGCCCAGATGGGCCTGATCGTCGAAAGGGAGTTCATCGATGCGGAAACGGCCAAGACTACCGGGCGAACCGGGTTCAACGCTATGGTGGTCTACCTCGAGCAACACCCGGCGTGCCGCGCGCTGCTGGTAGAGAAAACCGACCGTCTGTATCGCAACCTGAAGGACTACGTCACGATCGATGAGCTGAACGCGGAGGCGCATTTCGTCAAGGAGAACGTGGCGCTCACCAGAGAATCGCGGTCTTCCGAGAAATTCATGCACGGCACAAGGTTCTGATGGCGAAGAACTACATCGACAATCTCTCGGAGGAGGTCAAAAGAGGGTCTGCATACCAAAGCCGCCCAGAAGTTATGGCCGTCGTTCGCCCCCTTGGGATACCTCAACACGGTCGGGCCGAACGGGAAACGGATCATCGTTCCCGACCCCGGCCGTGGTCCTCTGATCACGAGGCTGTTCGCATGGTTCGCCAGCGGCGAGTATTCGCTCTGAACCTTGGCGACGAAGGCTTATGGGTTTCGCAAGAGTCAGGGGCGGGTCCCCCTCACGAGTTTGAATCGGATTCTGCGGAATCGGATCTATACGGGCGATTTCGATTACAGCGGGGTCACCTATACGGGGAGCCATGACTTCGCCTACTCAGGCCTGATCCGGTGTGGACATTGCGGGTGCTCGTTGGTAGGGGAAATGAAGAAGGGGCGATATGTGTACTACCACTGCAAGGGGGTATCGCGGCAAGTGCGACGAGCTGTACACCCGTGAGGAGGTTCTGGAAAAGCAGTTTGCGGGCTCCTTGCGCCAGTTGGTGGTGCCGGGGCCGGTCTTGCAGTGGTTGCAGTCGGAGTTGGTGGAATCGGACCAGACGGAGCAGGCAGCTCGCGCCCAAGCCGTGCGGCGTCTGAAGGCGGAGGTGGAACGAACCCAGGGTCGCCTGGAGATGCTCTACGAGGATCGCCTGGACGGCAGGATCGCCGCCGACACGTATGACAAAAAAGCGGCGGAAGTCCGAGAGGGACAGGAGCGCATCCGGTAGAAGATCAAGGCTGCCGATGACGCGATGCCGTTAAGCGCGGCGGTTGACTTGGTGGCTTTGACGAGCAGGGCCGCCGACACTTTCCTGGAGCTCAGAGCAACGCAAACTGCTGAATGTGGTTCTTCAAGAAGCCTCCTGGAAGGGGGCGAGTTGCGGATGTCGTTGCAAGGTCCTTGAGAAATTGCGACTATCGAACCGCGAAGACGCCCGCAATTCCAATGAGTTAGGAAAAAACAGCCCTGATTTTGATAACTGGCGGAGAGGGGGGGATTCGAACCCCCGGTACCGGTTTAGGCCAGTACGACGGTTTAGCAAACCGCTGCTTTCGACCACTCAGCCACCTCTCCGTGCTCACAACTCTTCTGAATCTATGGTGCTTTGTGGTTTCGCAGCTACTATAACACACCCGCCGGCATCCTCGCAGAACCCAGCCTCACCGATCTCTTGAAGACGCGCGCCCCCTCCTTGCTATACTAAAGAGTTGAATACCCATGCCGAAACGCACCTTTCAACCGAATAATCGCCACCGCGCCAAAACACACGGATTCCGCTCCCGGATGGAAACCAAGAACGGACGTGCCGTGCTGGCCCGCCGCCGGGCGCGCGGACGCAAAAAGCTCACGGTCAGCTCCGAGAGGTAGTTGCATCTCAGGTTTTCCGAAACGTGTCCGCCTGCTGCGATCCAAAGATTTCCGGAGAGTTTACGACCACGGTAGCCGCTTCAGTGGTCCGCTCTTCGCTGCGTTCTGCGTTCGCGAACCGCAGCCGGATGGTCCCCACATCGGTTTCACGGTGCCTCGCGCCCTCGGCAAGGCCGTTGCGCGCAACCGTATCAAGCGGCGTGTCCGCGAGGCCGTACGCGGCCATCTGGATCGGCTGAATCCGCATTGGTCCATCGTCATCAACCCCCGGCGCAAAGCATTGGAGGCCCCGCTCTCGGAGATCGAGCGCGAGGTGGAACGCCTCTTCGGCCGATGCAACGGATCATAATGTCGGTGCTGCGCGTATACCAGTTGTGTATCTCTCCACTGTTGCCCTCCGCGTGCCGCTTCTATCCTACCTGCTCCGAATATATGCGCGAAGCAGTGGCGCGCCACGGTGCGGCGCGCGGAATCTGGATGGGTCTGCGGCGCCTGTTGCGTTGCCACCCCTTTCACGCCGGCGGATTCGATCCGGTCCGGTAGGGCCCGAATTGTTGCCAACCCGGTGTTGGCGAACGGATTGATGGAATGCCTGATTTAACAAACGGCGGCAATAGCCCAGCGCAGCCGCCCAAAGATATGTCAATGGAGATGCGCCTTTTATTGGCGTTTCTCCTCATGGGCGCGGTGATGTTCGTCACCCCCTATTTCATGAAAACCCCGGAGCCGCCTGCGGCGAAAAAGGCTCCAGCCTCCCCGAGCGCGGCGGTGAACCCCGTGTCCGCCGGCAACCCCACCCCAGCCCGAAACACTCCGGCTAGCAACTCGGCGGAAGCCGCCGCTCCGCCGGTCGTCCCCGGCGCGACCCAGCAGCATGAGGAACCTGCGTTCGTCGTCGATACCAATCTCTTTCGCATCGTGTTCAGCAACCAGGGCGGAACCATCCGGAGCTGGCGGCTGAAAAAATACACCGGCAACGATGGCAAGCCGCTCGAAATCGTGAACACCGCCTCAGGCCTCGAGTTCCCCTTTTCGCTTAACTTCCCCGGCCAGCAGCCCACTTCCAAGGTCAACTGGACTTATTACACCCAAACCGCCGACCCCGACGGCCTTGGCGTCACCTATGCGTTTTCCGATGGCCACACCAGCGTACGGAAGGTGTTTCACTTCCAGAAGAACAGCTATCTCGCGCAAATTTCGACCGAGGTAATCCTCGACGGCAAGCCTCTGCAAAACCTGATCCAATGGCGCGGTGGCTTCGGCGACCTAACCGTGCCCAACGCCGCCGCCAACGACCGCACTCTTTACTTCGACGTCTCCAATAACAAGCTGAATGAGTCCACCGCGCGTGCCGCTAAAAACGGTCCCGTCACGGCGACCGGCAACTTCTCCTTCGCCGGTCTGGCCGATCCGTATTTCGCGGCCGTGTTCCTGCCGCCCGCGGGCGCCGGCAATCTCGAAGTCATCACCTTCGGGGATAACGTCCGCACACCGCTCGAGGAGAAGCCCGCAGCATTCGCTGGCGCCGCCATTGGGCAAACCGGCGACACCGGCAATCGCTTCGAACTCTTCGTCGGCCCCAAGGACCTCAACCTGCTTTCTTCGATTAACCCCAAGCTCACCCAGGTGGTCGATTTCGGCTGGCTCTCCATCCTGGCGAAGCCCCTGTTCCTGCTGGTCAACTGGTTCAACTCGGCGTTCGTGCATAACTTCGGCTGGTCCATCGTCCTGGTCACCATCGCCTTGAACCTGATCCTCTTCCCCATCAAAATTTCGAACATGAAATCCATGCGGAAGATGCAGGCCCTCAAGCCGCAGGTGGATGCCATCAACGACAAGTACAAGGGCCTGAAGATGACCGACCCGCGCAAGGGTCAGCAGCAGCAGGAGGTCATGGACCTTTACAAGAAGTACGGCGTCAACCCCATGGGCGGCTGCGTGCCCATGCTCCTGCAAATCCCATTCTTCATCGCGTTCTACAAAGTGTTCACCGTTTCGGTTGAAATGCGCGGCGCAAGCTGGTTGTGGGTCACCGACCTGTCCCAACCCGAGCACTTGGCCATCCGCATTCTGCCGATCATCATGATCGCCACGCAGTTTTACATGCAGAAGATGACGCCGCAAGGCAATGTGGACCCCAGCCAGCAGCGCATGATGATGTTCATGCCGCTGATCTTCGGCTTCATGTTCTACAATTTCGCCAGCGGCCTGGTGTTATACTACTTGACCAGCAATCTTGTTGGGATGGCGCAGCAGTTGTTCTTCAATCATACTCAGGCGGCCATCGATGCGGCGCGCTCGGTCGAGCCACCCAAAAAAAAGAACGGCAGGAAATAGAACTCCGTGATACAGCGAAAGTATTCCGCCTCTTCGATTGGCCCGAAAATCGACGCCCTCCTGCGAACCACGCTCGATAACGGCGGCTTTCACCTTAGTTACGCGATTCAAGATGTCGATCCTGCCGAAGACGACTTCGAGACCCCCGATGTAGTGGTGAAGTTTTCCGGGCCGGATGTGGATCTGCTGCTGACGAATCGCGCGGAACTGTTGCTGGCCCTTGAGCACGTCACCATGGAGATGCTGCGCATGCACTCCGACGATCATTCGCGCGTCTCCTTCGACGCCAACGATTATCGCCTGCTGCGCATCGAAGAGCTCCGGCTCAGCGCTGTCACCGCCGCCGAAAAGGTGAAGCGCACCGGAGTGCCTTTCCGTTTCAACCCCATGAATAGCCGCGAGCGCCGCGTAATCCACCTGGCCCTGCGCAACGAACCGGCCGTGCGCAGCGAAAGCGCCGGCTCCGGTCCGGGACGCCAGGTGGTGGTGTATCCGGCCGGCATGGCCAGCCTGCCCGAGCCGCCCTCGCGCGGTCCCGCGCCTCCTCCGCGCCGCGGTGGTCCACCGCCCCGGTCGCGCGGCGCACGGCGTTAGACCAGCCCTGAATCGGATTTGCTGAACGACACCATCGTAGCTCTCTCCACTCCACCGGGACGGGCGGGCCTCGGCGTCATCCGGCTCTCCGGCCCGCGCGCGCGTGCCATCGCCCAATCCATGCTCTCGCCGGTGGAATGGCGTGCCTGGGGCGCGCACCTGGCCGATCTGCTCGGCAGCGATGGCGCACCGCTCGACCAGGTGGTCGCGACGTACTTCGCTGCCCCGCGCTCGTATACGGCCGAGGACGTCGTCGAAATCTCTTGCCACGGCGCGCCGGTGATTTTGCGTCACGCGGTCGAGCGCGCCATCGAAGCAGGCGCCCGGCTGGCCGAACCCGGTGAGTTCACCTTGCGCGCTTTTCTCCATGGCCGCCTCGACTTGCCCCAGGCCGAAGCCGTCCGCGACCTCATCGATGCCGCCACGCTCTACCAGGCGAAGGTGGCCGCGCAGCAGGCGGGAGGTTCCATTTCGCGGCGCATCGCCCCGCTTAAACAGCAACTTCTGGAATTGATCGCCCTGCTGGAAGCCGGCATCGATTTCGCCGAAGACGATATCAGCGTTGCGCCGGCCGCCGAGATTGAACGCCGCCTGCTGCCGCTCATCGAAGGCGTTACGCGCCTGGCTGCCAGCTTTCAGTACGGAGCGCTGGTCCGCGCCGGCTTGACGCTCGCCATCGTCGGCCGCCCCAACGTGGGGAAGAGCAGCCTCTTCAACCGCCTGCTGGAACGCGACCGCGCCATCGTCACCGACATCCCCGGCACCACCCGCGACCTGGTTTCCGAAACCGCCTCCATCGGCGGTATCCCGGTGACCCTGTACGATACGGCCGGCATCCGCCCGAGCGGCGAAACGGCCGGCGATCTGGTCGAATCACTCGGCATCCAGCGCAGCTACCAGGCGATGGCCGATGCCGATGTGACCCTCGTGGTGACCGATGCATCGCGCCCCGTCGAAGCGGAAGAGGAATCGCTATTGGAACGTGCGCAATCGCAGGGGCACGCACTTGCCGCCGCCAACAAGTGCGACCTGGGCGCTTTTGTTCCGCCGGGCGCCCTCCCGGTGTCCGCGCTTACTGGGGAAGGCATCGACGCGTTGCGCAAAGCCATCCTGGAAACTGCCGCGCCGCAAGGAGCCTTCGAGCAGGAGACCGGCTTCATCACCAGCCTGCGTCACGAAACCCTGTTACGAGAGTCGGCCGCGAATTTAGAAAAAGCGCTTGAAGCCTCGCGCGCCGCCACGCCGCACGAAATGCTGCTCGTGGATCTTTACGGTGCGCTGCAGCCGATCGACGCCATCACCGGCGCAACGACCGCGGACGACATACTGAACCGCATCTTCTCGACCTTTTGTATTGGTAAGTAGCGCAGCTTTACGGATGATCCTTGAGTTGGACCTCCGCGTTCCGGCCGCTGTACTTGTGTATCTTCATGTGCAGGGTAACCGGAACCTGCTTCGCTGGAGGAGCGGCGGCCGGCTGGTGCGGAACGGCTGCTTGCCAGCCCGCTTGCGTTGCGGTCACAGTAAAGACCGGGGCATTGTTCGGAAAAGCTGCATAGCCCCTCGCCACGTTGTCTACAAGCGTCCACTGCGCATTATGAATCTTCAATATGTGTGCATCGTATTCGCCGGTGGCGGCGGTCAGTATGGTCGCGCTGGAATGTTTCACTACGATGTTCGATAGATGCGGCAAGCAGAGTGACCTCCTTATTGCGGATTATAAGGGACACATGTGCAAAAGCTAGAGAGGGAATTACCCCCTCCGTCGCCGCCATTCGAATAGTACTATCCCTGCCGCCACCGAAACGTTCAGCGATGAAATCTTGCCCGCCATCGGAATGCGGACCAGCACATCGCAATGTTTACGAACATGCTCATGCAGCCCCGCGCCCTCGCCGCCCAGAACCAGAGCTGTGGGCGACTGGTATTCGACGCGATGATATTCCTCCGTGCCGCGCTCGTCCAGGCCGTATATCCAGAAGCCGCGCTCCTTTAGATCTTCGAGCGTGCGATTAATGTTGGTAACGCGCACCACCGGCAGATGCTCGAGCGCGCCTGCCGCGGCTTTCGCCACCACGTCTGTGAGACCCGCGGCGCGGCGCTCGGGGATGACCACGCCGGCTGCACCGGCGGCGTGCGCGGTGCGGATGATCGCGCCGAGATTGTGCGGATCTTCCACGCCATCGAGGATGACCACGAGCTCGGCGCTCGGCGCCACGTCTTCCAGGGCCGTGAATTTCTTCGCCGATCCGAGCGCCACTACGCCTTGATGCGCCTGCGAGCCGGCCAGGCGGTCGAGCGCGCCACGCGGCTCGAAGCGCACCGGAACGGAAGCGCGGCGCGCCATGTCGATGATTTCCTGCATCCGCGGACCTCCGGCGCCCTGCGCGATGAGCACGCGGTCCAGCGGATGCCCCGCCCGCAGCGCTTCGGCTACCGGATGTACGCCGCTCAGAACCGCCATCAGTCTTCCGGCTGCAGCATCAGCCCGTTGTTGAACCGGTTGGTGAAATTGGCGGTGGCCGCCACCAGCGTAAGCTCGACGATCTGTTCGTCGCTGTAATGCTCGTGCAGACCATGGCGCGACGCCGCGGCATCGGCCGTCTGGGTCAGTTCGCGGGCGTAGCGGATAGCAGCCTGCTCGGCCGGCGAGAAGGATTCGTACGCGCCACTCTGCAGCGCGTGCATTTCCTCGTCGGTAATGCCCGCTTTTTTGCCGCTGGCAGTATGGGATGCGGTGCAGTACGCGCACCGATTTGTGTACGAGCAGGTCAGATACACCAGTTCCTTGGTGCGCCGTTCGACCGCGCCCGGCCCCATCACCGCACCATAAAAGGGCACGAATGTTTCGAGGACTTTCGGGCGATTGGCCATCGTGCGCAAGAAATGATTCGCGCGCTTGGCCTTCGCCTCCAGCCCGGCCAGAAACTCGTTGTCGGCCGGTTCCACCATTTTGACTGCAGTTGTCATTATTTCAGTATCCAACAGGAGAGAAACCGAACATGGCGCCGAGGTGCTCAGCTACACGCCCCGGCGATCTCGCGGCGAAGCCGGATACGTTGCGCCTATCGAGTTAGTCCTCACATATGGAACGCGAAGCCGAAATCCGGCACAGTATGGTGGCGGCCGGCCGCGCCGCTCAATTGTCTACCGGTGACCAGGTCGCGGAAGTCGGCCCGCAGACTGAACCAGCGGAGGAGGCGAAAATCGATGCCGCCGCCGAATTCAAATACACCGTGAAAGGTTCGATAGGTCGAGAGCGTGGGACCTTGCTGTGTCGCAATCGCGTGAAAGAGCCCGCATCCCGCGCCGGCGACCGCGAACGCAGACAAGCGGCGATGCAGGGGCATAACGAGTCTCGGTCCGGCCACGCCGGCTAGCCAGCTGGTCTTGCCGATCGCCGGCACGCTGGCGCGGAGATCCTCCGGCCATCCGCTGGTATCGGAGACATCCAACCAGAGCGCAGCGGGCGGCAGACGCTTGATTTGATAGCCGACACCGAACGTGTTGCTGGACACGTCCGATCCGGCCGCCTGGATTCCCGTGCCGTTGACGAGATAGGCGCGGCTGCCGATGTTACCGAACGATTCATACAAGTCGGCATTCTGCTGCGCGCGAACCGCGCCGCAACCCAGGGTGGCTACCAAGAGCATCGTAAACCGCGTGAGCATGTTAACCCAATCCTAAGATGCCGGCGCGGTGCGCCCCACGAAATTCCGTTGAGCGGCTGGAATGGACGTTGAACGGCATGCGCCGCTCAGATGCGCTTCGCGCCGCCCAGGGGGATGCACCGCCGGTCAGCGTTAATTCATTGTTCCCCCTGTCCGGCGCCCCTATACTGAACTCGACGCCACATGCGCAAGGCTCTCCTCTCCGTGCTGATCGCGGCGGCTGTCGCCGGTCTCTGTTCCGCAGCCGAGCGGCAGTCGTGGAACAAGCTCCGTTACATCGGCGGCACACCCGCGATCAAAGGCGGGTCCTACGATTGGGACACCACGTTGACTATTCCGTCCAGTGCGGATGCCGTGGAAATAGCCGTTGAGCCGTCTTCCGCCTTCGGACGGAAACAGACTCTGCGGCTCAAGTTGTCGCAACTGACATCGTTCGTCAACGGACCAGGCGCATGGGAAAAAGCCGCGGCGGTCCCCGGCGTGCAATTGCCGCAGAAGCCTCACGGGCTTTTCGGTCTGCTGAACCGCCGCTATATGGTCATTTCTCCGGGCGAGCAGCCGCTGGCCATCTTTTACCAGGATGACGACGGAAAGTCCGGCGTCGTTCTTCTGAGCTGCGATACCCGGTTGGACAAGGCGATCGGCAGCGCCCTCTCCGATCGAACCGGGAAGCCTCTGGTTTATGCAAAATGAGATAGGAATCCGGTTCGTGGCTTACCGGCTGCTTGATCTCGTTTCGCTGGCGGTTTACGCCTTCGGTGCACTCACCTACTCTACGCTTGCGCTGTATTACTGGAGGCAGTACAGGAAGGGCGATCGACGCGGCCCCGGCGCCCTGACGGCCTTTACTCTGGTTTCGGCGGTAGCGTTCCTCGGCAACTTGCTATTGTCGAGTGCCGCGCCGTGGATTGAGGGGCGCTGGTTCGGGCCGGCTGCCACTGTGTTGGGAGCTTTGGCGCTCGGTTTGCTTCCGCCGCTGATGCTCCATCTGACGTTGGAAACCGGCCGAGTATTTCCTTCCGGCCGCAGTTGGCGTGTGGTGCTGGCTGCATTTTACGCGTTCAGTGTGGCCGCTGTTCTGCTCCGGCTGGATCGCGCGCCAGCCGTCTCGTTGATCGCGGCCTCGGCCTTGGGACTGGTTTACCTATCCGGGTGGGAACGCCGTGCGATGGACGCTGACGGCTCCGAGGCGCGCTGGATTCGAGCGCTGCTCGCCGCCATGCTGGCCTGCGCCCTGGCCAGTTTGGCCGACCTGCGGTATGTCGATCAGCTTGCTGATTACCTGCTGCTGGCCTTCTTCTGCGTGTGCCTCTACTATCGCGAGCGGCTCATATTCTTCGACGTCCTACTGCGGCGAGGCGTCTTCCTGTCATTCGGTATGGCTGGGTTAACGGCTGTCGCGGCGGTCGCTACCTGGCCGCGCATGGCGATTCCCGGCCAGGACTCTCTCTGGCTCTGCGTCTTCCTGTTCGGTTGGCTGGCGGGACCCCCGGCCTACGAAGCGCTGTCGCGGATCATCGATCGCCAGTGGTTGGGGCGGCGCTATTCGGCAGTCGAGGCCGAGCGCTTGTTCATTCGCGATGTCCAGGGAGCGGCCCACGAAGCGGAACTGCGCGATTCGGCTTCGCGCAGCCTGGCACAGATCTTCCAAACCCGTGTGGAGGTGCGGTTTGACGGATTAGCGCGTCCCGACCCAGATACCGGAAATCGAATTGCGGCAGAGATCCGGCACGGCCAGGCTTGCGAGGGATCTGTCCACGTGTGGCCGCGCCCCACCGGAGTGCCGTTTCTCAGCGACGACCGCCGCCTGCTTCACCTGCTCTCCGGCACTCTGGCAATGCTGCTGGAAAACGTTCGCTTCCGCGCCGAGCGGCGCTTGCAGGAGCATCGCGAGCAGCAATTGCGCCTGCTGGCGAGCCGCGCCGAACTCAAGGCTCTGCGTGCGCAAATCAACCCCCACTTTCTGTTCAACGCGTTGAGCGTCATCGGCGGCCTGATGCAATACCGCCCCGAACTAGCAGCCGACACGATCGACCGTTTGGCGCAGGTATTCCGCTACACGCTGCGCCGGTCGGGCGACGAGTGGACGCTGCTGGGAGAAGAAGTGGAATTCATCACTGCGTACCTACGCATCGAACAGGCCCGCTTCGGCGACCGCCTGCGAGTGGAGATCGACGTCGATCCCGCCGCCGAACGGGTCGCGATTCCCGCCATGAGTATTCAGCCGCTGATCGAGAATGCCATCCGCCACGGCGTTTCGGCGCGGGAAGAGCCGGGAACCTTAGGGCTTCGCGTGGCGCTTGCGGATGGCCTACTGCTCATCGAGGTCTTCGACAACGGTCCCGGCTTTCCACCTGGCTTTTCGGTGGAAGCACGCGGCGAAGGTCATGGGCTGCGCAATGTTGCCGAACGGCTGCGCGGCTACTATGGCGATGGCGCCACACTGCGGTGGGAGTGCGGAGGGGACCGCACGCGGGTCATTCTGAAATTGCCGTGCTCCACGGTGGCTTATGATGCCGCGGGAGGACGAACTTGATCCGCATCCTGATCGTGGAGGACGAGGCGCCTACGCGCGTGCGCCTGCGGCAATTGCTCGGCGAGCACCCCGACGTCGAAGTCTGCGGACAGGCGCAGAGCGGGACCGAGGCGATGCAGATGGTCATCGAACGCCGCCCCGATGCCATCCTGCTCGATATCCAACTGCCCGGCTGCAGCGGAATCGACGTGGCCGCATCTCTGCCGCAGCCGCGCCCGCATATCGTTTTCTGCACGGCTTACGATCAATATGCGGTGGAAGCCTTCGAATTGAACGCCGTGGATTACCTGCTTAAGCCTGTCGGGCGCGCGCGGCTGGCGCAGGCGCTGGATCACTTACGGGCGCTGCCCGCGGCAACTGAGCGCGAGGAGTCGCTGGACCGGACGGTTCGCGGTCAGGCCTCCGCGCCGGTGCGCTTCCTGGTGCGGCGCGGCGGCCGTTACCTGGTGGTTCCCGAATTGCGAGTTCTCTACTTCGGCAGCGAAGGCAGCCTGACACGCATGGTGGCGGACGATGGCGAGTATTGGATGGACCCGACGCTCAATGAACTCGAACAACGGCTCAGTCCGGAGCGCTTCTTCCGCATTTCCCGCGCGGCTATGATCAACGTCAATGCGGTGAAGGAGGTCGTGCCGCTGCCAGGCGGCTCGGGCGAGGTGGTGCTGCGGAACGGCCAGACATTGGAGGTGGCGCGCCGGCGCTTCCGCGATCTCTTGCAGGCGTTATCGGGAGCGGCTACCTGAAAACGTTCAGGCCTTCTGTCCCTCCACCTCGCGCAGCCTGCGCTCCAGGAACCGCCTTTCGCTGCCATTAGTCGCCAACTCGAGCGCGCGGCGGTAGCTGCGAGCGGCCTCGGCAGAGGATCCCGCGCGGCGCAGCAGATCGGCGCGGGCGGCGTGGAGCAGGTGATACTCCTCCAGATCGCCGGACTCCGCCAATCCATCGACGATTGCCAGCGCTGCCTCTGGGCCTTGGACAAACGCCACCGCCACAGCCCGATTGAGCGCCACCACCGGCGATGGATCGAGCCGCATGAGCACATCGTAGAGGCGCAGGATCTGCGGCCAATCGGTTTCTTCCGGGCGAGCCGCCTGGCAGTGCACCGCGGCGATGGCTGCCTGCAGAGCGAACGGTCCGACGCCGCCGCGCAGAGCTTCCTCGACCAGCGGCAAAGCCTCTTCGATTTGGGCGCCGTGCCACAGCGCGCGGTCCTGTTCCTCGAGCAGTACGATGTCGCCCGCCTCATCCACCCGAGCGTCCCGGCGCGCGTCCTGCAGCAGCATCAGGGCGAGCAGGGCGGTTGCCTCGGCCGGAGGACGGGCCATTAGCGATCGCACCAGGCGGCCCAGGCGGATGGCTTCGGCGCACAGGTCGGCTCGCACCAGCGGACCCTCGCGCGTGGCCGCATAGCCTTCGTTGAAAACCAGGTAGATCACTGCCAGGACCGCATCGAGCCGATACGGCATGTCGGCGGTTTGTGGGATTACGTACGGAATGCCGGCATCGCGAATCTTGCGTTTTGCGCGCACCAGGCGCTGCGCCATGGTCGGCACCGGGACCAGAAAGGCGCGTGCGATCTCGTCCGTTTCGAGCCCGCACAGGCTTCGCAGGGTCAACGCCACTTGGGACTCCAGGGCCAGAGCCGGATGGCAGCAAGTGAAGATCAGCCGCAGCCGCTCATCGGGAATCTCGTCGCCGTCATAATCGGGAAGCTCCGCCGATGGCGCGGTAATCGCGTACGCCGCCAGTTTCTCTTCCCCGAGTGCCCGGCGGCGCAACCGGTCGATGGCTTTGTGGCGCGCGGTCTGAATGACCCAGGCGCGCGGATGCTCCGGCACGCCGGCTCCAGCCCATTGATCGACCGCGGCGGCGAAGGCTTCCTGAGCCGATTCCTCGGCCAGGTCGAAGTCGCCGAAGATGCCGATCAGAGTGGCTACTATGCGGCCCCAATCCGAGCGATACAGATTTTCCACAGCCGAGGCGGTTTCGGCGACCATACTGCGATTTTAAAAATATTTCTCAGGAGGTTGTCGATTGGGGCCTCCTCCGTTCGATTTAACATTAGAGGACGCCAATGAAGTACATGCTCTTGATCTACATGGAAGAGAACGCCCTGACCCAGGACGAGCGCCAACACTGCTACCAGGAGTCCACGCAGTTGGCCCACGACCTGAAGCGCGACGGTCAGTTCGTCAGCACCGCGCCGCTGCAGCCCATCTCGACGGCCACCACCGTGCGGGTCCGCGAAGGAAAGCGCCTGGTGACCGACGGCCCCTTCGCCGAAACGCGCGAGCAACTGGGCGGCTACTTCATGGTGGAGGCGAAAGATCTGGACGCGGCCATCGCCATCGCCGGACGGATTCCCGGCGCGCGCGTGGGCACCGTCGAGATCCGGCCGGTGATCGAGATTCCGAACCTGCCGGACTAGTGCAAGCTTCCTCGATCAAACTTCAACCAGGAGCAACCAAATGACACCGACGACGACTCTGAATGAATTTCGTGTGCCCGCCCGCGGCTTCGACCGCGCGATGTGGGCCGTGCAAGCGCTGCTGGCGGCGCTGTTTCTATTCACCGGCAGCCTCAAACTGCTGCTGCCGATTGCGGAGCTCACACGCCAGATGCCGCTGCCGGGACCATTCGTCCGGTTCCTCGGAACCGCGGAACTGCTGGGCGCGCTCGGCCTCGTGCTTCCCGGTATTTTCGGCGTTCGGCGATCGTTGACTCCGATTGCGGCCGGCGGGCTGGTGATCATCATGATCGGCGCTGTTTGCGCAACGGTGGCCGTCGGTGGAGGCGCCACCGCGCTGCTGCCAGCCGCGGTCGGTGTGCTGGCCGGGCTGGTGGCTTGGGGCCGGCGGACGGCTTGAAAGGAACATTTTAGAGACCATTGGAAAGGAATCAACCATGCAAATCATTTCTTACCTGACGTTCAACGGCCAATGCGAAGAGGCCTTCAAAGCTTACGAGCAGATTTTCAAAGGAAACATCGAGACCATGATGCGGCACGCCGGGTCGCCGGCCGAGAGCCAGACGCCGCCCGAGTGGCTGCAAAAGATCATGCATGCGCGCCTCGAAGTGGGCGGTAGCGTTCTGATGGGCTCGGATGCGCCTCCGGACCGCTACGAAAAGCCGCAAGGCGCCTGGGTGAGCGTGAACTTGAAGGACGCGGCCGAGGCCGATCGCATTTACGCAGCGCTGGCCGAAGCCGGCTCAGTCCGCATGCCCATTCAAAAGACCTTTTGGGCTTCGCGATTCGGTATGCTGGTGGATCGCTTCGGAACACCCTGGATGATTAACTGCGAATAAGGAGAAGCCATGAGCAAAGTGAGAGTGCTGGTGGGAACGCGTAAGGGCGCGTTCCTTCTGACATCGGATGGGAAGCGCGAACAGTGGGACGTCTCCGGGCCGCATTTCGCCGGCTGGGAGATCTATCACCTGAAAGGCTCGCCGGTGGACCCGGATCGCATCTACGCGTCCCAATCGACCGGCTGGCACGGCCAGGTGATGCAGCGATCGAATGACGGCGGTAAGACCTGGGAAACCGTCGGCAATAAGTTCACCTACGAAGGCGTGCCCGGCACCCACCAGTGGTACGACGGTACACCGCACCCCTGGGAGTTTAAGCGCGTGTGGCATTTGGAACCTTCTCTGACGGACCCGGATATCGTCTATGCGGGAATCGAGGACGCGGCGCTGTTCCGCTCGACCGATGCCGGACAGACCTGGCAGGAACTGCCCGGGCTGCGCGGCCACGGCTCCGGACCGCACTGGCAACCCGGCGCCGGCGGCATGTGCCTGCACACCATCATCTTGGACCGCTCCGATCCGGGTCGCATGTACATCGCCATCTCCGCAGCCGGCGCCTTCCGCACCGATGACGCGGGCGCTACCTGGAAACCGATCAACCGCGGGCTGAAGTCGAATTTTATGCCCGATCCAACAGCCGAGGTCGGCCATTGCGTGCATCACGTGGCCATGCATCCTTCGCGCCCCGGAACGCTCTTCATGCAAAAGCACTGGGACGTGATGCGTAGCGACGATGCCGGCGAGCAGTGGCACGAAGTCAGCGGCAACCTGCCCACCGATTTCGGCTTCGTGATCGACGTGCATGCGCACGAGCCCGAGACGATTTACGTCGTGCCGATCAAGAGCGACTCCGAGCACTATCCGCCCGAGGGCAAACTGCGCGTCTACCGCAGCCGCACGGGCGGCAATGAATGGGAGGCGCTGGCCAACGGCCTGCCGCAGAGCGACTGCTATGTCAACGTGCTGCGCGACGCGATGGCGGTGGATTCACTGGATTCCTGCGGGATTTATTTCGGCACCACCGGCGGGCAAGTTTATGCGTCACGCGATGCCGGAGACCATTGGGCGCCGATCGTGCGCGATCTGCCCGCGGTGCTTTCGATCGAGGTGCAGACGCTGCCATGATCCGGGTAGTGCTGCCCGCGCATCTGCGGACGCTGGCGGGAGTGCGCGGCGATGTCGAACTGGACGTCGCCGCGCCGGTCACCCAGCGCACTCTTCTGGACGCTCTCGAAGCGCGTTACCCCATGTTGCGCGGTACGATCCGCGACCAGGTGACCGGGCAGCGCCGGGCGTTCATCCGTTTCTTCGCCTGTTCGGAGGACCTTTCGCACGAGTCGCCGGACGCTCCGCTGCCGGATGCGGTGGCTGAAGGCAAGGAGCCGTTTCTGCTGGTGGGAGCGATCGCGGGCGGTTAGCTGACTAGAGCTTGCGCCACCCGCGACGCAAGCTGGTCAAAAGTCAGAATCTCGTATAGCGAGGGGTCTGACATAATGCGGGCCACCAGCGCGGCGTGCATGGCGTGTCCGGCGCGTTCGGCGATTACGTGGCCCAAAAGCGGCCGGCCGAGCAGGGCCAGGTCGCCGATCAGGTCGAGCGCTTTGTGGCGGCAGCATTCATCGGTGGCGCGCAGCCCGTCAGGATTCATCACGCCGCCGTTGGTGAAACAGACGGCGTTCTCCAGCGAGGCGCCGCGGATCAGCCCCATGTTGCGCATCTTGTCCAGGTCCGACTCCCAGCCGAAGGTGCGGGCGAAGGCGATTTCGGATGCGTAGCGTTCCGGCGTCACTTCCATCTCGATGGACTGCCGGCCGACGGGCTCGGGGTAATCGGTGTCGCAGGTAAGTCGGAAGCTGTCGGCCGGCAGAATGCTGATGCGCTTTCCCTTATCCTCCACCGAAATCGGCGTTTGCGTCGATAGCGGCGAATACCGGCTTGCTCGATGAGGCGTACGAATGGCAGGCCGCTGCCGTCTAGAATCGGCACTTCGAGGTTGTCGATCTCGACGTACACGTTGTCGATGCCCATCGAATAAAAAACGCTCAGCAGGTGTTCGGTCGTGGAGATCAGCACGCCCTGGCGCATCAGGCTGGTGGCGTAACTGACGCGCGCGACGTGCCGCCAACTGGCGCCGATGGCGAACCGGTCGAGATCGGTGCGCACAAAAACGATGCCGGTGGAGGGGGGCGCGGGAAGGATCCGGATTCGCACCGGCGCGCCGCTATGCAGGCCGACCCCGGCGGTCTCTACCGGGCGCAGTACGGTTGTTTCAAAACGCAAAAAGGGTCTCCGGAATTAAATGGACTACCATTAGAACAGCTTGAACAGGGATCCGCAATCAATTCTGCAACTTTTTGATGCACAAGGTTTTGGCTGCGTTTCAGTGTGGCAGATTAGCCACAGTTGTGACCCTCCGGCGTGGCTGAAATGCCGCGCTGATGTAACCTTGACGGCCCGCCGATTTGCGCGAAAATGAAGTTAGGGACCGGCGGGTAGACAAGCTCCGGCGTATCGATTCGAGCTTTCCGCCAGTCTCCAAGGAGGGAGGTTATGCCTCCTGGCCTTAAAGGGGCCGTCCGGGTTCGCCGGACGGCCCTTTCGCTTTTGTGCCGAGCATGTTCGACAGCTCGGGGGTGCAAGTTCCCTTGACAACCTGATGGAGGTGAAGTCAGAGCGAAGCGCAAGGGCGTTCCGGCGACGGAGGGTCTGAAAGAAGCGCGGAGCAAACGTACGCGCCGATGTACAAGAACCGGATCAGAGGCATACCGTGCCGGACGAGCGAGCAAGTGATCGCGAGGCCCATATCCATCAAAGGCGCCGGTTGTAAATTCGGTGCGCTGCGGAAGCAGACGAGCTTACTGGGGGATCTGCCGTTGGTCCCGGAATCGGGACTGGGGTGGAGCGATCCACTTCTGCCGCCCGGTCAGGATGAGAAGCGGTGTGGTAGTGCGCAAGGGACGTAGGCCCAGGCCCGGTACGATTCGCGGAACTGCGCAAACGGGGAGTGGGAAGAGATCTCGCTGCTCAAACGGCGGGAAGTCCTCCCAGCCCGTGGAGGCTGGCGAACAGCCCGGCACTCGCCGAGGCACTGCTCAATGCTTGCTTCGACTCGCTCGGAATCCCGAGATTAGATGTCGGCCTATAGCTCAACCCGCCGAACCACCCGGTACGGACCCGTACGCCGGGTGATGTGACAGGGAAAGCGGCAATGCCTACCTATGTCAATTCAGGCCGACTCATGTCCGCGAATTTAGCCTGACTTTCGCACCCGGGGGCATTTGCGCCTCGGAACCCTTTTGTTTTCAGTAGAAGCAAGTCCGAGGTCTGCACTACATTTTGAGTTGAGGCGGAGCGGCGGCAGGACTTGCGACCAGCCG